>Ga0209061_1000722_pt1 | contig 72773 bp, 62 predicted proteins | sample Coa_R1_10_FD_187157 | JGI IMG/M metagenome (GOLD analysis project Ga0209061, IMG submission 187157) | Surface soil microbial communities from Centralia Pennsylvania, which are recovering from an underground coalmine fire - Coalmine... | ecosystem: Environmental > Terrestrial > Soil >... | reverse complement strand
CCAGCGCGGCGAACGGCGGGTAGGTGAACTGGACGCCGTTGGCGCCGGTCCAGTCGTACAGCGGCGAGGCCAGCCGGGGGTCGTAGGCGGGCCGGACGTGCCGGACGATCAGCCCGCCGTCGCGGTACACCACCAGGTCGCGCATGGCGGCCATGACCGGCAGGTGGCTGGCCAGGTCCGCCAGCCAGGCGGCGAGCACGGCGGCAAGCAGCAGCGCGCAGGCGGGCAGCAGCCACCGGGCGCCGTCCCGGGCCCGCCCGGCGGCTGCCGCCGCCGGGGCCGCCGCCGGCTGCGCGCGGACGACGGACGCCCCTTCCTCACCGGCAGGCACGGACCGATGATAGTGGCCGGGGCGCCGTGCCCCGCCTTACCCGATGATCTCGGTGTCCCTGGTGTCGGCGGCGGGTTCCGCGGCGGCGGGCGCGATCCCGGCCGGCACGCTCAGCATGCGGCCGAAGGCAGCCGCCGCGACGAACACCACCGCGACGCCGAGGCCGGTGAAGATGCCGATCTGTTCCACGGTCCGCATCAGCACGGTGGTGCCTGCGGGCACGCCGCCCAGCGCGACGTCATGGTTCCACAGCGGGCTGAGCACGGCGCCGACCGCGAACCAGGCCCCGGCCACCGCGGCGAGCAGCGCGCCGAACAGCGCGATGTGCCTGCCGGCGGCGATGATGAGCAGGATGCCGCCCAGGAACACCGCGGCGCCGGGCAGGATGTCCAGCCACAGCCGTGCCGTGGTGTAGGTCCAGGTGGTGTCCGGCGTGTAGGCGTAATGGAAATACGGTCCGATGAACTGGATGAGCCCGCCCCACAGCCCGAGCAGGACCAGCAGGATTCCGCTGATGACCCCGCGGCTGCGCCGCATCCGCAACATCTCGGCCATACCTATCACTTCCTGGAGTGGTGTTGGCGAGTATGAAGTTGACGGCCTGACGTAAACGTGCCTACCCGGTGCGGCACATGGTATTCCAGCGCGGCGTGCCCGTCCTCGTTACGCCGCCGCGGGACAGGCCGCGCACGCGGAGTATCGTTCGCGGCGTGGACGCCAGGCGCCGGGTGCCGCGCACCGACCTGCTGCTGGCCGATCCCCGGCTCGCGGCGGCCGAGCGCAGGCTGGGCCGCGAGCTGGTCAAGGCCGCGGTGGGCCGCGCGCAGCAGCGGGCCAGGGACGGGCAGATCGCGCTCGGCCTTGCCGAGGTCGCGGACGCGGCGGTCGCCGAGCTTCCCGCCCGCGCCTGCTCGCTGACCCCGGTGATCAACGCGACCGGGGTGCTCGTGCACACCAACCTCGGCAGGGCGCCGCTGTCCGCGGCGGCGGTGGAGGCGGTCGCGGCCGCGGCGGGCAGCTGCGACCTGGAGTTCGACCTCGCCTCCGGTACCCGCTCCCGCCGCGGCGCAGGCGCCCTCGACGCCCTGGCCCGCGCCGTCCCGGCCGCCGAGGCGGTCGCGGTCGTCAACAACAACGCGGCCGCGCTGGTGCTCGCCGCCACCGCGCTGACGCGCCCCGACGCCGGCCAGATCGTGGTCAGCCGCGGGGAGCTCATCGAGATCGGCGACCGGTTCCGGCTGCCCGACCTGCTGACCTCCACCGGCGGGCGGCTGCGCGAGGTCGGCACGACCAACCGGACCGTGCTCGCGGACTACGCCGAGGCCGCGGGGCCGGGCACCGCGTTCATCCTCAAGGTGCACCCGTCCAACTTCCGCATCGAGGGTTTCACCGCGGCCGTCGGGGTCCGTGACCTCGCCGGGCTCGGGGTCCCGGTGGTCTTCGACATCGGGTCGGGGCTGCTGGCCCCGCACCCGCTGCTGCCCGGGGAGCCGGACGCCGCCACCGCGCTGGCCGACGGCGCGGCCCTGGTCACCGCCAGCGCCGACAAGCTGCTCGGCGGCCCGCAGGCCGGCCTGCTGCTCGGCCGCGCCGACCTGGTCCGCCGCCTGGTCCGCCACCCGCTGGCCCGGGCGCTGCGGGTGGACAAGCTGACGCTCGCCGCCCTGGAGGCCACCCTCGCCGGGCCGGCGCCGCCGCTGAGCTGCGCGCTGGCCGCCGACCCCGCTGCCGTTGCCCAGCGAGCCGAACGAGCCGTGCTGCGTCTGCGCGAGGCGGGCATCGAGGCCCGGGTGGCGCCGGCGTCGGCCGTCGTCGGCGGCGGGGGGGCGCCCGGGGTGCCGCTGCCCAGCGCCGCGGTGAGCCTGCCGGAGTCGCTGGCCGCCCCGCTGCGCCGCGGTCCCGCGGTGGCACGCGGGGAGGTTCCCGCCGTCGCCGGGCACCTGGCGGGTGGCCGCCTGCTGCTCGACCTGCGTTCGGTGCCGCCTGCCGACGACGATCGCCTGGTCGCCGCGGTGCTGGCGGCCGCCGCGGGGCGCTGAGCCGCCCGTGCACGTCATCGCGACCGCGGGGCACGTGGACCACGGCAAGTCGGCGCTGGTGCGGGCGCTGACCGGGATGGAGCCCGACCGGTGGGCCGAGGAACGGCGCCGCGGGCTGACCATCGACCTGGGCTTCGCCTGGATGACGCTGCCTGACGGCGACCGGCTCGCCTTCGTCGACGTGCCGGGGCACGAGCGATTCGTGCCGAACATGCTGGCAGGCGTCGGGCCGGTGCCCGCGGTGCTGCTCGTGGTCGCCGCCGACGGCGGGTGGATGCCGCAGTCGCAGGAGCACCTAGCCGCCATCGACGCGGTGGGCATCCGGCACGGCCTGCTCGCCGTCAACCGCAGCGACCTGGCCGATCCCGGCCCGGCGATGCGGCAGGCGCTGCGGCGGATCGCCGGCACCAGCCTGGGCACCGTGCCGGCCGTGGCGGTGAGCGCGGTGACCGGCGCCGGCCTCCCGGAGCTGCGGGCGGCGCTGGGCAGGCTGGCCGCGTCGCTGCCCGCCGCCGACCCGGCCGCGCCGGTCCGGCTGTGGGTGGACCGGTCGTTCACCGTCCGCGGCAGCGGCACCGTGGTCACCGGCACGCTGCCCGCGGGCACCGTGCGCAGCGGCGACGAGCTGCTGCTCACCCCGTCGCTGCGCCCGGCGAGGGTCCGCGGCATCGAGTCGCTGAACGAGCCCGTCGGCTCGGCCGCCGGCGTGGCCAGGGTGGCGCTCAACCTGCGCGGCGTCCCGGCGGACCTCCCGGCCCGCGGCATGGCCCTCGTCTCCCCGGGCCGCTGGACGCTGACAAGGGTGCTGGACGTGCGGCTGGCGCCGCGGGAGGAACCGGGGCTGCCCGCCGGCATGACGCTGCACATCGGGTCCGCGCGGACGCTCGCCCGCGTCAGGCTGCTGGGCCGTGATACCGGGATCGCCAGGCTCGCGCTCCGCGACCCGCTGCCGCTGCACGCCGGCGACCGCGTGCTGCTGCGCGACCCGGGCGGCGCCGGGCCGGTCATCCTCGGGGCGACCGTGCTCGACGTCGCCCCGCCCGCGCTGGCGCGGCGCGGCGCGGCGGCGGCCGCGGGACGGGAGCTCGCGCGCTGGCCGGAGGTCCCCACCGCCGCCGACCTGCTGCGTCGGCACGGCCTGCTGCGCGCGGGCGCGCTTGCCGCGACGGGCGTGACCGGCGCCCCGCCCCCGGTGGCCGCGGGCTGGCTCGCCGACCCCGGCCGCTGGGCGGAGCTGCGGCGCCGGCTGGCGGAGACGGTCGCGGCGCACGCCAGCCGCGACCCGCTGGCGATCGGCATGCCCCCGGAGGCGGCCCGCGCCGCCCTCGGCCTGCCCGACCGGGCCCTGGTCGAGGCGCTGGCCCGGGCGCCTGGCGAGCCCCGCCTCGAGCTTGCCGGAGGCTACCTGCGTCTCGGCCAGCCGCTGCCCGCCGGGGTCGTGGCCGCGGTCCGGGCGGTGCTGGCGGACCTGGCCGCGGACCCGTTCCTGGCCCCGGACGCGGGACGGCTGCGCGAGCTCGGGCTGGACAACCGGGCGATCGCGGCGGCGGCGCGGGCCGGGCTGCTGCTGCGGGTGACCGGGCAGATCGTGCTGGCGCCCGGCGCGGGCGCGCAGGCCGCCCGGCTGCTCGCCGCGCTGCCGCAGCCGTTCAGCACCGCGGAGGCCAGGCAGGCCCTCGGCACCACCCGCCGGGTGGCGATCCCGCTGCTGGAGTACCTGGACCGCGCCGGAATCACCGAGCGCCTCCCCGACGACCGCCGCCGGGTGCGGTTAACCTTGCCTGAGCTGAAGGCGATCGCGGGCAGGTTCCGCGCCGAGAGCACCGGCGCCTCCCCGGGCGCTGCGCGCCCGGCCGGTCCGCATGCCGAGACGGAGTTGCTCGGGCGGCTGGGCCTGCTGGATCGCTGACCGGGCGGACCTTCAGAGGCTGCGGAACTCGGGGGAGCGGCGCAGCGCATCGGCCACGCGGCGCGCGGTGCTGAAGGTGTTCGCGATCCGCAGCACCAGCAGGCCGCCGCCGCTGACCCGGAACACCGACGCGCCCGGCGTGTCGCCGATCGAGACGTTCGCGTACATCAGCGGATTCCGCCGCACCGTGACCCGGCGGCTGCCGTCGGCACTCACCTGGTAGCCCGGGCCGAGCCGGCGGCTGAGCACGGTGACCACCTCGCCGGGGGTCACGTTCTTACGCGGCACCCTTACCTTCGACATGGCGGCCAGGTTAGCCGCCCAGCCTGAGCGCAAGCTGAGTGAAACCTTCAGGCCGCCAGCCATGCCGCGGTATCGGGCGGCAGGCCGCCGCCGACCGGCCCGCTGGCCAGCAGCACCTGCTTATGCGGCGGCAGCGGGGCCGGGGCGGCGCCCAGGTTGGCCGCGAAGACGAAACCCGGCTCCCTGGCGAAGCACAGCGCTCCCGGCCGGCCGGCCTGGTCCGGCTCGCCGAGCCAGCGCAGCGTCCCGCGGCCCAGGGCGGGGTGCTCGCGGCGCAGCCGGAGCGCCTCGCGGTACAGGCTGAGGAACGAGCCCGGGTCGCCGGCCTGCGCCTCGACGCTGTAGCTGCCCCAGCCGGGCGGCTGGGGCAGCCAGGGGGACCCGGAGGTGAAGCCGTAGCCGGGGCCGCCGCTTGTCCAGGGCAGCGGCACCCGGCAGCCGTCACGGCCGGGCCGCCGGCCTCCGGAGCGGAGGAACTGCGGGTCGCGGCGCGCGCCGTCCGGGATGTCGGTGACCTCCGGCAGCCCCAGCTCCTCGCCCTGGTAGATGTAGGCCGAGCCGGGCAGCGCCAGCAGCAGCAGCGCCGCGGCCCTGGCGCGCCGGGCGCCGACGGCGGCGTTGCGCCGCCCCAGCGCGACCAGGCGTCCGGCCATGTCCTGCGTGAACCCCTCGTCCAGCCGGTAACGGCTGGCGGGCCGCGGCACGTCGTGGTTGCCGAGCACCCACGGCGCGCGGGAGCCGCCGGCCAGCGCGAGCACGCCGTCGATCGCGGCGCGCAGCGCGCCCGGCTGCCACCGGGACAGGATCAGCTCGAAATTGAAGACCTGCGGCAGGCCGCCGGGCACGAGGTAGGGGCGCAGCGTGCCGAGCGCGTCGTACCAGACCTCGCCGATGGCCGTGCGCGCCCCGGGGAACCCGTCGGCCGGGTAGGAGTCCAGGATCGCCCGCCAGGTCCGGTACAGGTCCTGCAGCTCGGGCCGGTGGTGGTAGGCCGACGGCGCGTCCCGCGGGATGCCCCCCGGGTCGTCCGGCAGGTCCGGGTCCTTGAACAGGCCCCACGCCACGTCCACCCGCAGTCCCGCGGCGCCACGGTCCAGCCAGAACCTGATCACGTCCTCGAACAGGGCACGCACCTCGGCGCTGCGCCAGTTCCAGTCCGGCTGTCCCGCGTCGAACAGGTGCAGGTACCACTGCCCGTCGGCGACCCGGGTCCAGGCCGGGCCGCCGAACGACGACGCCCAGTTGTTGGGCGGCAGCCCCCCGCCAGGGCCGCGCCCGTCACGGAAGATGAACCTGGCCCGCTCCCTGCTGCCGGGGCCCGCGGCCAGCGCGGCGCGGAACAGCGGGTGGTCGCTGGAGCAGTGATTGGGCACTAGGTCGACGATCACCCGCATCCGGTGGGCGGCGGCCTCCTTGACCAGCGCGTCGAAGTCCGCCATCGTGCCGAGCCGCGGGTCGACCGCGCGGTAGTCGCTGACGTCGTAGCCGCCGTCGGCCAGCGGGGACGGGTAGAAGGGCGTCAGCCAGATGGCGTCCACGCCGAGATCGGCCAGGTAGTCCAGCCGGGACCGCAGTCCGGGCAGGTCGCCCACGCCGTCGCCGTCCGCGTCGGCGAAGCTGCGCGGGTACACCTGGTAGACGACCGCGTCCTCCCACCACAGATGCTCGCCGCCGGTCACGTGCCTCCTTCGTCCGTCGTGCCTTTCGGCATCCTATGAGCACGGGCTCGGGCCATGGCGCCGCCCTGGACGGCGGCATGGCCGGCGGGTCATATGCGGTGGCCCCCCCGGAGCCCGCTGGTCGTGGCCGCCGCCTCCGGCGCGGCCTGGCTGCCGTGGCTGCCGTTCGCCCTGCCCGGCGGCGTGCTCGTCGGCTGCGCTGCTGGCCGGGGTATCGAGCATTGCCCTGCTGGATGCGGCGCTGTTCCGCGTGCGCTGGTGAAGGAGCGGCTCCATCTCGGCTCGGTTCCCGCTACCTGGCGGGTCTTTGACAGCGCCACCGTGGCCCGGGCATACGCCGAGCCGCAGCCGCGCCCGTCTCCGGCTGCCCTGGATCGATGAAGTCCGCGCACACGGCCGGTGTGACCTGATGAGTCCCGCGGGATGCCGGCTCAGCTCAACGGCCAGTAGAGTCAGCGCGGAGGCGTCTGGGTGCCTGGTGGCCCCCCCCGGTCTTCAAAACCGGTGAGCGCTGCGCCGCGGCGCTGGCGGGTTCGATTCCCGTCCGCCTCCGCTGCCTGGCTTCATGTCGTTGTCATCTGCGCCGATAGCCTCGGACGTAGCCGCTCGGGCATGACGCGGCGCAAAGCAGGCACGGCATGGAGATCGGCATCACCAGGCACACGATCCTCGCCGTCGGCGCGCTGGCGGGAGTCTGCGCGATCGCCGGGTGCGGCGGCCCGGCGGCCGTGCGCCCGGCCGCCGCGGCGCAAGGCGTCGGCGACGCGAGGCCGCCGGGGGTGACCCGGGTGACCGTGACCCCGAGCCCGCCGCCGCGGCCGCAGCCGCAGGTCCGGGTCACCAACGTCAGGAGCGGTGACGGCGCGCTGGTGACCCTTGCCGTCTTCAGCGGCCCGGTCCGGTACGTCCTGCACGACGGCAGCGGAGATCCCGGCCCGGTGGCCGGGCTGAGCGCCGGGCCGGCGGTGGCCGGCACCGAACGCAGGCAACTGGTTGCCGCGTTCAACGGCGGCTTCAAGCTGTCGGCCGGCGCCGGCGGCTACGAGCAGGAAGGTCACGTGATCAGCCCGCTGCGCCCGGGGTTCGCCAGCCTGGTGATCGACAGGTCCGGCCAGGCCAGGATCGGGGTGTGGGGGAGCGGCGTGCCCGCGCCGGGCGAGGCGGTCTACAGCGTCCGGCAGAACCTGACCCCGCTGGTACTGGACGGACGGCCGACGGCGGCCGCGGCCGACTGGACGCGGTGGGGCGCGACCCTCGGCGGCGGCGCGGACGTGGCCCGCAGCGCCGTCGGCCAGGACGCCGCCGGTGACCTGATCTACGCGGCCAGCATGTCCGCCGTGCCGGATGACCTGGCATCGGCGCTGGCCAGCCACGGAGCGCGGATCGCGATGGAGCTCGACATCAACCCGGAATGGGTCCAGCTCGACGTCGCCACCAGGCCCGGTGGCCCGCTGACAGCCGAGATACCGGGCCAGGACCGCCCGGCTGACCAGTATCTCGTCGGCTGGACCAGGGACTTCGTCACCGTCCTGGCGGCACCCGCCGCCCCGGTGCCGCCCGTGCCGCGCGTGGAGCAGTTCCCGCCGTGACCGCCCGGCGGGACGGGTACGATGCTCGGGTCATGGCACGCCGCACCGTCAGGCTCACCGGCTGGGGCCGGATAGCGCCGTCGTGGGCCGAGGTGGCCGCCCCGGCCACCGTCGCCGAGGCGGCGTCGCTGCTGCGGGCCGGCACCGCGTCGCGGGGCGTGATCGCCCGCGGTCTCGGCCGCAGCTACAACGACGCCGCGCAGTGCGACGGCGGCGTGGTGATATCGACCGCCCGGCTGAACCGGATCACCGGGCTGGACGCGGCGACCGGCCGGGCCAGCTGCGAGGCGGGCGTCAGCCTGGAGCAGCTCATGGTCGCGGGCCTTCCGGCCGGCTGGTTCGTGCCCGTTTCGCCCGGCACCAGGCAGGTCACCGTCGGCGGCGCGATCGCCGCGGACGTGCACGGCAAGAACCATCACGTGGCCGGCAGCTTCGCGGGGCACGTCGAGTCGTTCGACCTGCTGCTGCCGGACGGCGAGCTGCGCGCGGTGACGCGGGAGTCCGATCCCGAGCTGTTCTGGGGGACGGCGGGCGGCATGGGCCTGACCGGGCTCATCGTCAGGGCCACGGTCCGGCTGAAGCGGGTCGCCACCTCCCGGCTGCGGGTGGACACCGTGCGCACCGCCCACATCGACGAGACGATGGCGGTGCTCGCCGAGCACGACGAGCGCTACGGCTACACGGTCGCCTGGTCCGACAGCCTGGCCCGCGGCGCCGGCCTGGGCCGGTCGGTGATCACCAGCGGCGACTTCGCCGAGCCTGCCGACCTGCCGCCGGCCCAGCGGGCCGACCCGTTCGCGTTCCGGCCCGGCGCCCGGGTCGGCATGCCGCCGGGCTGCCCGCCCGGGCTCATCAACCGCTACACGGTGGCGCTGGCCAACGCGGCCTGGTACCGCAAGGCGCCGCGGTCGCGCAGCGGCGAGCTGCAGACGATCGGGCAGTTCTTCCACCCGCTGGACGGGATCAGGAACTGGAACAGGGTCTACGGGCCCGGCGGCTTCCGGCAGTACCAGTACGTCGTGCCGTTCGGCGCCGAGGCCGCCGTGCGCCGGTCGTTCGAGATGGTCGCCGCGGCCAGGGCGCCGTCCTTCGTCACCGTGCTCAAGCGGTTCGGCGCCGGCGATCCGGGGCCGCTGTCGTTCCCGATGCCCGGCTGGACGCTGGCGCTCGACTTCCCGGCGCGCACGCCGGGCCTCGCCGGCCTGCTCGACTCGCTGGACCGGCTCGTGGTCGAGGCAGGCGGCCGGGTCTACCTGGCCAAGGACTCGCGGGTGGCCGCCGGCGTGCTCGCGCAAATGTACCCGCGGCTGCCCGAGTTCGCGAAGCTGCGCGCCGGACTCGACCCGGCCGGGACCCTCGCGTCCGACCTGTCCCGCCGCCTGGGGCTATAGCGGCTCGGCGGCGGCGGAGACGCCCAGCACCGCCAGCCGTGCGACGGCCTCGGTGCGGGAGGCGACGCCGAGGGCCTGGTAGACCTGCCGCAGGTGGGCGTGGACGGTGCGGGTGCTGATGCCCAGGCGGCGGCCGATCACCCGGTCGGAGCTGCCCTCGGCGACCAGTTCCATGACCCGGCTCTGCCGCGGGGTCAGCAGCGGCCTGCCGTCCGCCGTCAGCGGCACGGCGGGCAGAGGCTGGCCGAGCCGGTCGGCGATCACGGCTGCCTGCGCGATGTGCGGCCGCAACAGGTCGAGCAGCTCACGGTCCTGGTCGCGGAAGTCACGGTCGTGCCGGTTCAGCGCGATGCCGATCGTGCGGCCGGCGACGCCAGGGAGCGACGCTGCGAGCTGGTAGCTGACCCCCGACGGGGCGTAGAAGTCCCGGTAGAGCCCGAGCGCGCGGAACTGTCTGTCGCTGAGGAAATCGGAGATACGCCGGGCGCTCCGGTCGCCGGTGGACTGATGGTAGGACAGCACGGGATGCTCCGGCAGGTGGCTCGTGAAGATCGCCGCGCTGCCCGGGAAGCTGCCCACATCGGCCGGCTCGATGCGCCAGGTCGCGCCGCCGGGCCCGCCGAACTCGTTGTAGGAACACGAGTCCGCGCCGATGAGTCCCGTCACCACGGAGATCACCCGGGCGGGATAGCCGGCGCTGCCGACCGGAGCGTACAGGTCGCCGAGCGCGTCGATGAGCCTGCGGAGCACGCAGTTCGAAACCGCCATGATCCCCCCGCCAGCCATGCTCCTCTCCGGAAACAGGCTAGGCAATAGTACCGATACCGGCGGCGCCGCCGATGCCCCATGCTGGCGGGGTAGCCGCCGGGTACCGCGATCGCGGGGGCCGGAGCAGACGGCAGCGGCGGATCGCCACAGGGGAGGGGCTTATGACGGCGGTTGCAGGGCAGGACCTGGACGCGCTGCGCACGCGGTTGTCCGGTCGCGTGCTCACGCCATCGGACGCCGGTTACGACCAGGCGCGCTCGGTGTGGAACGGGGCGATCGACCGGCGCCCGGCGGTGGTGGCACAGGTTGCGGAGCCCGCCGACGTGGCCGCGGCGATCGGGTTCGCCCGCGATGCCGGCCTGGAGATATCGGTGCGAGGCGGGGCGCACAACTTCGGCGGCGCCGCCGTCGGTGACGGCGGCCTGACCATCGACCTCAGCGGGCTGCGGGACGTGTCGGTCGACCCGGACGCGCGCATCGCCCGCTGCGGCGGCGGGGCGACCCTCTCCGACCTGGACGCCGCGACCCAGGCGCACGGCCTGGCCACGACCGGCGGCACGGTCAGCCACACCGGTGTGGGCGGGCTGACCCTGGGCGGGGGGGCCGGCTGGCTGACATCCCTGTTCGGGCTGTCGTGCGACAACCTCCTCGCGGCGGAGGTCGTCACGGCAGACGGCGCGGTCCTGCGGGCCTCGGCCGACGAGCACCCGGACCTGTTCTGGGGCCTGCGCGGCGGCGGCGGCAACTTCGGTGTGGTCACCGAGTTCGTGTTCCGGCTGCACCCGGTGGGGCCGCTCGGGCAGCTCGGCCTGTTCTTCTGGGGGCTGGAAGCAGGCCGGGAAGCCCTGGCCCTGGCCCAGCAGGTGACGGCGGCGCTGCCGTCCCGCATGGGCGCGGTGATCGCCGCGCTGAACGCCCCGCCGGCCCCGTTCGTCCCCGGCGAGTACCATTTCACGCCCGGCTACGCGCTGCTGGTGGCGGCGTTCGGCGCGGACGCGGAGCATGCCGGCCTGGCCGCCGAGGTGCGGGCCGCCCTGCCGCCGTTGTTCGAGTTCACCACGCCGATCCCGTACGTGCAGTTGCAGCAGATGCTGGACGAGTCCGCGCCGTGGGGGATCCTGGCGTACGAAAAGGCGCTGTACCTCGACGCGCTGTCGCCGGAGGCGATCGCGGTGATCACCGAGCAGGTGCCCGGCAAGCGGTCCCCCATGTCGATGATGCTCGCGTTCCCGCTGGGCGGCGCCTACTGCGCGGTCCCCGACGAGGCGACCGCCTTCGGCGGACCGCGCCGTCCCGCGGTCGCGCTCGGCTTCACCGCCGTCACGCCCGACCCGGCGGTGCTGGACGCCGACCGGGACTGGGTGCGCCAGTCGTGGCAGAAACTGCTGCCGCACTCCAGCGGCCCCGGCAGCTATGTCAACTTCATGACGGACTTCGACGGCGACCGGGTCCGCGCCGCTTACGGCCCGGCGAAGTACCAGCGGCTGGCCCGGGTCAAGGCGGCCTACGATCCGGACAACGTCTTCCACCGCAACCCGAACATCATCCCGGCCGCCGGCTGACCGGTGCCCGCGGCGTCCTCCGGCTGAGCCCGCCGCCTTCCCCTGACGCTGATTGTGCGCGATGGTAGGGGAGGGACAAGCGAGGCGGGAGGAGGCCACGATGTGCTTTGTCCACGGCAGCGGCGCGGGCGGTGCCGGGCTGGTGCAGCAGGCCGCGGTGGGCGCGGCGGCGGCGGGCGCGTTCTCGGGCGTGGCGGCCGCCGGGGGCGAGGCCGCGCGGGGGCTGGACGTCGCCGGGTCCGGCACCCCGGACGTGGTGGCCGGGCCGGGAGCCCGGCCACAGGCGGCAGGGCAGGCGGGGCGGGTGCTGGACGGGTTCGGCCGGGTGCTGCACAACCGGTGGAACCGTGACCTGCCGCCGGCGGCCACGGTGCGCCCGGGGGAGGTGATCCAGCTGCTGTGCCGTGACGCGCTGGACATCGGCGAGGCGGCCCGGACGCTGACGCCGGAGGGCAGCCTGACCCTGGACCTGGGCGGGGTGCACCCGCTGACCGGCCCGGTGGAGGTGACCGGCGCCGAGCCCGGCGACGTCCTGGAGGTCGAGGTGCTGGACGTGGCACCGCTGGTGGACTTCGGCTACGTGGTCATCAGCCCGGTGCTCGGCCTGTTCGGCTCGCTGCGGCCGGATCTGCTCGCCCCGCTGACCCAGTTCACCGAGGCCTCCCAGGTCGCCGACCCGAACCCGGGCCGGGTGCCGGGCGCGATCCCGGCGGACCAGCCCTACAACAGCGGCGCGCCGTTCGTGCAGCTGTTCACCTTCGAGCGCGGCCAAAGCAGCGGGTTCGCCGCCTTCACCGGCGCGGACACCGGCCGGCGGGCGCGGATCCCGATCGCCCCGTTCATGGGCATCTACGGGGTCGCGCCGCTGCGCAAGGGCATGTACCGCACCCTGCCGCCCGGCGTCAGCGGCGGCATGGGCGGCAACGCCGACATCAGGCAGTTCACCAAGGGCGCGCGGATCCAGTTCCCCGTCTACGCGCCGGGCGCGCTGTTCTCCGCCGGCGACGGGCACATGGCCCAGGGCGACGGCGAGGTGTGCGTGACGGCCATCGAGACGCTGATGGCCGCCACCGTGCGGTTCTCGGTCATCAAGAACACGGTCATCGCCGGGCCGCGGGCGATCGTGCCGGCGGCGGACCCCACCCAGCTGGCCATGCCCGCCGACATGCTCGCCCACGGCTACTACCACACCACGGGCACCGGTCCGGACCTGATGGAAGACGCCAAGAACGCGGTCCGCGACATGATCGACTGGCTGGTCACCGACCAGCGGCTGAGCGTGCACGAGGCCTACGCCATCTGCAGCGTGGCCGGCGACCTGAAGATCAGCGAGACGGTCGACCTGCCGAACTGGGTCGTCTCCATGACCGTGCCCCGCGGGATCTTCGCATGACGGCCGACCGCGGGCGCGTGCTCGGCCGCGGCCTGCTGACGCTCGCGAACGTGATCACGGCGGCGGCGCCCGTCGCCGCCGATTGGAACGACTCGCACATCTTCAACGAGCGCTGGCCCGCGCACGCCCGCTTCCACGGCGTGACCGCGCTGGCGATGGCCACCGCGCTGTCGTCCGTCAACATCTGGTCGATCTGGTCGGCGGCGGGTGACCGGGGCACGGCACGGTTTTTCGCGGCGGCGGTTCCCGTGGCGTACTGGGCGCCGTTCTTCGCCGCCCCGCTGGTTCCCGGCACCGCGGTGGACGACCCGCCGCACCCGGTCCAGCGCGTGGTCGGCGTGCCGGTCAGCCTGCTCGGCGCCGCGGCCACCACCGTCACGGCGGCCGCCGGCTGGCTCATCGACCGCCGGAACACCGGGCGGGCCGCGGTTGTTCAGCGGGCATGATCGACGACGGTTTCGCCGAGCTGATTGCCGGGAAGCGGCAGGGGGTGCTCGTCACCTTCCGCACCGACGGCTGGCCCCAGCTGTCCAACGTCAACTACGCCTGGGACCGGGCGGCTCAGGTTATCCGGGTTTCCACGACCGACGACCGGGCCAAGACGCGCAACCTGCGCCGCGACCCGCGGGCCAGCTTCCACGTCACCAGCGGCGATTTCTGGTGCTACGCCGTGGTGGACGGGCACGCCGAGCTGTCGGCGGTGGCGCGGGACCCGCAGGACGCCGTGGTCGCGGAGCTCGTCGACCTGTACCGCGCGGTGCACGGCGAGCACCCCGACTGGGACGACTACCGGGCGGCGATGGTCCGCGACCGGCGCCTGGTCGTCAGGCTGCGGGCCGAGCGGGCCTACGGCCTGGTTCGACGCCAGCCACCGGACGCGTAGGCTGGGATGATGCTGGCAGACTCCTTCGGGCGGATCGCGACCGACCTGCGCGTGTCGCTCACCGACCGGTGCAACCTGCGGTGCGCGTACTGCATGCCGCCCGAGGGGCTCGACTGGCTGCCGAAGCCCGAGGTGCTCAGCGACGACGAGATGGTCCGGCTGATCCGGGTCGCGGTCGAGCGGCTCGGCATCCGCGAGGTCAGGTTCACCGGCGGCGAGCCGTTGCTGCGCCGCGGGCTTGAGGGCATCGTCGCGCGGACGGCCGCGCTGCGCCCGCGCCCGGAGATCTCGCTGACCACCAACGGCATCGGGCTGGACCGCCGCGCCGCCGCGCTGCGCGCGGCGGGGCTTGACCGGATCAACGTGTCGCTCGACACGCTGCGGCCGGAGACCTTCCGCAAGCTCGCGCGCCGCGACAGGCTGCCCGACGTGCTCGACGGGCTGGCGGCGGCGGCCGAGGCGGGCCTGACGCCGGTGAAGGTCAACGCCGTGCTGATGCGCGGCCTCAACGACGACGAGGCGGTGCCGCTGCTGCGGTTCTGCCTTGACCGCGGTTACCAGCTGCGCTTCATCGAGCAGATGCCGCTCGACGCGCAGCACGGCTGGAAGCGCGCCGAGATGGTGACCGCCGACGAGATCCTGGCCGCGCTCGGCCGGCAGTTCGCGCTGGCCGCCGACGACCCGGGCCTGCGCGGGTCGGCGCCGGCCGAGTCGTTCCTCGTCGACGGCGGGCCCGCCAGGGTCGGCGTGATCGCGTCGGTGACCAGGCCGTTCTGCGGCAGCTGCGACCGGGTCCGGCTGACCGCCGACGGCCAGGTGCGCAACTGCCTGTTCGCCCGCACCGAAAGCGACCTGCGCGGGCCGATGCGCGCGGGCGCGAGCGACGCCGAGCTTGCCGCGCTGTGGCAGCGCGCCGTCGCGGTCAAGCTGCCCGGCCACGGCATCAACGACCCGTCGTTCCTGCAGCCGGACCGGCCCATGTCCGCCATCGGCGGCTGATGCCCGATGCGGCCCGGGCCAGACCGCGGCGGCGGGCCGGGCAGCACCGGCTCGTTCGGCATGATCATCCTCGCCGGCGGGCGGGGGCGCCGGCTGGGCGGGCGGGACAAGCCGGGCCTGGTCGTCGGCGGCCGCACGCTGCTGCGCTCGGTCGTCGCGGCCGCCGTCGGCGCCGGGGCGCGGCAGCTGATCGTGGTCGGCCCGCCGCGCCCCGGGTACGGCCCCGGCGTGCGCTTCGTCACCGAGGAACCGCCGGGCGCCGGCCCGGTGCCGGCGCTGCGCCGCGGGCTGGCCGAGATGGATCGGCTCGCCGGGGCGGATCCGCACGGCGGGGCGGCCGGGCCGTGGACCGCGCTGCTGGCCGCGGACCTGCCGTTCCTGCGCGCCGGCCACCTCGGCGCGCTGCTTCGCGCGGCCGAACGCGCCGGGGCGGGCGCGGTCCTCGCCGACGACGGCGGCCGGCCGCAGTGGCTGGCCGGCTGCTGGCGGACCTCGGCGCTGCGCGCCGCCGCGGCCGGGTACGCCGGCGACTCGCTGCGCGGCCTGCTCGGCCCGCTCGCCCCCGCCCTGGTCCGGCTGGCGCCGGCGCCGGGGGAGCCGCCGCCATGGCTGGACTGCGACACGCCCGAGGACCTGCGCCGGGCGCGGGCTGGTACCATGCAGCTGGACAACACGCACGGGAGCTCGGGCCTACCGGGCTGAGAGGGCGGCTTCTCGCGCCGCCGACCGTTGGAACCTGTCCGGATAATGCCGGCGTAGGGAGGCTGCCGTGGCGACCTTCGTCACCGTTCCTGGGGACCGGCGCTCCGAGGTGCCGCGGACGCTTGCCGAGCCGGTGCCGCAGGCGCTGAGCCTGATCGACCAGTTCGGGCTGTGGGGCAACCTCGGGGTGAGCCTGCTCGGCTTCACCGGGGCGATCTTCGTGCTGCAGCCGGGCGGCGCCGGCACGCCGGAGCTGTCGCTGGCCGCCGCGCTGACCGCCACCGTCGTGGGGACCGTGCTCGGCACGCTGCCGGTCGCCCTGGCCGGGCTGCCCGGAGCGCAGACGGGCGCGCCGGCCATGGTGCTGCTGCGCGGCCTGCTCGGCGCCAGGCTGTCTTACCTGCCGACCGCGCTGAACATCCTGCAGTGCATCGGCTGGAGCGTCTTCGAGCTGGTCACGATCGCGACGGCCGCGCACACCGTGGCCCCCGCGCTGCCGAAGGCCGGCTACGTGCTCATCGGCGGGGTCGCCACCGCCCTGCTCACCATCCGGCCGCTCGGCGCCATCAGGGTGCTGCGCAGGTACGCGACGAGCGCCGTGCTCGTCGTCATGATCTACCTGCTCGTCCAGCTCGCCAGGCGTCCGATGCCCTCGTTCGCGCACGGCACCTGGTCCGGCTACTGGGCCGCGACCGACACGGTGGTCGCGGTCGCCATCTCGTGGGTCCCGCTCGTCGCCGATTACACCAGGCACTCCCGCAGCCGGCGCGCGGCCTTCGCCGGGGCGCTGGTCGGCTACAGCGTCACCCAGGTGCTCTGCTACGTGATCGGGCTGCTCGCCCTGGTCACCGTCGCGCGCGGGAATCCGGACGACATCTACGGGGCGTTCATCGCGCTGCCGGTCGGCGCGCTCGGGTTCGCGATCCTCGCCGCCCGCGAGCTCGACCAGGCGTTCGCCGACGTCTACTCCACCGCGGTGTCGGTGCAGAACCTGCGGCCGCTGTGGGACCGTCGCGTGCTGGCCGGCGCGATCACCGCGGCGGCCACCGCGGGCGCGCTGTGGCTGAACATCGCCGACTACGAGAACTTCCTCGTCCTGATCGGCTCGGTGTTCGTGCCGATGTCCGCGGTGCTGATCGCGGACTGGTTCGTCGTGTCGGGCCGGCGCTGGGACCTGTCGGCGGCCGCCAGGCCCCGCTGGCTGATGCTGCTGCCCTGGGCGGCCGGCTTCGTCACCTACCAGCTGATCAACCCCGGGTCGGTGTCGTGGTGGGCCTCGGCGTGGACGGCGTTCGGGCACGACATCGGCTTCACCCCGGCGAGCTGGATGTCCGCGTCGATCCTGTCGTTCGCCGTCGCCGCGGCGGTGACGCTGCTGGCGGGGGCGGCGCGGCGCCTGGCGCGCCGCTAGCCTGCTTCCCGCGGCGACCGGTACGCCGGGCCGTGCGCGTCCTCGCAGTGCGGCACCGGCGGCGCCTGCCGGGCCGCGGGGTCGGCGTGATCCACCTGCAGGGTGGCGTGGGTGATGCCGTGCTGGCTGGCGAGGAACTCCTCCAGGTCGGCCCGCACCGCGTGGCAGTCCCAGCCTGGCGCCACGAGGACGTGCGCGGAGGCGGCGGGCATGCCCGCGGTGATCTCCCAGACGTGCAGGTCGTGCACCTCGGCGACGTGCGGGCGCGCCGCCATCGCGGCGCCGACCGCCGCCGGGTCCAGGCCCGCCGGCGCCGCCTCGAGGAAAACCCGCCCGGAGTCCCTGATCAGCCCGGACCCCGCGTACAGCATCAGTGCCACCACCACCAGCGTGGCGATCGCGTCGGCACGGGCGAATCCGGTCAGCATGATGACCAGGCCGGCCGCGGCGGTGGCCGCGAACGCGTACAGGTCGGTGACGATGTGCCGGAACGCCCCGGCCACGTTCAGGCTCGGCGATGCCCCTCTCCTGGCCCGGACGATCAGCAGGGTCGCCGCGAGGTTCACCGCCACCCCGGCCAGCGCGACGCCGAGCACGGTCCCGCCGGCCACCGCCGGCGGGCTGGTCAGCCGCCGGATCGCGGTGTAGCCGAGAGCCGCCGCCAGCAGCACCAGGGTGATGCCGTTGGCCTGGGCGGACATGATCTCGGCGCGCTTCAGGCCGTAGGTATACCCGCCGCCGGGCGGCCTGGCCGCCAGCCGGGCGGTGATCAGCACCAGCGCGATCGACGCGGCGTCGGTGAGCATGTGCGCGGCGTCGGAGATCAGCGCGAGCGAATGCGCGGCAAGCCCCGCGGCGACCTCGCCGGCCATGAACGCCACGATCAGCGCCAGGGCGGCCGACAGCCACCCGGCGTCCGCGCCGGACGCCGGGCCATGCGCGTGCCGGCCCGTTCCTGCCATCATTTCGACGATAGCGTCATGGACAGCCGCCGCTGCGCCCCGGATGCGGCGGCGGCGCCAAGCCCAGGCCACCCCTGCGGGAACTCCGTCATCACAGGCATCGATAAGCTCAGGTGTACGGCTCAGCAGCCTGAAGATCGCGGAAGATCGAGCCTAAGTGGAAATAATGGGCAACTACAGGGTACCGGATCTTCCGCGGAGGCCGGAACTTCCGTGATCTTCAGCCACGGCCGGGCGCGGCGGAACTTTTTCCGATGCCCTGCGCAGGCTCGCCTTCCGGCTCCGAGGCAACCTGTCCGCGATGCCAGCATCGGAGTTCTCTGACCGTACGCTGACACCATGAGCACCCTGGAGGAGTGGACGGCCGCGGTGTGCGCCGGCCTCGGGCTCGATCCCGCCGCCGCGGACACCAGGGCCGTGCTCGACCTGGCGAGGGACGTGGCGCACGGGGTAGCCAGGCCTGCCGCGCCGCTGACGGCATACCTGGTCGGGGTGGCGGTGGGCCGCGGCCTGGCGCTGCCGGACGCGGCGGCCCGGGTGCAGGCGCTCGCGGCGGGCTGGCGGCCGGAGAGCGGCGAGGAGGCCGCCGGGCAGCAGGGGCGTGAGCCCCGCCGCCGGGAGGCCCGATGAGCCAGGCGCGGCCCGCGGTTACCGGACTCTTACGCATCGCGCGACCGGAGGGCGGGCCGGGCGGTTGTCCCGTACAACGGGAGAGCAGGGCATTCCCTCCGGTGAGCGAAAGGCGGCCGATGGCTGGCGGTTCTCAGCGGGACGGTTCGCGGCGGTGCGGTACAGCCGGGCCCGGGACCGGGCCCGCGAGGCGCGCGGTGCTGCTCGCGGTGGGCCTCGGCGGCGCGCTGGCCGGCTGCAGCACCGCGGCCGTGCCCTATACCGCCGGCGAGAACGGGCAGCTGCCTGGCGCTGCCCCGGCCGCGTCCGGCACGGCCTCCGGCGCCATGCCCGCCGGCGGGGGGCCCGGCGGCGCCGGTCAGGCCGGGGACGCGACGGCGCGCGGCACGGTGCTGGCCGCGGCCCGCGACATCCCGGTCGGCGGCGGCATGGTCTTCCCCGCGCAGAAGGTCGTGGTGACGCAGCCGGTCGCCGGCAGGTTCCTGGCCTTCAGCGCGGTGTGCACCCATGTGGGGTGCCTCGTCAACAAGGTCGTCAACGGCACCATCGACTGTCCCTGCCACGGCAGCGAGTTCAGCATCGGCAACGGGGCCGTGGTCACCGGCCCGGCCACCGCCGCGCTGCCGCCGAGGCGGATCAAGGTCACCGGCGGCAAGGTGATCCTGCTCTGAGCGGCGTGGTCCTGCTCTGAGCGGCGTGGTCCTGCTCTGAGCGGCGTGGTACCGCTCTGAGCGGCCCCGCTCCTGCTGAGGTGGCAGGATGGCGCCATGGGCTCGCTGATGCTGCTGGACACCGCGTCGCTGTACTTCCGGGCGTTTTACGGGGTGCCGGAGACGGTGCGGGCGCCGGACGGCACGCCGGTGAACGCCATCCGCGGCCTGCTCGACGCGATCGCCAGGCTGGTGCGGGCCAGGCGGCCGGCGCGGCTGGTGGCGTGCTGGGACGCGGACTGGCGGCCCGCCTTCCGCGTCGCGCTGGTGCCGGGCTACAAGGCGCACCGGCTGGCCGCCGGCGGCGGCGAGCAGATCCCGCCGGGGCTTGCCGCGCAGGTGCCGCTGATCGAGCAGGTGCTGCGCGGCGCTGGCCTGGCGATCGCCGGGCAGCCCGGCTTCGAGGCCGACGACGTGATCGCCACGCTCGCGGCCCGCTCCGCCGACCCGGTCGACGTGGTGACCGGGGACCGTGACCTGTTCCAGCTCGTCGACGACGCCAGGGGGGTGCGCGTCATCTACACGGTGCGCGGCCTGTCCAGCATCGACGTGGTCGACGAGGCGGCGGTGACGGCCAGGTACGGCATCCCCGGCCGGGCCTACGCCGACTTCGCCGCGCTGCGCGGCGACCCCAGCGACGGGCTGCCGGGCGTGCCCGGAGTGGGGGAGAAGACCGCGGCCGCGCTGATCAGGACGTTCGGCAGCGTGGCCGGGATCATCAAGGCGCTCGACGCGGGCCACGGCGGATTCCCGCGCGGCACCAGGGACAAGCTGCAGGCGGCCAGGGACTACCTGGTCATCGCGCCGCAGGTGGTGCGGGTCGCCGCCGACGTCCCGCTGCCTCCGGTCGACGGCCGTCTCCCGGTCCAGCCGCCCGACGCCGTCGCGCTCAGCGAATTCGGCGAGCGGTGGGGGCTTGGCTCATCGCTGAGCCGGTTCGTCGCGGCACTAGGCTCGGCGTCGTGACGACGAACGAGTTGTATCCGCGGAGCCGGCCCGGCCTGGTCCGCGAGGCGGTGCGGGCCGCCGGGCTCGACGCCGTGCTGCTGACGCCCGGCCCGGACCTCAGGTACGTCACCGGCTACGACGCCAAGCAGCTCGAGCGGCTGACCTGCCTGGTGATCCCGGCGGACGGCGATCCGGCGCTGTTCGTGCCGCGGCTCGAGCTGCCGGCGGCGCAGGCCTCCCCCGCGTCCGGCCTCGGCCTGGAGATGATCGCCTGGCAGGAGACCGATGACCCGTTCGCCATGGTCGCGCGGCGGCTCGGCGGCGTCACGGCGGTGGGCCTGTCCGACCGGATGTGGGCGGCGAGCGTGCTGAGGCTCCGCGATGCGCTGCCCACGGCCCGCCTGGTCCCGGCCGGCGGCGTGCTGCGGCCGCTGCGGACGCGCAAGACCGCCGCCGAGGTCGCGGCGCTGCGCGAGGCCGGCGCCGCCATCGACCGCGTGCACGCGCGGATGCCCGGCTGGCTGCGGCCCGGGCTGACCGAACGGGCGGTGGGCTCCATGGTCCGCGAGGCCATCCTCGCCGAGGGGCACGCGTCGGCCGACTTCGTCATCGTGGCCTCCGGCCCGAACGCGGCCAGCCCGCATCACGACGTGACCGACCGGGTGCTCGCCGCAGGCGACGTCGTGGTCGTGGACATCGGCGGCACCATGCCCTCGGGGTACTGCTCGGACAGCACCCGCACCTACGCGATCGGCGAGCCGCCCGCCGAGTTCACCGCCTACTACCGGGTGCTGCGGGACGCGCAGGAGGCGGCGTGCGCCGTCGTGCGGCCGGGCGTGACGGCCGAGGCGGTCGACGCGGCCGCGCGGGAGCCGATCAGGCGGGCGGGCTACGGCGAGGCGTTCTTCCACCGCACCGGGCACGGCATCGGCCTGGAGACGCACGAGGACCCGTACATCGTGGCGGGCAACGGCGAGCCGCTGCTGCCCGGCATGGCGTTCTCCGTGGAGCCGGGCATCTACCCGGGTCCGCACGGCGCGCGGATCGAGGACATCGTGGTGGTCACCGGGGACGGCGGCGAACGGCTGAACCACGCCCCGCGGGACCTCGTCGTCGCCGGGTAGCGTCCGCCCGGCCCGCTAGTCGGGCGGGTCGGCGCGGCCCTGGTTCTCGGCGAGGTAGCGCTGGAACTCCGCGGCGAGCTCTTCCCCGGTGGGCACGGACTCGCCCTCGGACAGCAGCCCGCCGGCGGCGTCCTGCGCCGCGGCGTCGTACTGCTGCTCCAGCGCGCGGACCAGTTCCGCGATCTCCGCGGACTCGGCGACCTGCCGTTCGATCGCCTCGTTCGTGCGCTCGGCGGCCTCGGTCAGCCCGGCGTCGGGCAGGGTCAGCCCGGCGGCCGCGGTCACCGCGCCGAGCAGCGCCAGCGCGGCCGGCGGGTAGACGGCCTGGGCAAGGTAGTGGGGCACCTGGACCGCGAAGCCGAGCGCGTCCCGGCCGGCCTCGCCGAGGCGGTACTCCAGCAGCGCGAGCGCGCTGCCCGGCAGCTGGATCCTGTGGGTCAGCCGCTGGTGGCCGACGACCAGGTCCTCCCTGGTGGCATGCGCGATCACGGCGAGCGGCCGGGTATGCGGCACCCCGGCCGGGATGCCGAGGAAGCTGACCGCCGGGCCGGTGCCGAACCGCGTGCAGATCGCCACCACCGCGTCGGCGAACAGCCCCCACTCGTGGTCGGGCTCCGGGCCCGTCAGCAGCATGAACGGCCGTCCCAGCGCGTCGTGCAGCAGGTACAGGGTCAGCTCGGGCGCGTCGTAGCTGTCCCAGCGGCTGTTGTCGTAGATCATCAGCGGCCGCCGCGACCTGTAGTCGATGAGCCTGTCGGCGTCGAACCGCGCCACCGTCTGGTGCGGGAAGGCGCGCAGCAGGTGCTCGGCGAGCAGCCGACCCGCGTTGCCCGCGTCGATGAAGCCGTCCAGGTGATGCAACATCGGCGCGCCTGCCAGGCCGGAGGGTTCGGCCGCCGCCGGACCTAGCTCGTAAAGTTCTTCCGGGTTCCGCTGCATCTCTCCAGTGTTCCATGGCCGGCCGACCCTCCGGGCCGACCCGACCGCTACCGGGAGGCCGGTTCCGCAGCCAGCGGCGTGGCCTGGGGATGGCCGATGGCCAGGCCGCTGTCCGGGTCGAAGAAGTGCAGGTTGCGGGTGTCGACGCTGAGCTCGGCGGGCTGCCCGGGCCCGATGCGGCTGCGCGCGGACACCCGCGCCGTCCACAGCGCCTTGCCGCCCACCAGCGCGGCGACGGTCTCGGTGTCTCCCTCGTCGCTGGTGGTCGCCTGGGCGAGGCTGGCGTGCTCGACCGGCGGCGCGTCGATGGTGAAGATCAGGTGCCGCTCGCCGCCGAGGTCTTCGGTGACGCCGATCGTGACCGGCATCCGCGCCCACTGCCCGTCGGCCAGGCTGGCGTCCTCGAAGTCGGACGGCCGGATGCCGACGATGACCTGCTTGCCCAGGTAGCCTGCCAGCCCCGGCAGGGTCTCGAATGCCTCGGCGGGCACCGGCAGCTTGTAGCCGGCGAACGCGACCGCGGGCCCGCCGTCCCGGACCAGGTCCGCGGTGGCGAAGTTCATCGCGGGCGAGCCGATGAACCCGGCCACGAACAGGTTCACCGGGTTGTCGAACAGGGCCTGCGGCGTCTCCACCTGCTGAAGCCGCCCGTCGTGCAGCACCGCGACCCGGTGGCCGAGCGTCATCGCCTCGACCTGGTCATGGGTGACGTACACGGTGGTGACGCCGAGCCGGTCATGCAGCTGGGCCAGGCTGGCCCGCATGGACACCCGCAGCTTGGCGTCCAGGTTGCTCAACGGCTCGTCCATCAGGAACGCCTGCGGTTCGCGGACGATGGCCCGGCCCATCGCCACCCGCTGCCGCTGGCCGCCGGACAGCGCGGCCGGCTTGCGCTTCAGGTACTGCTCCAGGCCCAGCATCCTGGCCGCCTCGTCCACCCGGCGCCTGATCTCGTCCTTGGGCGTCTTGCGCAGCTGCAGCCCGAACGCGAGGTTCTGCTCCACGGTCATGTGCGGGTACAGCGCGTAGTTCTGGAACACCATGGCGATGTCGCGGTCCTTGGGCGGAAGGTCGTTGACCACCCGGTCGCCGATCTGGATCTTCCCCGAGGTGATCTCCTCCAGCCCGGCTATCGCCCGCAGCGCCGTCGACTTCCCCGAGCCGGACGGCCCGACGAGCACCATGAACTCGCCGTCCCTCACGTCGAGGCTGAAGTCATCCAGGGCCTTGACGCCGCCGGAGTAGACCTTTTCGATGTGGTCGAGAATGATCTGTGCCATGGCGGAAGCGTAACCTCGCGATAGCGCGCGGGTAAGAGCGCGGCCGCCGATGTTACAGGAGCGTAAAGGCCGTGATCGTCCCGTTATCTCCTTGCCGGGTCCCGCCCGCCTGTGCCGGAGTCCGGGTGGCGCGAAGCTTCCGTACCACGCTGCACTGCCTGTGGCGATAACGTGACCACGTGGAGGAGATCGACCGCACGATCGTGTCGCTGCTTGCCCGCAACGGGCGGATGAGCTTCACCGAGCTCGCCAGGCAGGCCGGGCTTTCCGTGTCCGCCGTCCACCAGCGAGTGCGCAGGCTGGAGCAGGACGGCGTCATCAAGGGCTACGCCGCGCTTGTCGACCCGGAAGACGTCGGCCTGCCGCTGACCGCCTTCGTGTCCATCAAGCCGTTCGACCCCTCCGCGCCCGACGACGTGCCGCAGCGGCTCGAGCCGCTGGCCGCGATCGAGGCCTGCCACAGCGTGGCCGGGGAGGAGAACTACATCCTCAAGGTGCGGGTGCCGTCCCCGGCCGCGCTGGAGGAACTGCTGCAGCAGATCCGCACCCTGGGCGGGGTCTCCACCCGCACCACCGTGGTGCTCAGCACCCCGTACGAGAACCGCCCCCCGGACCTGCGTCGGTGACAGCACCGGCCGTCGGTGACATCACCGGCCGAGGCGGCCTGTCCCCAGGGCCCCCTGCTGCTCCGGCCTGCCCGCAGGGCTCGGCTGCCTGCTCCGGCCTGGCCGGGGCCGCTCCGTCGGCCGGGTAAGCCGAGGGCGAACACCCTGGGCTGGGGGAGCAGGGGGACGCGAGTGCCGCAGGGCACCATCGCGGCCGTGCCGCGATGGGCCTGCACGGCCGCGGTGACCTGCGCGACCGGTGCCGCCACGATGGTCGCGCCGACGACGACGGCGAGGTCAAGCAGCGATGTGTACACATCCGGATCGCCGCACGGTGGCGCAGCGACCAGCACGTCACCGGAGATCAGCCCGGGATCTTGCGCGGCGAGCCCGGCCTGGCCACGCAGGGCCGCCGCGAGATCGCCGGCCGCTGTCCGCGCACCGCCGTCATTCCGGGGCGCCGCCTCGTCGTCCGTGGTCTCCGTCAGCGCGCAGAACGAGGTCGTTCCGGCCGCCTCGCCGAACGCGTACACCTGCCGCACCCAGGAACGTTCCGCGGCCTCGACGGCGAGGTCCGCCAGCGGGGCAGTCGTGATGAGCAGCCGCGCCCGGCAGGCCCTGAGACGGCCCGCGACGCCGGCCACGTCCGCGGCGCGGATCGGCACGGCGATGCCGTCGGCCGCTCGGACGGCGTGCACCGCCACCGCATGGCTGACGGCGTCCGCCACCAAGACGCCGGCGGCGTCCCCGGCCGCAAGGCCGCGGCGGCCGAGTCCGCGCGCTGCCGCGCGGACCGTGCGCGCCAGCCGCGGCCAGGTGATCACCGTGCCGCAGGCGGCGTCGATGAGGGCGGCACCGGGTGCACCCAGGTCGGCCCGGTCCAGGATGTGCTCGGTGACCGCGCGCAGCGGCAGGTCCGCGCTCACGGTGCTGACGCGTTCCACCACAACCTCCTCTGCCTCCTCCGCGCGCAGCAACGAGCGGGTCCTGGCGTGGAACCTGGACCCGCCCGGACGCCTCCGCCGGCTCGCCGGGTCCCACCCCCCCGTTGGGACCGGCGCGGCGCCGGGCCGGGTGACCCGCCGCCACCGCGCGCTGGCGACCCTTGAAAGGTACGACGTCTCGGGTGCGCTGCACATGCACAGAACTGTGCATTCAGATGTGCATCTCGGCTGGGCTCGGCGCGCCGCCGGCCGCGTGCACACCTGCAGGCCGCCGCCGAGGCGGCAACCGGGCACCGCGTGCACACCTGCACGCCGCGCTCAGCCGGGCTGCTCCTGGCGCGCAGCCCACGACGCGACCTGGGCGCGCGAGTTGAAGCCGAGCTTGGCCAGGATGTTCGCCACGTGCCGGGCCGCGGTTGCCGGGCTGATCACAAGCTCGTCCGCGATCTGCCTGTTGGACAGCCCGCGCGCGATGAGCAGCACGATCTCGTGCTCGCGCGGCGTCAGCGGCGAGGGCGCGCGCGGCGCGCCGACGTCCCGCCGCGGGCCGCCGGCCGCGGCGAGGCGCGCCGGGTCGGCCCAGGCGGCCTGGCTGGCGGCGGGGGTTTCCTGGCCCGGTCCGAGCGCGTAGCCGGCAGCTTCCTCCGCGGTCATCTCCCGCCCCTCGGCGAACAGGGCCGCGGCGGCGGATGCGCCGAGCCTGTCCCTCGCCACCTCGAGCGCCTCCTCGATTCTCGGGCCGATGCCGCTGGCGTGGCCCAGGGATTCCCGCAGCTGGCAGGCGGCGCCCGCGAGCCGCGCCGCCCGTTCGGGCTGCCGCAGCGCCGCCGCGAGGACCGCGAACGCCTCGAGTCCCCGTGCCACGCCGAGCCGCTGGCCGCATGCCCGGCTGAGGCGCAGGCTCTCGGCGAGCCTCGACTCGGCCAGGGCCAGGTCGCCCGTCCCCAGCGCGGTCCAGCCGATCCCGGCCAGGCACCGGGCTATCTCCGGCCAGGACTCCAGCTCGCGAAACGTCTCCGCGGCCTGCTCGAACTGCCGTATCGCCAGGTCCGTGTCGCCGCGGGCACGGGCGAGCGTGCCCATCCCGTACCGGACCTGGGCGGTGCCCCAGCGGTTGTTGTCGCTCAGCACGTCCAGCGCCGCCTCGTATGACCGCTGCGCGGACTTCAGCTTGCCCTGGCGGACGTCGATGGCGGCCCTGGCGGCGAGCGCCAGCCCCGCTTCCCAGCCGTCGCCGGCGGCGTCGGCCGCCGCTACCGCCTGGTCGGCCAGGGCGGCGGCGTCGTCGAACCGGCCCGCCCGCAGTGCGCCCTGGGCCATGATCCGCAGCGCGGTCGGCACGGCGCGGTCGTCACCGCATGCCCGGCTCAGCTCCAGGCTCTGCTGCGCGCCGCGCAGCAGCATGTCGTAGTCCTGCAGCTCGAAGGCGATCTCCGCGCGGCTGGCCAGGGCCCGGGCGAGAACGCGCGGCGACGTGCCGCCCAGGGCGAGGAAACGATCGAACCATGTGGCTGCCTCGCGGGCGTCACCGTGCGGCAGCCACATGTTCCGCAGCCCGGTGCACAGCCTGAGGCCCTCGTCGGCGTGCCCGTGGGTCAGGCAGGTAGCCAGCGCCGTGCTGAAGTTGCCGTGCTCGGCGACGCCGCGGCGGAACGCGGCCCTGCGGGCGGCCCACGGCGGGTCGCCCGGGCTGAACATCCCGCCGGCCGTTTGCTCCACCAGGGCGAGGATGCAGTCGCGGTGCCGCAGCAGCAGCCGGTCCTGCTCGCCGGAGGCGCCGAGCCGTTCGGCGGCGTAATCCCTGATCGTGTCGAGCAGCCGGTACCTGGCGTCCCCCGCCACCTCTCCGTCGAGTACGACGAGCGATTTGTCGATGAGGGAGATGAGCAGGCCGAGCACCGCGTCGGCGGGGATCGCGTCATCGGAGCAGACCTGCTCGGCCATGTCCAGGTTCCAGCCGGAGAACACGGCCAGCCGCCGCAGCAGCGTCTGCTCCGCGCCGTCGAGCAGCTCGTAGCTCCAGTCCACGGCGGCCCGCAGCGTCTGCTGGCGCGGCGGCGCGGTCCTGTCGCCGGAGTCGAGAAGCTGGAACCTGTCCCGCAGCCGGCTGGCGATCTGCTCGACCGACAGGGCGCGCACCCGGGCGGCGGACAGCTCGATGCCCAGCGGGATGCCGTCGAGAGTGCGGCACAGCCTGGCCACCGACGCGGTGTTCTCCTCGGTCAGGGTGAAGCCCGGCCTGGCGCCCGCCGCGCGCGCGGCGAACAGGCGGACCGCCTCGTGCCGGGCCAGGTCGGCGCCGTCCGCGTCGTCCGGCGGCAGCTCGAGCGGCGGAACCCGCCATACGGTTTCGCCGCGCACCCGCAGCGGCTCGCGGCTGGTGGCGACCACCCGCAGCCACGGGCACCTGGCCAGCAGGAGCTGCACCAGCGTGGCGCAGTCGCTGACCTGGGGCTCGCAGGTGTCGAGCAGTAGCAGCAGCCGCCGCGGCCGCAGTGCCTCGGCCAGCGTCTCCGCGAGCGGCACGCCGTGCTCCTCGCGCACCCCGATGACGGCGGCGACCCGCTCGGCAACCGGGCCGTGCCAGTCGGCCAGTTCGACCAGCCACGCCTCATCGAGGCCGAGGCCCGCCGGACCGCCTGCGCCGGCCGGACCGCCTGCGCCGGCCGGACCGCCTGCGCCGGCCGGACCGCCCGCGCCGGCCGGACCGCCCGCGCCGGCCGGACCGCCCGCGCCGGCCGGACCGCCCGCGCCCGCCGGACCGCCCGCGCCCGCCGGACCGCCCGCGCCCGCCGCGCCCCCGGCCGAGGCGACGACGACGTCACGCGCCAGTCGCACCGCGAGCCGGGTCTTGCCGATGCCACCCGGTCCGCTCAGCGTCAGCACCCGCACGTCGCCGAGCAGCCTGGTCAGCTCGGCGAGGTCGCGCTCCCGGCCGATGAAGCTGTTCGGCTCCGCCGGCAGGTTCCCGGCGAGCAGAGCGGTTGCGGTCTGCATGGCGCCCCTGCACTGGCACGCTTGACGGAAAATGACACTCAGAGTCTGCCACCGTACCCGGGCGTTAGTACACGATGAGCGGCGTTGTCAGCTGCGCATGCCCGTCCCGTCCACCGTCCCGCTCCGGCCGTCCCGCTCCGGCCGATCACATCCCCGCATCCGATTGCAGACCGCGAACCAGGTGCGGCCGCGCCCCTCGATGGCCGGAAGGCCCTGTCCCGTCAGGGATCGGGCATCCGCCATGGACAAAACCGCCCGCTCACGTGCAGAATCGTGGTGCAAACGATTGTGCGACAACGGATGGGGCGTGCGCGGTGCCACGACAGGATGATGGCCGTCGGCTGGGCTGGCTCGGCACCGGGCGGATGGGCACCGCGATGGTGCGCCGCCTGCTGCTCGGCGGCTGTTCCGTCGCGGTCTACAACCGCACCGCCGCGCGGGCCGCCCCGCTCGTCGCCGACGGCGCCAGGCTCGCCGCATCGGCGCGGCAGCTGGCCGAATGTGACATCGTCTTCACCACCGTGGGCACGCCCGAGGACCTGATCGCCGTCCTGACCGGGCCGGACGGCCTGATGTCCGCAGCCGCCGCGCCGGCCGTGGTGGTGGACTGCTCGACGGTTTCCGTCGCGGCCTCCGCGCACGTGCGGCGAGGCCTCGCGCGGCGCGGCACCGCCCTGCTGGCGGCGCCGGTGATGGGCAATCCGAGCGTGGTGCGGGCCGGCAAGATGACCGCCGCGGTGTCCGGTCCCCGTGACGCGTTCGACCTGGCGGAGCCGTACCTGAACATGCTGGGCAGCGGCGTGACCTACGTCGGCGACGGAGAGGCGGCACGCCTGGTCAAGCTCTGCCATAACCTGTTCCTCGGCGTGGTCGCCCAGTCGATGGCCGAGGTGACGATTCTCGCGGAACGCAGCGGCATCAGCCGCCACGCCTTCCTCGACTGCCTGAACAAGAGCGTGATGGGTTCGCTGTTCACCGGCTACAAGACGCCGGCGTACGTGAACCTCGACTTCGAGCCCACGTTCACCGCGAGGCTGCTGCGCAAGGATTTCGACCTCGGGCTGGCGGCGGCGCGGGAACGCGAGGTGCCCATGCCCGTTGCCTCGCTGGTGCACCAGTTGATCCAGGGCCTCGTCGGCCGCGGGTACGGCGACCGTGACTTCGCCGCGCTGCTGCAGCAGCAGGCGGAGGCGGCGGGGCTGAGGCTGGAAAGCGAGCGCGCGGACGTCTCCGACGGGCTCGCCGACTAGCCCGGACTAGCCGACGGTCCTGCGAGCCTGGCCTCGGCCATCAGCGCGGCCAGCGGCGCCTCGGGCTGCAGGACGTACAGCCCGCCGCCGACGCGGTCGGTGACCCACAGCAGGCCGGAGTCGTCCACGAACAGGTCATTGATCTGCGGCACCGGCTGGCCGGGCGGCGGCTCGGGCACCCAGTGCGCCACCTCGGCAGGCCGGGCCGGATCGGCCAGGTCATAGACGCGGACGCCCGCGCTGAAATAGGTGGCGAACACGATTCGCTCGCTGCGGTAGGAGCCGTCCTGGTTCTCGTGCAGGTTATGGGCGCCGAACCGCAGCGGGAGGTCGTCGAACCCGGCCGGGTGCGGGCACGTCGCCAGCACCCGCGGCCGATCGCCGGCCACGCTGATCACCCGGACGCACCGCCGGGGCGCGTGCGGGCCGTCGGTGACCTGCTCGTCGGTGGCGACCACCAGGTCCCGGCCGGGCAACGGCAGGCAGGTGTGGGTCGATCCGCCGTCCCAGGCCAGGTGCCCTGCCAGCCGCGGGCGTGACAGGTCCGACACGTCGAGGATGACCATCCCTGCGTCGTCGTAGCCGAGGTAGGCCCGGTCGCCGGCGATCAGCGCGTGGTGCGCGGCGTAGCGCGCGCCGGCCGGCCAGCCCGGCCGCTCGTCGGCCCGCTGGCCCGGCCACCACCACCTCGCGGCCTCGGCCGGCCGGGCGGGGTCGGCCAGGTCGACGACGACCCAGATGCGGTCGCGGAAGCCGTCGGGAGTGGCGGACATGTGCGCGTACATGCCGCCGGTCCACACGATGCGGTGCACGCCCCGGCCGCCGCTGCGCCAGAACCCGAGCTGGCGCGGGCGCAGCGGGTCGGTCAGCTCGTAGACCGCCAGCCCGGCCGAGAACGGCCCGGACATCGCCGCCCGGTACGGGAACTTCTCGTGGTTGACGAGGAGGAGCCCGTCCGCCACCTGCACCTTGTGGGTGTGCGAGCGCGGCGGCGCGGGCCACTGGGTGACCAGGACGGGCCGCTCCGGGTCGGTCACGTCAAGCACCGAGGTCCCCATGCCGGTCGTCCCGGTGTGACCCACGTAGAGGGCATCGCCGCGGCGCATCACCTGCATGCCGTCGCCGTGACCGCCGAGGTCATGGCGGGCGAGCAGCCTCAGGCCCGCGGCGCCCGCGCTCACCGCCCGGCCGCCCGCGCTCACCGCCCGGCCGCCGCCCGGCTGACCCGGCCGCCAAGCTGCTCGGCCGCCCAGTCCGCGGTCGGCTGCCGGTGGAACGGCGCCAGGTTGGCGCAGCCGTGGTTGCCCTGCTCCAGCAGCAGCAGGCTGGCCGGCCCGCCCGCCTCGTCGACGAGCCGCTGCGCGTGCTGCCACGGGATGAGCCGGTCGAGCTTGCCCATGACGGCCAGCAGCGGGCAGGTGATCAGCCCGGCCCGGCCGGCCATGGTCAGCTCCTCGGCCTTCTTCCTGGCCGTCTGCATGTCCGGCGACTTGGACCGGACCCGGAACGCTTCCTGGGTGAGCACGGGACGGATGTCCCAGTCGTCGGCGAACGAGTACGGCCCCGCCAGCGCGATGCATGCCTTCACCCGCCGGTCGCCGCTGGCCACCCTGGGCGCGTAGTACCCGCCGAGGCTGACGCCCCACACGCCGATACGGTCCGGGTCCAGGCCGTCTTCGCCGCTGAGCCGGTCGATGATCGCGGCGCCCGGAACCTCCCAGTCGCCCCTGATCGGCAGGTCGTACTCGGCCTCGCCCTGGCCGGGCCCGTCCACGCTGAAGGTGGCGATGCCGCGTTCGAGGAACAGGTCCTCGGTGCTTCGCAGCTCCTCCTTGGCCGAGTCGAGGCCCGGGATCATGATCATCACCGGGTGCGGCCCGCGCCCCGCCGGCCGGCGCAGGATGCCGACCATCCGCGATCCCTCGAAGGGGATCTCGATCCGTCGGCCCGGCGGATCCAGGTAGGGCAGCGCGTCATCGAGGCAGCGCACCGCCCGCTCGTGGGCGGCCCGCATCTGGTCTGGGTCGTTGACGAACAGGAACTTCGCGAAGTGGAAGTAGACCGCGGCCCGCGCCAGGTGCTCGCCCGCCGAGATCGTCCGCCCCGCGCTCAGCGCGTCCCGCCCGAGCTGCTCGTGCTCGGCCGCGACCGCGCTCCAGGCCCGGCACCAGTCGTCCCACGAGTCAAGGCCGCTCGTGATCCGCTCGAAGTCCCCGGCGGTCACGCCGTTGGTCGTGAACCGCGGGGCCCAGTGTGAGATAGCCGCGGCTATCCGGTCGTCCACGACAGGCTCCCTTCCGCGCGCCAGTCCGGCAGGCGAGAACTCGGTGGTCGATTGCCGCCACAACGAAGGCCGCAAACGAATGCATACCCGCCGCGGCCGCTGCGGTCAACACCCGCGGCGCCGGGGCGCGCGGGGGTGCAGGCCGCGCCGGGTGGGTTCACACCGACAGCACGAGCTTGCCGCGCGCGGCCCGGTCGGCGAACACGCGGTGTGCCTCCGCGGCCCGCTCCAGCGGGTAGACGCCGGTCACCCCGAGGTCCAGGCCACCGGCGGCCACCAGCCGGGCGGCCTCCTCCAGGGCGGGCCGCATCGCCGCCGGGTCGCGGCCGGACAGCTGGCCGGCGGAGAAGCCCGCGTAGCCGACGCACCGGGCGCGCATCCACTCGGAATCCGGCACGGTCTCCGGCTCACCGCAGATGTTGCTGTAGCTGACCAGCCGGCCGAACGTGGCCAGCAACGGGAACGACCGGGCCCGGACGTCGCCGCCGACCGGGTCGAGCACGACGTCCACCCCGCGGCCGCCGGTCGCGGCCAGCACCGCGGCGTCGAAGTCGTCGTAGCCGAAGACCTCGCCGAACCCGTGCCGCAGCGCGAACTCCGCCTTGCCGGGGCCGGCGGTGCCCAGCAGCGGGCGCAGGCCGACCCGCCGGGCAAGCTGGGCCGCCACCGTCCCGACCCCGCCCGCGGCGCCGTGCAGCAGCACCGTCTCGTCCGGGCGCACCCGCGCCACCTTATGCAGCAGCATCAGCACCAGCGGCACGGTGACCAGCATCGCGGCGGATTCCGGCCGGGCGGCCAGGTCGCCGGAGATGGGAACCGTGAAGACCTCCGACGCGGTCGCCACCTCCGCGTAGCCGTGGCCCCTGGTGAACGCCGCCACGGCCTGGCCGGGGCGCAGCGTGGTCACGCCCTCCCCGACCTCGCGCACCGTTCCCGACACCTCGACTCCCGGGATGAACGGCGTGACGCCGAGGCCGTCGCCGCTGCGGTTGCGGATGTCGGTGTAGTTGACTCCGGCGAACCGCACCGCCACCGACACCTGGCCGGGCCCGGGCCGCGGTTCCGCGACCTCCCGGACCGACAGTACCTCCGGCCCGCCGTAGGCGGGGACGACGACCGCGCGCACCTGGTCAGCTCCTCTCCGGGTTCCTTCATCTCGCACCGGCCCCGCGGGCCGGATCGCCGCTGTGGCGGGGCGTTCCCGGCCCGCGCCTTGCGCGGCGCGGGATTAGCTGCAATGGTTTGCATTATGGCCCGTGATCTCCGGCGGCGCCATCGCCCGCCCGCCGGCCTTTGCGGGCGGGACGGGCGGGGCAGGCGGGGCAGGCCCGCCGGACGGATGATCGGACGGTGAGGAGGAGCCATGGACGCGAGCGCGGATGTCGTCGTCGCCGGAGCCGGCCACAACAGCCTGGTCGCCGCCTGTTACCTGGCCAAGGCCGGGTACCGGTGCCTGGTCCTCGACGCCAGGCACATCCCCGGCGGCGGGGCCGCCACCGAGGAACTGCTGCTCCCGGGCTACGGGATCGACACCTGCGCGACCGGGCACACCCTGATCCGGGTCAACCCGCTGCTCACCGCGGACGAGCTCGGCCTGGTCGCCGACTACGGGCTGCGCTACGTCGACCCGGACCCGGTCGCGCACGTCGCCTTCCCCGACGGGGAGCAGCTGACCATGTGGCTCGACCGGGACCGCACCGCGGCCGAGATCGCCCGGTTCGCGCCCGCCGACGCCGCCGCGTACCTGCGCCTGCTGGACGAGTACGACGAGGTGAAGTCGGTCTTCACCGCGTCGCAGTTCACGCCGGTCGGCTTCGGGCCCTCCCTCGACCAGCGGCTCGCCGAGCACCCGCGCGGCCGGGTCTGGCAGCGGCGGCGCGTGCTGTCGGCCTGGGACGTCGTGCGGCACGAGTTCTCCAGCCGTCATGTCCGCGCCTTCATGCTGTGGATGGCCTTCCAGACCAACCAGCCGGTGGACGTGCCCGGCTCGGGCGTGCTCGCCTACTCGATCATCTACGGCCGGCAGCAGCGCAGCTGGTCGATCATGGTCGGCGGGACCGGCCGGCTGACCGCGGCGCTGACCGGCTACCTGGAAAGCCACGGCGGCACGATCCTGTGCGGCAAGCGGGTGACCCGCCTGCTGCTCGACGGCGGGCGATGCGTCGGGGTGGAAACTGCCGACGGGGAGCAGTACCGGGCGGGCACCGCGGTGCTGTCCACGATCCACGTCACCCACCTCCGCGACATGGCGCCCCGGCAGGCGTGGCCGGAGGAGTTCCACTACGGGATCGACACCTACGACGTCGGCGTGCCCGGCTTCGGCGTCTACCTCGCGACAAGCGCGCCCCCGGTCTTCGAAACGGCCCGGGGCCCGGTCAGCGCCGTGTCGGCGGGGACCGTGGGATGGCCGGAGGACGTCGTGCGGCTGGGCCAGGACCTGCGGGCCGGCCGGTTCGTCTCCGGCGTCCCGTGGCTGCTGGTGGCCACGCCCACGCTGGTCGACCCGGGCCGGGCGCCGGAGGGCAGGCACACGGTCAAGCTGCTGAGCCAGCAGGTCTACCGGCTCCCGCCGGGCATGCCGGACTGGGACACGGTCAAGGCCGAGCACGCCCGCCGCCAGCTCGCGCACCTGCGCGCGGTCGCGCCCTCGTTCTCCGATGACGTGATACTCGCGCAGCTGGTCAAGTCTCCGGCCGACTACGAGTCGCTGAACCCGCACATGGTGCACGGGGCGTTCCACGGCGGCGACCGCGGGATCGCATGCAGCGGCCCGCTGCGCCCGGTGCCGGGATGGGCGTCGCACCGGATGCCGATCCCGGGCCTGTACCAGACCGGCGGGTGCACCAACCCCGGCGGCTCGATCACCGGCGCCCCCGGGCGCAACGCCGCGACCGTCATGCTGCACGACCTCGGTCACGACCCGGCCGAGGTGATGGCCGCGCCGCCGCGGGCCAGGGCTGCCGCGACCTGATGCGGGTAACGCCGCGCCGCCGGCGCGGAGGGCGTCCGCCAGCCAGTCCGCCACCATGGGCCTGGCCTTGTACCAGACGTTGTTCAGGATGTGCACGCCGTCGTCGAACACGACGGTGGTGACCGGGCCCCCGTACTCGGCGGCGACCTTCTCCGCCTGCGAGGGCGGCGACGCCGGGTCGAGGCCGCCGTAGACCTGCAGTAGCGGCACCCTCGCCCGCCCGGCCGCGCCGGCCAGCGTGATCGACTCCATCACCGCGGCGGGGTCCGGGCCGAGGTGCTGGTACTGCCCGGCCTTCGACAGCGGCTCCATGGTCTCGAACCGGCCCGCCGGGGTGTACCAGCTGGAGATGGACACCACGGCGCGGACCCGATCGTCGGCTGCCGCGGTGCGGATCGCGAACAGGCCCCCGTAGGAGATCCCGCCGACCGCGAGCCGCGCCGCGTCGAGGTCATCGCGGGCCGCGAGGCTGTCGACGATCGCTTGGACCGCGACCTCGTAGTCCGGCCGTAGCTTGCCCTCGAAGCTCACCATGCCCTGGCCCGGGCCGTCGAAGGCCGCGAAGGCCAGACCGCGCGCCACGATGTAGTCCCCGAGGTGGTACAGCTCCTCCTTGGTGGAGTCCGCTCCCGGCAGCAGCAGCGCCACCGGCGGCCGGACGGCGCCGGAGGGGATGCGCAGGTAACCGTGCAGCGTCATGTTCTCGAACGGAACGGCGAGGATCTCCATCGGCGGGTCCAGGTGCGGAGCCGCCTTCTGCCACGCGCGGCCCATCGCCGCCAGCGCCGCGCGGTACTGCTCCTGGTCGTGGGTGAACATGAAGCTCGCCCAGTGGTAGAACAGGCCCGCGCGCAGGTAGGCGTCCCCGGCCGTGAGGCGGTGCCCGGCGGCAAGCGCCTCGTCGCCGCGCTCGATGTGCCGCTCGGCCTGCCTGCACCACGCACCGCACCATTGCTCGTAGTCGGTGATCTGCCCGCGGAGCTGCTCGAATTCCCACGGCGAGACGTAGTTGGACAGGATCCGCCAGGTGAAACGGCGGTACATCGATTCAAGCCGGTCGTCCATCGGGCTCCTTCGCTGATCGGAGGGCGTGCCGGTCACCGGCGCTGCGTCGCGTCTTGAGTGGCCGGAACCTCCCCCTCCTCGATCGTCCCGCCCAGGTACAGCGCCCGCATCTGCGGGTTGGCGAGGATCTCGGCACCGGTGCCCTCCAGCCTGACCCGCCCCGCCTCCATGACCACCCCGTGGCTTGCCAGGCCCAGTCCGGCGCGGACGTTCTGCTCAACGAGCAAGACGGTCCGGCCGGACTGGTGCATCCGCCTGATCGTCTCGTACATCCTGCCGGCCGCCCGCGGCTCCAGCCCCATCGAGGGCTCGTCGAGCACGACGAGCGCGGGGTCGAGCATGAGCGCCCGCGCGAACTCGACCATCCGCTGCTGGCCGCCCGACAGCTGGCCCGCCCGCTCGCGGGCTCGCTCGGCAACGATCGGGAACTGCTCGGCGATCGTGGCCAGCCGCTTGCGGACCTCGGCGGCGTCGCGCAGCAGGAAGCCGCCGAGTTCCACGTTCTCCCGCACGGTGAGTTCGGGGAACAGGTTGCGGGACTGCATGATCTGCACGATGCCGGCCTGCAGGATGCGGCGCGGGGAGGCGCCGCCGATCTCCTGGCCGCCGAAGGTCACCGAGCCGGCGCGCGGGCGCAGCAGGCCGCTGATCACCTTGAGCAGCGTCGACTTCCCGGCCCCGTTGGGGCCGACCACGCAGGTGATCGACCCTTCCGCCACGGTCAGGTTCACCCCGCGCAGCACGTCGCCGCCGCCGTAGCCGGCGAACAGGCCCGAGATCGTCAGCATGATCAGCCAGTGCCCTTCATGTCGGTGCCGAGGTAGGCCTCCAGCACGTCCGGGTCGGCGCGGACCTGTTCGGGCGCCCCGGCGGTGAGCGCGCATCCCTGGTGCATGACCAGCACCCGGTCGCACAGGCCCATCACGAACTCCATGTCGTGCTCCACGATCACGAACGTGACGCCGTCGGCGTTCAGCGCCCGGATCCGGTCGGCCAGGCTGCGCAGCAGCGTCGGGTTGACGCCGCCGGCCGGCTCGTCGAGCAGGATCACCGAGGGCCTGGCGACGATGATGAACGCGAACTCCAGCAGCTTCTGCTGTCCGTAGGACAGGCCGCCGGCCCACTCGTCCGCGAGCGGGGTGAGCCCGACGAAGTCGAGCACCTCCATCGCGCGCCGGCGCTCGGCCGCGGAGTTCCAGCCGCGCAACTGCCCGAGGAAGCCCTTCCGCTGCGACGCGACGTGCAGGTTCTCCAGCACCGTCAGCCGGGGGAAGATGCGCGTGATCTGGAACGTCCGGCCGAGCCCCATCTCGAACACCCGGTCCGGCCTGGCGTTGGTGATGTCGGTTCCCCGGAAGGTCACCCGGCCTGCGTCGGCGCGCTCGTACCCGCTGATGACGTTGAACAGGGTGGTCTTGCCCGACCCGTTCGGCCCGATCAGGCCGTTGATCGCCCCTTCCTCGAACGTCATCGTGCACCCTGCCAGCGCCCGGATCCCGCCGTACGACTTGCTGACGTCGCTGACCTGCAGGATGCTCACGGCTTGACCTGCTTCGCTTCGGCCGCCACGACGGCGGCGGGCCCGGGTGCCCCGGCGCCTGCCGCGGCCGCGGCCGCGGCGCGCCGCCGGTTCAGCAGGAACCAGCGCCACATCCGGATGATGCTCGGCGCGATGCCTGCCGGCAGCAGCCGCAGGATGATCACGAACAGCACGCCGTAGGCGATCAGGTACAGGTTGGCGTTGCCGAACTGGAGGTAGAAGTACTGCTGCAGCGGGATGAGCAGCAGCGTGCCGATGACCGGGCCTGCCAGGGTGCCGATGCCCCCGACGAACACCAGCACCGCGACCGCCAGGTCGAAGTTCGGGTCGAAGCCGAACTGCGGGTAGACCGACCCGACGAACGGGCCGTAAAGGCCGCCCGCGACGCCGACGAAGAACGCGGAGATCGCGTAGGCGGTCAGCTTGGTCCTCGTCGCCCGGATGCCCAGCCCCCGGGCGCGGTCCTCGTCGTCGCGGATCGACAGCAGCCCCAGGCCATACTTGGACCGGCGCACCCACCACGACACAGCGCACGCCGCGACCGCGGCGACCAGGCCGACGTAGTAGAAGGGCTCGTTGAAGAAGGAGCCCTGCCAGGTGGCGATGGGCAGTTCCAGGCCGCCCGACCCGTTGGTCCACGAGGTCAGGTTGAAGGCCAGCAACTGCAGGATGAACATGACCGCGATGGTGAGCACGATGAACGTGTGCTTGCGCACCCGCAGCAGCAGGAACCCGATCGGCACCGCCGCGACCGCCGAAACCAGGCCGGCCGCCGGGAGCAGGCCGAACGTGTCCCAGCCGGCCGGCACCTTCAGGTGCATGGCCAGCAGCGCCACCGTGTACTGCCCGATGCCGTAGTAGGCCGCGTGCCCGATCGAGATGTAGCCCGAGTACCCGGAGAAGATGTTCCAGCCGCAGGCGGCGGTCAGGTAGATCATCGTGAACACGCCGATCGAGGTCACCGCCGGGTTCGGGAAGACCAGCGGGAACAGCACCAGGACGGCCAGCAGCAGCCCGGTGCCGCCCCAGCGGGCCGGCCTCGGCAGCTCGTAGGGGATGTGCTCGGGCGCGGCGGCCCCGACGGGGGTCACTTCGGTGGCGGTCACTGAGCACGCACCGCCCTCCTGCCCATCAGTCCCTGCGGCCGCAGCAGCAAGATGATGATGAGCACGATGTAGAAGGTGGTCTGGCCCCAGGTGGGCGACCAGACCACGGCCACCACGTCCTCGATGACCAGCATGACGATGGAGGCGATCAGCGCGCCGCCGAGGCTGCCGAAGCCGCCGAAGATGACGATGGCCAGCAGCCGCGAGATCAGGTCGTAGGAGCTGGCCGCGTCGAAGGAGTTGGTGAGGCCGAACACCATCCCTCCCGCCGCGGCCAGTCCCACTCCGATGCCGAGCGTGAAGGCGGACACCCAGTCGGTGTTGATCCCGACCAGCCGCGCCGCCGTCGTGTTCTGCATCGCCGCGCGCAGGCTGCGGCCGAACCTGGTCCGGTACAGCAGCAGGTACAGGCCGCCGAGCAGCACCGCGCTCATCGCGAACGCGTACAGGTAGACATACGGGAAGATCAGCGGCCCGACCCGCAGCGAGGAATTCTCGTAGGACGTGCTGGTCTGCACCAGGTTGCTGGTGAAAACCAGGTCCAGGATTCCCTCGATGATCGTGCCCACGGCGAACATCGTCAGCAGGGACATGATCACGCGGTCCTGCCCGATCGGCTTGATCATCGTCCAGTACACGGCGATGCCGACCAGGAACATCCCCGGAATGGTGATCAGCAGGCTGAGGAACGGATCGACCCGCAGGTGAGAGTAGAGGGCATAGCTCAGGTATGCCCCAAGCACCACCAGGATCCCCTGGGCGAAGTTGACGATCTCCATCACGCCGAAGACCAGCGTCAGGCCGCAGGCCATCAGCGCGTAAAACCCTCCGACCAAGATCCCGTCGATGATGGCCTGGAGAATCACCATCGCTATGCTCCCTACGCCTCACCTGCTCGTCGCTTCCCGGCTCGTCCGCCGGTCCGGTCAGCCCCCGGCGCCCCAGGCGGGCTTGACGGCCATGACCGGCACCGGGTGGGCCACGCCGGGCGGCAGGACGTCCTGGAGCGTGCCGTTCTGCCACTGGAACACGAACGGCGTGGCGGCTTGGTTCTCGCCGTCGGAGGCGAACTGGACCGGCCCCTGGACGCTCTGGAAGGTGGCGCCGGAGTGCAGGTATGTCTCCAGCGCGGCGTTGCTGGTGTTCCCGATGTGGTCGACCGCCTGGGTGAGCACCTGGCCGGCGGAGAAGGCCTCCGCCACGTCGGCGCTGATGTTGTTGGCCGTGCCGCCGAACATCTTGAGGTAGAGGCTCACCATCTGGGCGTTCTGGTAATAGGTGGAGCCGGGGAACCAGGTGTTCGGGACCATGATCCCGCCGGTGTTCTTGGCGCCGACGGCCTTGACGAACGCCGCGCCCTGGTCGGGGCCGGACGCCTCGATCAGGATCTGCGGGTTGTACTTGTCCTGGATGAAGTCCTGGATGAAGGCGTACCCGTCCGGCGGCATCGTGCCGAGCACGACCACCGGCGCCTTGGACGCCGCGATCGCGGACGCGATCGGCGTGTAGTCGGTCGTCTCCAGCGGGTACAGCTTGTACACCACGCTCTTGAAGCCGTGCGCGGTCAGGTAGGCGCGCGCCCCGTCCAGCATGGGCTGCAGGAACGGGTCGGTCATCGAGGCGTAGGCGACGTCCTCCGGCTTGTGCGTCGCGGCCAGCCACTTGGCGAAGGTGATCAGCTGGTACTTGGCCGAGGCGCTGACGTCGAACACGTTGTGCAGGCCCTGCTGGAACACCGACGGGCCGCCGCCGATGCCCTCGAGCATCACGTACCCGTAACGGTTGGCGATCACCGAGGACGGCTTGGTGAGCAGCGTCGAGTACGGGCCCAGGACGAAGTTCACGTGGTCGACGGTGATGAGCTTCTGGTAGTTCGTCACCACCTGCGTCGGGCTGGAGCCGTCCGACAGGAAGTCCAGCCTGATCTGGCGGCCGAGTATCCCGCCGTGCGCGTTCTGGAACGCCGCCCAGGTCTCGTAGCCCTGCTTGGTGGCAAGGCCGTCGCCGGAGAAGTCACCCGACAGCGACACCGATACGCCGATCGTGATCGGCGCCGACGACTTGCTCGCGGCCGACGACGACGGCGAACTGGAACTGCATCCCGCCGCCAAGGCAAGAGCCGCTGCCCCCGCCGCCCACATGCCCAGGGTGCGGCGTCTGCGCCGCACGCCTGCCTGTCTGTCGACTTTCATGAGAGATGATCAACCTCCTGATTCGGGCGGCCGGCCCAGGCTGGCCGGCCGGCGCTGCCGCACCTCCGGCTGTGGCAAGCCGGTTCCGCTGCGGCGTTCACGACTTCCGGTCAAGATAGTGCCGTCAGGCGGAGCATGAAATGCTGATTCGATGACGATATGGACGCGGGAGCCGGGTGCAGCCGGTCACGCGCGCCTCGCCTAGCTCCGCGGTCACGCGCGCCGTGCGCAGCTCCGCGGTCACGCGCGCCGTGCCTAGCTCCCCGGTCACGTGCGCCTCGCGCGCATACCAGATGCGGTGAATCTCCGCCTTGGAAAGCCTTCACCAGCGCGTGCCCTCCCTCAGCGTCGAGCTTCCGCGCGCAGTGTCTTCGCGATGCGGACGTGGCATGCCACAAACGATTGCACTCATGGTACGGTGCGCAAAACTCGGGTGTCAACGGTTCGCACGCCGCGACCGCGCCGGTCGGTCGTGCACCGGTCAGCCCCAGCCGTGCGGCTCGCTGTCGAGCAGGCCGAGGCCCGCCATGCCGTCCCGCAGCCGGCGGGTGGCCGCGGCGTCGAGGTCGAGCAGCGGCAGCCGGACGCCTCCGGCGGGGCGGCCGAAGATCGCCATCGCCGCCTTCACCGAGGCGGGATAGCCGGTCTCGCGCAGCAGGTGCCACAGCCCGGACGCGCGGTGCTGCAACGGCCGCGCCGCGGCGATGTCACCGTCGCGGCAGGCCCGGTACAGGGCGCGGACCAGCCGCGGGGCAATGGCCGCCGAGGGCGAGAAGCACCCGGCCCCCCCGACCGGCATCGAGGTCAGCAGGTACTCCACGCCGGTGAGCATCGCGAAACCGGGACGCAGCGCGCTGGTGCGCGCGCATGCCTCGGTGAAGGACTGCATGTCGTAGCTGGCGTCCTTGACCCCGGCGAAGTTGCCGCACCGGGCGATCAGCTCGGCAAGCAGGTCCGCGTCGAGGGCCACGCCCAGCCGGCCGGGGAAGTTGTAGCCGAGCACGGCCACCGACACCGCCTTGGCGACGGCGGTGAAATGGGCGAGCAGGGCCGCCCGCGGCGGCCGCCAGTGGTAGGGCGTGACCACGATCACCGCGGCGGCGCCGGCCTTCTCCGCGTGCCGGGCCAGCTCGACGACCTGGTCGGTGCCCGGCAGGCTCACGTGCGCGAAAACGGGCACCCGGCCGCCGGCGGCGGCCACCGCCGTCTCCACCAGGCTCTTGCGCTCGGCCAGGCTCAGGTTGAGCGACTCGCCCGTGTGCATGGGCAGCGCGAGCCCGGTGACGCCGTTGGCCACCAGGAACTCGCAGGTCCGTTCCAGCGTGGCCAGATCCACCTCGTTGGCCGCGGTGAGCGGGGTGACCGGGGTCCCGATGACCCCGCCGATCTGGAGCGTCATGTCGCCTCCGGCATGGTGATGATCGGCCGGATCGCTTCCCTCCGTTCCAGCGCACCGAACGCGGCCGCGACCTCGCGCAGCGGGTACACGTGCGTGGTAAGCGGGCCGGTCCGCACCGCGCCGGAGGCGAGCAGGGCGATCATGGCCGGGTAGGCGTTCGGGCTCGACCGCACGCCGAGCAGGTTCAGCTCGTCGAGTACCAGCGGGTCCGCCGGGAGTTCGGCGCTGCGTCCCCCGGCCAGGCCGAGCACCGCCACGGTCCCCCCGCGGCGCGCCGCCCGCACCGCCTGCGCCAGCACCGCCGGGTTTCCCGAGCAGTCGAACACGTAGTCCGCGCCCCGGCCGCCGGTCGCGGAGCGCACCGCGGCCACCGGGTCACCGGCGCTGTAGTCCGCGACGTCGGTGCTGCCAAGCTCGCGCGCGGCGGCCAGCCGCTTGCCGCGGCCCACGGTGATCACCCGGGTCGCGCCGGCCGCCCGCGCCACCTGAAGCATGAGCAGCCCGAGCAGCCCGGGCCCGAACACCGCCACGGACGCCCCCGGGCCCAGCCGGGCGCGCCTGGCCGCGTGCACCGTGAGGGCTCCCTGGTTGACCAGCGCCGCCGCCACGTCGCTGACCTCCGGCGGCACCTTGTGCAGTGCCACCGCGGGCCGGACCGCGTACTGGGCCAGCGCCCCGGGCGCGGTATGGCCGTAGAGCCTGAACCCGGGCTCGCGGACCCGCTCGCACAGGTTGTACCGCCCGGCCCGGCACATCGGGCAGCAGCCGCAGCCGGTGTGGTTCTCGGCCACCACCCTGTCGCCCACCGCGAGCCCGCTGCGCTCGGTGCCCGGGCCGAGCTCGGCCACCTCGCCGGACCACTCGTGCCCGATGATGAACGGCAGCGACGGCGGCCAGGTGCCGCGGTAGTCGCCGGCGACGATCTTGAGGTCGGTGCCGCAGATCCCGCATGCCAGCACCCGGCACAGCACCTCGCCGTGGCCAGGCCGCGGAACCGGCACCCGCGTCACGGTGAGTTCGCCGAACTCGCGCAGCAGCGCCGCGTCCATGTCGGCCCGCGCCGCGGCGGTCACCGGTCCGCTCCGGCGGCCGCGGTCGCGGTGGCCGCCGGGCCGTCGCCGGCGGCCGGAGTCGGCGCCTCGCCCCCGGTGCCGGGCACCGCCTCGCCCCCGGCGCCGGGCACCGTCCAGATCTCCCTGGCCCTGCGCACGATGTGGTCGGCCACCGCCTCGGCGATCTCCTCCGCCCGGTGTTCGTCGGCCCGCCCGGGCCTGCCGTACCAGCCGGTGGGCGCGATGTCATGGAAATCCTGCAGCACCGGGTAGACGTCCGGCTGCCGGTACAGGCCGTGCGCGGCCTGCCCGGATTCCAGGTCGCTCGGCTCAGTTGCCTGGCCGAGCCGGACCAGCCCGGGCTCGTAGGCGAGCATTGCGGCGGTTTCCATGGACCCGGCGTGCGTGAACTCCATCTCGTCCGGATAGAGGCTGTGCGTGATGACGTGCGCCTCGGCGATGACGATGCGCAGCCCGTGCCGCTGCTGCGCCTCGGCGGCGGCCAGCCGCAGCGCCGGCGAGTTCCCCTCGTGCCAGTTGACCAGGACGACCCGCGACACCCCCGCCAGGCGCAGCGCGCCGCAGACGTCGATCAGGACTGCCGACAGCGTACCCGGCGACAGGGACAGCGTGCCCGGCCAGGACAGGTGGTAGGGGGCCACGCCGATCGGGCCGAGCGGCGCGACGGCCGTATCGAGCCGGAACGCGACGCGCTCGGCGATGGACAGGGCGGCGAAGGCGTCGGTGCCCAGCGGCAGGTGCCCGCCGTGCTGCTCGACGCTGCCCGCCGCGATGACCGCGGTGCCGCTGGCGGCAAGCAGCCGCGCCGCGACGGGCTGGGCAAGCCGCTCCAGCTGGCGGTCGGGGTGACGCGGCATGGGCCTCAGCCTCCGTATCCTGCGGCTGCGCCGTGCGCGACCGCGCTTCGGTGAGAGCCGATCGGGGTCTGCCAGGCCTCGGTGACCACGTCCACCAGCGCGGGCCGGTCACTGCGCAGTGCGGACGCCAGGGCGTGAGCCAGGCCCCCCGGCTCGGTGACGCGCACGCCGAGCATACCGAACCCGCGGGCCACCTCGGCGTAGGCGACGTCGGCGAAGTCGTCGTCCTCCCACCCGCGGCCGAACGTGATCCGCCGGTACCAGCGGATCCAGCCGAGCGAGCGGTTGTTGAGCACCACGATCGTGACGGGGAGCCGCAGCTGGGTCAGCGTCGCCAGCTCGCCGACCGCGTAGCCGAGCGCCCCGTCGCCGGTCAGCACCATGGTCCTGCCGCCGTCGGCCGCCGTGGCCGCCCTGCCGATGGCGGCGCCGATCGCGGCGGGCACGCCGTAGCCGAGCCCGGCCAGGCCGCGCGGGCACAGCACCAGCCGCCCCGCGTTGCGCTGCTCGAGGTACGCGCCTCCCCATCCGCTGGCCAGGCTGGCGTCGCAGATCAGGCAGTCATCGGCGCCGAGCGCCTTCTCCAGCTCGCCGAGGACCCGCTGCGGGGCGATGGGGATCGCGTCGCTGGCGCGCTCGCGGTCGCGCGCGGCCCGCCACTGCGCGGTCAGCTCCGCCAGGCGGGCCCGCCATGGGCGCCGGTCCGGCCCGGCGGCGGTCTCCAGCGCCGCCAGCAGCGCCGTCAGCCCCGCGCGCGCGTCGCCGAGCACGGCCGCCGCCAGCCCGAACGCCCGGCCAAGCTCGGCCGGGTCGATGTCGAGCTGGACGACCTCGGCGTCGGCGCCGGGAAGCGTCCAGCCGTAGGTGGCCCCGCTGCTTGCCTTCGCCCCGGCCAGCAACACCACGTCGGCCTCGGCCAACGCCGCGGCGGCTGCGCTGGTGCCCATCGTGCCGACGACGCCGACGCTGAGCGGGTGATCCTCCCTGATCGCGCCCTTGCCGGTGAGCGTCGTCCCCACCGCGGCGGACAGCCGCTCCGCCAGCGCGGTGAGGGCGGGTCCGGCCTGGGAATGCATGACGCCGCCCCCGGCGAGCAGGAACGGCCGGGCGGCCCGGCCAAGCACGGCCGCGGCCGCGGCGACGTCGGCCGGCTCCGGCGCCGGGCGGAACGCCGGGAAGGTGCCGAAGCGGGCGCTGCCGGCCCGCCAGGCACACGGCCCGGCCGGGGAGTCGAGCACGTCTTGCGGGAGCAGCAGCGCCGCCGGGCCGGGCCTGCCGGTTGTCGCCTCGCGGAAGGCCTGCCGGACCAGCCCCGGCATCGACTCCAGGTCCGGGACGCTGGCCAGGTACTTGGTCACCGGCGCCAGCAGCGCGGCCTGGTCGAGCGCCTGCGAGGCCGCGGACCGGTACCTGTGCACGGCCATGCGCGCCGGCAGCTCGCTGACCAAGGCGATGACCGGCACCGACCCGCCCAGCGCCTCCCCGAGCCCGGACGGCAGCTTGGCCGCTCCGGGCCCGACGGTGGCGTCGCACACGCCCACCCGGCCGGTCACGCGGGCATAGGCGTCTGCCGCGTAGGCTGCGGAGCGCTCGTCGCGGACCAGGACGTGGGCGAGCTGTCCGGTGCGGTCGAGGATGCCGTCGTACAGCGCCAGCGTCTGCCCGCCCGGTACCCCGAACACGTGCCGGACGCCGTGCTCGGCCAGCAAGCCGGCAAGCAGCGCCCCGCCGTGCCCGCACTGCCTCACCGATGCCTGCCCAAGATTGCCCTCGGAAATGCCCTCTCGGAATGCCCCGGAACGCCCCCTCGGAACGCCCTGGCTGGTGCAACCGTTTGCATCAATCGTTGTATGCCGCGGCGGCCCTGTCAAGGCCCGCCGGGGCCGGCGTGCCCGGCGGGCGGCGGCGCGGTCGAGCCGCGCACGACCAGCTCACCCGCGATCAGCACCGTCTCCGGGCGCCGCCCGGGGTCGGCCACCAGGGCCAGCAGCATCTCCGCCGCCCGTACCCCCACGTCGTACTGGGGGATGCGGACGGTCGTCAGCGGTGGCTTCAGGCGCCCGGCGAGCAACATGTCGTTGAAGCCCACCACCGAGACGTCCGCCGGGCAGCGGCGGCCAAGTTCCGCTGCCGCGCTGATGATCCCCACGGCCAGCAAGTCATTGCCCGCCACCACGCCGGTGACCTCCGGGTGCCTGGCGAACAGGCTCCGTGCCGCCGCGTACCCGGCCGCGTCGTCGAACGCGGGCGTTTCCAGGGCCGGGCCGGGCGGCAGGCCGAGCCGCCGCAGCGTCTGCTCGAAGCTGGCTCGGCGCCGTGCCCCGTTGGAGGTCGACAGCGGGCCGCAGATAAAGGCGAGCCTGCGATGGCCCAGCTGGTGCAGGTGCTCGACCGCCTCCAGCGTGCCGTGGGCGTCGTCGGGCACGACGGCGGGCACCCCGCCGCGGTCGATGGTCCTGTTGACCAGCACGAGCGGCGTCCCGCTGGTCCGCAGCTCGTTCACCAGCGGGTCCTCCCGGCGCGCCATGGCCAGCAGCAGGCCGTCCACCTGCCCCTCCAGCATCGCGGCGACCTGGCGCCGCGCCTTCCCCGCGTCGTTGTCCGAGCTGGACAGCAGCAGCGAGTAGCCGGCCCGGTCAAGCACATCCTCGGCGCCCCGGACCGCGGGCGGGAAGAACGGGTTGGTGATGTCGGGCACCACCATGCCGATGGACAGCGACCGCCGCAGCTTCAGTGCGCGGGCCATGCCGTTCACCCGGTAACCGAGCCGGTCGGCGGCCTGGCGGACGCGCTGCAGCGTCTGCGGGTTGAGCAGCGCGGCCGTCCGCTCGTTCAGCGCCCGCGAGGCCGTGGAAACGTGCACGCCCGCCGCCTCCGCGACATCCTTGAGCCGCGGTGACCTGCGCTCCCCGGTCATGGCGCCGTGCTCGGCAGGCGCCATGACCGCATGCCGGGGACTGGCCAGATCCTCCCGGTCACAACGGCGACACGCCCCCCTGCTTCGTCGCAATCGATAGCACAACAAATAGCAATGCTAGCAGCACGGGCCCCTGCCCGGGCCGCGCGGGAATCGCGGCTGGTCGCAGCCGCTGGCGCGGCCGGGGAGGGGCGGCAGCGCCTGGCCTTGACAGCCGCGGGCGGCCGTGGCTAGCGTCGTGCAAACGGTTGCGGCCAGCCGCGGGGCAGGTGCGGCAGTCCCGGCGGGTGCGGCAGCCCAGGCAGGCTCAGCACGCTCAGGAGGGAGACGCCCGGTGCCGGACAGCGAGATCACCTCGGCCGTGGCCAACTGGGGGCCCCGCTTCACCGCCCAGGGCGTCGACCCCGGTGACTTCGCCAGGGTCACCGGACCGCTGGAGCGCTGGGCGGACTGGCTGGACGCATGGTGCGCCAACGGGGACCTGCACGCCGGGCTCGCCCGGGAGGCGGAGCAGCGGGGTCGGTCGCTGACCGCGGGCGAGGCCTGGGTGCGCGCCGCGCTCAGCTACCACTTCGCCAAGTTCGTCTGGATGCTTGACCTGGCCAGGCACCGTGCCGCCGCCGACCGGGCGGTGGCAGCCATGGCCAGCGCGCACCGCCTGCTCGACCCGACCGCCGAGCGCGTCGAGATGGACTTCGCGGGCGGCACCATGGTGGGCAACCTGCGCCGCCCGCCCGGAGCCGAGCGCCCGCCGCTGGTCCTGCTCGTCGCGGGCCTGGACTCGGTCAAGGAGGAGTTCTTCGCGGTGGAGAACATCTTCCTGGCGCGCGGGATGGCCACCTTCTCACTTGACGGCCCCGGCCAGGGAGAGACGGGCTATACCCTGAAGATCCGCCCCGACTTCGAGGCCCCGGTGGCCGCGGCGCTTGACGTGCTGTGCGCCCGCGGCGACCTCGACGGCGGCCGGGTCGGCGTTTTGGGGGTGAGCCTCGGCGGCTACTACGCAGCGCGCGCGGCCGCCTTCGAGCCGCGGATCCGCGCGGTCGTGATCTGCGGGGGCCCGTACGATTACGGCGAGCTGATCAGGCACCGCGCCCCACACAGCTTCGCCACGTTCGCGCACAACAGCGGGACAAGCAGCAGGGAGGAGACCTACGAGTTCGCCGCCAGGCTCAGCCTCCGGGGCGTGCTCGCCCGGCTGACCCAGCCCATGATCGTCGTCTTCGGCAAGCGGGACCGGCTGATTCCCTGGCAGCACGCGGCCCGGGTGGCGCAGGAGGCGCCGAACGCGGACCTGTGGCTGTTCGAGGAGGGCAACCACGTCTGCATGAACATCAGCTACCGCTGGCGGCCGCAGGCCGCCGACTGGCTCGCCGAGCAGCTCGGCGTTCGCTGACGCTCGGCTCATGGCGTCATGGTGCCGCTAGCTCACGACGTCGCGGCTGCCTGCGGGACGACGATGACCGGGACGGCCTCGGTGTAGCGGACCCGGCCGAAGTAACTGACCTTCACCAGCGCCCACCACCTGGCGCCCGGCCGCGTGTCCGCCGGCGCGGTCACCGCGAAGCGCAGCACGGCTGATTCGCCCGGCGCGGCGGTGAAGCCCCGCGTCGGCGGCCCGAGCAGCCTCCAGGTGCCGAACGGCGAGATCAGCTGGGCCTCGCCGCGCAACTGGGAGCCGATCCCGCTGGTGACCTGGACCAGCAGTTCGCCGCGCCCGCCGGGCGCCACGCGCACCTGCGTGGTCAGCACGGCAAGCTCCACCTCCGCGGCGGCCGCGACCGAGTCGGCGAGCATGAGTTCGAGGCCCTCCTCCGGCGACAGCTCAGGGTCGGGCCAGCGGCGCTCGCCGACCGCGACCATGGCGGTGTCCTCGACGACCAGGCCCTGGCCGTCGCGGATGCGCGCGGCGACGAAGTAGCGGCCGGCCGGGGTGCCCGGTGCCGCCCGCACCGCCAGGTCCCAGGCCCTGTAGCCGCCCGGCGCGAGCCGGTAGTCCAGCGCCCCGCCAGCCGGCCCGGCGAGCCCGGCCGGCGTCACGATGATCCCGTCCGGCACCACGAGCCGCACCGTCCCGGAGGCGGCCTGCGCGCCGCAGGCCACGGTCAGCCGCAGGCCCGCCCGATCGGCCGGGCCGGGCAGCGCCACCCTGGTGGGGGACAGGTGCACCGCGACCGGCAGGTTCCCGGCCGGCGCCGGGCCCTTGCCGTGCAGCCAGTAGCGTGCGTAAACAGGCCCGGCCTCCGTCGGCGCCGCTCCGCCCCCCCCGGCAGGCGGCCGGACGACCGCGACGGCGAGGTTCACCGTGCCGAAGGCCGACATGTCGACAATGACGGCGCCGTCGTCGGTCGGCAGGGCGGCGCCGTCGGTTTCCTCCAGCAGGTCGGTCAGGCGGGCCGACGAGGCTCCGGGGAACCGGACCCGTGCCGTGCAGGCGCGCCCGGCCGTCTCCCGCAGCCGCACGGTCACCTCGGCGTCTCCGGCCGGGACCCGTCCGGAGGCGAGCGGATTGCCACGCGGCTTGACGGCGCTGACCGTGACGTTCGCCGGCTCGACGGCAAGCAGCGGGCCGCCGCCGGCAGCGGTGTCCGCCGCCCTGGTTTCGCCTCCCGGGCCTGGCGCCGCCGCGATCAGGTCGTGGTTGTAGTCCTCCGCGGCGGCGACCAGGCCCGCGGCCCGCCAGTCGCCGGGACCGGATGCCAGCGCGTACTCGAAGGTGTGGCTCCAGTGCTGCCAGGCGAAGCTGCTGCCGTCCGGTGCGGTGCGGAGCTCGCCGTCGATCCAGATCCCGGACGGCCATGCGCTGCACGAGCGCATCAGCGACATGTGCAGCGTGCCGTCGGGCGTCACCACCCCGCCGGGCGTGCCGCGGTTCAGCAGCGCGACCGTCCGGTCGGCCAGCGGCACCGCCCCGCCGGCCCCGGCCGGCCCCTCGCCGTCCGCCCCGCCGGCCCCGGCCGGCCCCTCGCCGTCCGGGCCGTCGCCCGGCGCCGGGTCGCCGCCGTCGATCAGCGCGTCGGCCAGGTCATCGGCCAGCGCCGCCACCGCGGCGCTCAGCTCGTCCGGGCCGGATCCGGCCACGACCAGCACGGGAAGGTCGCGGGCGCCGCGCACGTCGGCGCCGGGGCCGAAGGCGTCCGCGCGGCTGCGCGCGCCGGGCACCCACAGCCGCGCGGTGCCGTCCGCCGAGTCGGCCAGCCGGGACGCCAGCGCCTTCGCGTACCGGGGCCCCGCGCCGGACAGCACCTCGGCGGTGAACCCGTTCACCGAGGGGCCGCCGACGGCGATCCTGACGTCGGGCAGGTTGGAGTCCGCGTCGATCGCCCCGTACCTGGGGCCGTCGGCCTGGCTGCACGTCGCGGTGACGCCCGCCGCGGCCAGGGCCGCGACCAGCTCGCGTATCGCATCGCGCAGGCCGTTCGCGCTGTCGGGGCAGACGACCTCGGCCACCCCGATCGCCTGGACGGTCCCGCTGCGCACCCGCGCCGCCGAGCCGAGGCCGAACCACTGGTACGCGGGGCTGTCCAGGGTGAACCAGCAGTCCGCCGCGTCCGCGTCGACGACGCCGAACGGCCGGCCGATCACGGCCGTGGCCGTCTGGTACACCGGCAGCCCGCCGGGAACGTCGGCGGGGAAACGGACCCGCAGCAGCCGGTCGTGCCCGGTCCACCCGTCGACGTGGGTGCGGAACTCGACCCGTTCCGCGCCGTCCCACAGCAGCGTCTCCTGGGTGACCTCGAGCCCGCCGAGCGCGAACTGCGCCACCAGCCGGGAGCCGACGGGGCAGCGCTGCGCCCGGACCCGGGCCGGCACCGACGACGACCCGGTCCCCGGCCCCTTGGGCGACAGGTTCCACGGCCCCTCCCCGTGCCGCGGGTGCTGCGGATACTCCTCCTGCAGCACCAGCTCGTTGCCGGGCCCTCGCAGCACGCCGGCACCGAGGCGCTTGTCGGTCACCAGGACCGTCCCGCCCCGCGCTGGATCGGCGGTGACGAGGTACCGGTCGTTCTGGATCGTGGTCCCGCCGACGTCGAGCCACCCGGCGGCCAAGGGCGTCCCGGGCGGCGGGGGCTCGTAGCCCACCCACCCGGACCGGCCCGGCGCCAGCCGATAGCTCGAGGCCCCGAGCGCGGGCACGTCCCGGGCCCGGAAGGTAAGCGTGACCTCGGCGAGCGACCCGTCCTCCCGCGTGCGCACGCCCTCGGCGAGCGCGGGCACCGCCGCCCCGGAGCTGTCGCGCACTCCCAGCCATGCGGTGCCGTCGTCGGGCACCTGCACGGTGACCCGGGCCATCCCGTCCCTGGCCCGGGCCAGCCCGTTGACCACGCTCACGGTCGGCCGCGACGGCGCCGGTCCCGACAGGTTCCCGGCCGCGTCGCGGCGTGCGGCCGCGGCCAGCTCCCAGGCCTCCCGCCAGCAGCCGAGCAGGTCCAGGTACACCTGGTCCGACTCCACCCCGGTGATGCCGTCGTGGTGCGCCCCGTAGGCCAGCAGCCGCCACGCCTTGTCCAGCGCGGCGTGCGGGAACGGCGCGCCCCGCAGCCAGGCGGCGGTGGCCAGCCGCTCGGCCTCAAGCGCCGCGGTCTCAATGGCGCGCTGCGCCTGCTTGGTGTCGATGTAGGACACGTCCTTGCCGGTGTACACCGGGTTCATGTCCCTGGTCTGCGGCGTGATCCAGGTGCCGTCGCGCGCGGCGGCCTCCCGGACCGCGGCGAAGAACTCCCTCGGCACCGCGCACACGAACCGCGGCCACACGTACCGGCTGTTCCAGTCGCGGTGGATCTCGGTCACCCACCGGGCCGGGATGACGTGGTCCGCGCCGACGGGCAGCAGCACGTTCGGCGTGGCGGCGGCCGCCGCCAGCCCGCGGAACTGCCGGTACGCCTCCGCCTCGGCCGCGGCCAGGTCCGGCGGCGAGTGCAGCGCCCAGCCCGCGCTGTAGTGGTGCGCCATGTAGTGGGTGAGCAGCCCGCGGCCGTCCGGCGATATCCACTCGAACTCGCTGCGGAACTGCATCCGCCGCACCCCGCCGTCGACCCCGGCGGGCCCCCACTGGTGGAACGGGCCCCGCGCCCAGGCCGAGGAGGTCAGCCCGGCCGCGGCCATCAGGCCCGGGTAGCCGGGATCGTGCCCGAACACGTCGAGCATCCACGCGGTCCTCGGGTCGCCGCCGACGACGTCGCGCTGGAACCCCATGCCGTACACGGCGTTGCGGATGGTGGACTCGGCGCAGGTGAGGTTCGTGTTCGGCTCGTTGTAGTTGCCGCCGACGATCTCCACCCGGCCCGCGGCGATCAGCGCGCGCAGGTCGTCCCGGTCGGCCGGGAAGGCGTCGAAGTACGGCTTGAGGTAGTCGGTCTCGGCGAGCACGAACTTGTAGTCCGCGTCCCGCCTCGCCTTGTCCAGATGCGCGCCGACCAGCTCGAACGCGTTCCTGAAGTCGGGCAGCGTGCCGTCCTCGTCCGGCAGCGTGAGCCGCGCCTCGGTGAACTGGCCCTGGGTGTTCCACCACACCGGGTCGTAGTGGAAGTGGCTGACCATCCACATCGTCCAGCCCGGCTCGGCGACGGTGACGTCGGCCTCGGCCCGGACCCGCCCCTGATCGCTGTCCGCGGTGACCGTGACCCGGCGCGTGCTGCCCGGCCGGGCGGGCGCGGCGAACTCCACCCCGACCTCGACCGCCTCCCGCTCGCCGTGGCTCGCGCCCGTCATGCCGAACGGCCGGTGGTTCCTCACTCCCGGGCCGTGCACCCCCACGGTGGCTGACCGCCCCCCGCGCCCCTCCAGCACGACCCGCACCACCTGCAGCGGGCGTTGCACGGTCCCCACGAACAGGTCGGTCGATTCGACGGCGGCGATCCGCATGCGTTCATCGTTACACGTCCAGGCGGCTGCTCCCGACCGCCGGAAGCGGAACCTGCCGCAGCCGCGCCGCGAAGGCGCGGGCCGCCGCCGCGGGATCGTCTGCCTCGGTGATGGCCCGCACCACGACGACTCGGGCGGCGCCGGCCGCGAGCACGTCGTCGAGCAGGTCCAGGCCGATGCCGCCGATCGCGAACCAGGGCCGGGCTGGCTTCATCCGCGCCACGTGGGCCAGCAGATCCGGGCCGGTGCCCGGGCGGCCCGGCTTCGTCGGCGTCGCCCAGACCGGGCCGGCGCAGAAGTAATCGACGCCGGGTTCGGCGGCCGCCGCGTCAGCCTGGGCCGGGCTGTGACTGCTGCGGCCGATCAGCGGCCCGGCACCGAGGATGCGCCGCGCGACCGGAACCGGCAGGTCGTCCTGGCCCAGGTGCAGCACGTCGGCCCCGGCCGCGAGCGCCACGTCCGCGCGGTCGTTCACCGCGAGCAGGCGGCCGTGCCTGCGGCATGCGTCGGCGAACACCTCCAGCAGCGCGAGTTCCTCCCGTGCCTCCAGGCCCTTCTCCCGCAACTGCACGATGTCCACCCCGGCTCCCAGCACGGCGTCGAGGAACGGCTCCAGGTCGCCCCGGGACCGCCGCCCGTCGGTGCACAGGTACAGCCGCGCGCCCGCCAGCCGCTCGCGCAAATCCGCGCCCACGGTGCCTTATCCAATCACGGGCACGAGCCTGCCGAGGCCCCGGCTGGTGGGCGTCGTTGCGGCAACGACGCCCACCAGAGGGCGCGGTTGCCGCAACGACGCCCTTGAGCGCGCCCGGCCTCGCCGGTGAGATAGGCTGGCAGTGCCGGGAACAATCCGGCCACGGGAGCCCGAACGGGCTGAGAGGGAGGCGGCGCACCCACGGGGATGGCCCCTGGCAGCCCCGCCGCGCGCCTCCGACCGTCGTACCTGATCCGGGTAATGCCGGCGAAGGGAGCGCATGTGGCCGTTACCGCAGATGTCGTGGTGGCGGGCGGCGGCGTCATCGGGACCGCGATCGCCTGGCGCGCCGCCGCGGCCGGGCTTGACGTCATCCTGGTGGACCCCGATGCCGGCGACGCGGCGTCGCTGGTGGCCGCCGGCATGCTCGCCCCGGCGTCGGAGGCCCTGTTCGGCGAGGGCGCGCTGCTGCGCCTCAACCTGCTCGCGGTCCGCGAGTTCCCCTCGTTCGCGGCCGAACTGGAGCAGGTGACGGGCCTCCGCGTCGGCCTGCGCCGCGAGGGCACGCTCGCGGTCGCCTACGACCCCGGTGACCATGCCGCGCTGATGCGGCTCACCGCGTTCCGCCGCTCCGCCGGGCTGGACGCCGAGGAGCTGGACAGCCGGGCATGCCGCAGGCTGGAGTCGTTCCTCAGCCCGGACGTGCACGGCGGCGTGCTGTTCGCCGGCGACTGGTCCGTCGACAACCGCCGCTACGCGGCCGCGCTGCGCGCGGCGATGACGGCCGCCAAGGTGCGCGTCGTGCCGGACCGCGTGACGCAGGCCCTGGTCGCCGGCGGCAGGGCCCGCGGCGTCCGGCTGGCCGGCGGCGGCGACATCGGCTCGGCGTGGGTGGTGGTCGCCGCCGGGCACGCCTCGGGCGCGGTCGCCGGGCTGCCCGGCCCGCTGCGGGCGGCGGTCCGGCCGGTCAAGGGCCAGCTGCTTCGCCTGCGCCATCCCGCGGGCATGCCGCCCGTGCTCAGCCACACGATCAGGGCCACCGTCCGCGGCACGGACGTCTACCTGGTGCCGCGGGCCGACGGCGAGCTGGTGGTGGGCGCCACCCAGGAGGAGCGCGGGCCGGACCGGACGGTGACCGCCGGCGCCGTGCACGACCTGCTCCGCGACGCGCTGCTCGTGCTCCCGGTGACCAGCGAGCTGATCCTCGCCGAGACCTGCGCCGGGCTCCGGCCGGGCACCCCGGACAACGGGCCGGTCGTGGGCGGCTGCGGCGTCGGCGGGCTGCTGCTGGCCACCGGCCACTACCGCAACGGGATCCTGATGTCGCCGGTGACCGCGGACGCCGTCGTGGCCCTGCTGACCGGGCGGCGGCCCGCGGCGGAGTGGGAGCCGTTCACGCCCGCGCGGTTCCTTGCCGTCACCGCGGAGGCGCGGCGGTGAGCGTCCGGGTGCGGCTGAACGGCGAATCCCGCGAGCTGCCGGACGGCAGCACGATCGCGCAGGCGGTCGCCGCGCTGACCGCCGCCGCGGCCGGCGTCGCCGCCGCCGTCAACGGCGACGTGGTGCCGCGGGCCGCATGGGCCGCGACGCCGCTGCACGACGGCGACCGGGTCGAGGTGGTCACGGCCGTTCAGGGAGGATGACGATGACCGATCTGCTGAGCCGGACGGCGGCCGCGCCCGCGCCGTGGATGCTCGCCGGGCGCGAGCTGAGGTCGCGGCTGATCCTGGGGACCGGGGGAGTGCAGAGCCTGGAGGTCCTGCGGCAGGTGCTGGACGCCTCCGGCGCGGAGCTCGCCACGGTCGCCATGCGCCGCGTCAGCCCCGCGGCCGACGGGGAAGGGTCGCTGCTCGGCACGCTGCGGCAGGCAGGCGTGCACATCCTGCCGAACACCGCGGGCTGCCACACCGCCGCCGAGGCGAGGATGGTGGCCAGCCTCGCCAGGGAGGCGCTCGGCACCGACTGGGTCAAGCTCGAGGTGGTGGCCGACGACCGCACCCTGCTGCCGGACCCGGTCGAGCTGCTTGAGGCGGCGCGGATGCTCGTCGCCGACGGGTTCGTCGTGCTGCCCTACACCAACGACGACCCGGTGCTCGCCGGGCAGCTGGAGCGGGCCGGCTGCGCGGCCGTCATGCCGCTCGGCGCCCCGATCGGGTCCGGGCTCGGCATCCGCAACCCGCACAACATCGCGATGATCGTGGAGCAGGCCGGCGTCCCGGTCATCCTGGACGCCGGGATCGGCACCGCCAGCGACGCCGCCGTCGCGATGGAGCTCGGCTGCGATGCGGTCCTCATCGCCTCGGCCATCACCCGGGCGGCCGAGCCCGCGCGGATGGCGGACGCGATGCGGCTGGCGGTGGCCGCCGGGCACGCCGCGCGCGCCGCGGGCCGCATCCCGCGCCGCTGGCACGCCCGGGCGTCCAGCCCGGTCGAGGGGCTCCCGGAGTTCCCGGCATGAGCGTGCCACGGGTGCTGACCGTCGCCTCGTCGGACTCCGGCGGCGGCGCCGGCGTCCAGGCGGACCTCAAGGCGTTCGCCCGCTGCGGCGCGCACGGCCTGTCGGCGATCGTCGCGCTGACCGCGCAGAACACCCTGGGCGTGCGCGCCATCCACGAGGTGCCGCCGGACTTCGTGCGGGCGCAGATCGACGCGGTCCTCGACGACATCGGCGCCGACGCCGCCAAGACCGGCATGCTGTTCTCCGCGCCGCTGATCGAGGCGGTGGCCGACGCGCTGGCCCCGCGGCGGCTGCCGCTGGTCGTGGACCCGGTCATGGTGGCGAGCTCCGGCAGCACGCTGCTGCTCCCCGACGCCGTCGAGACCCTGGTCGCCCGGCTGTTCCCGCTGGCCACGGTCATCACGCCCAACCTGCCCGAGGCGCAGGCGCTCGCGCGGGACAAGACCGAGGACCGCGCGGCGCTCGCCGAGCAGCTGGCCGCGATGGGCGCGCGAGCGGTCCTGGTCACCGGGGGCCACGGCGCGGCGCCAGTCGATCACCTGTTCGACGGCCGCCGGCACCTGCCCATCCCGGTCGCCCGTCACCCGGTGCCCGCGACCCACGGCGCGGGCTGCACGCACTCGGCGGCGCTGGCGGCGGGCCTGGCGGCCGGGCTGCCGCTCGCCGAGGCGGCGCGCCGGGCCGCCCTGGTGGCCGGCGATGCGGTGGCGCACGGGCTCGCCGCGCTCGGCGGCGGCGACGGCCCCGTGCACGTGCTGCACGGGTACGCGCCGCTGGCCTGCCATGAGTGACACCCTCACCGGCCAGCTGTGGCAGGACATCACCGGCACCTACGATGCCATCCTGGCCCACCCGTTCCTGGCCGGGCTGACCGACGGCACGCTGCCGCAGGACGCCTTCGCGTTCTACGTCGTCCAGGACGCGCTCTACCTGCACCAGTACGCGCGGGCGCTGGCGGCGCTGGGCGGCCGCGCGCCGGAGGCGGCGGCGACGCAGATGTTCGCGCGGCACGCCGCGGACGCGCTCGCCGTGGAACGGGCGCTGCACGGCTGGCTGCTTCCCGAGCTCGGCATCGACCCGGGCCGCGTCGCGACCGCCGAGCCGGCGCCGGTCAACCTTGCCTACACCAGCTTCCTGCTCGCCACCGTGGGTTTCGGGTCATACGCCGAGGGCGTCGGCGCGGTGCTGCCGTGCTACTGGATCTACTGGGAGGTCGGCAAGGAGCTTGGCCGCCGGGGCTCGCCCGACCCGCGGTACCAGCGCTGGATCGACACCTACGGCGGCGAGGAGTTCGGCGCGGCGGTCCGGGAGGTCCTCGCCGACGCCGACAAGCTCGGACCCGGCCTGCCGCCCGCCGAACGCGACCGGGTACGACGCAACTTCCGCACCGCCAGCCGCTACGAGTGGATGTTCTGGGACATGGGCTACCGCATGGCGGGCTGGCCCGTCTGAGCCCGCGGCGTCCCCGTCCGCCTCTGCGTCCGCGGCGTCCCCGTCCGCCGCTTGCCTACTGCGGCGCCTCATCCGCCCGCTGCGGCATCATCTCGCCCCTGCGGCTCCAGCGCCTCATCGGGAGAAACGTCTCGGCAGGTCTTGTAGAAACGAATATTTCGAAGGTAGTCTTTCGAAACATGACTTCCGAACCAAGCCCGCGCCGCGACGGCGCCGACCGGGTCGAGCCGCCTGACGCCGGGGTTCCGCGGGCCGCCGCCGAGCCCGCCGCCTGCCCGGCCAGGCGCGACCGGCTCAACCTGACCGATCCCAGGGCCATCCGGGCGCTCGCGCACCCGCTGCGCTGGGCGCTGCTGGACGCGCTCGACCAGGCGGGCACGCTCACCGCGACCCAGGCCAGCGACATGCTCGGCGAGTCACCGGCGAACTGCGCGTTCCACCTGCGCACGCTGGCGAAGTACGGCTTCGTCGAGGAGGCCGGCGGCGGCCGCGGCCGGGAACGTCCGTGGAAGCAGAGCTTCGACGGCCTGAGCTGGCGGTCGCTGCACGGCGACCCCGAGGCCCAGCGGGCCGCCCAGGCGCTCAGCCAGGTGTGGTACGACAGGGTGATGTCGCGGGCCCGATCCAGCCTCGGCTCGAAGCAGTCGTGGCCGGAAGCCCTGCGTGACTCGCTCGGCGCGTCGCTGAGCAGGCTCTACCTCACGCCCGGCGAGGCCGCCAGGCTGTACGACGAGATCTCCGCGGCCTACGACCGCCTGCTGGGCCTGGGCAGCCGCTACCTGGAGCGCAAGGACCCGAGGCTCCGGCCGCCGGGCGCGGTGCCGGTCGAGTTCGTCCTGCTCAGCTACCCGGTCTTGGACCTCCCCCCGCTGCCCGGCGATTCCGGAGCCGACGCCGCGGATGACGCTGCCGACGGCGGCCAGGACCCGCCCGGCTGAGCGGCTGAGCGCTCAGGCCGCCCGAGAATGTCAGACCCCCTCGCCATAATGGCAGGGCCGATCAGGTAGACGCCGCGACCGACAGGAGCCGTCATCATGCACCCGGAGATAACAAGAGCCCTGGTCAGCCAGCGGCATGCCGCGCTGGCCCAGGTGAGCGCGGACATCAGGGAGGCGAGGGCCAGCAGGGCCGCGGGCCGCCGGTTCACCCGGCGTTTCCCGCGGTGGCACGTCACCTGGACCAGGACCGTCCTCGCGCCCGCCGCCCAGACCGCCGCGGCCGGCGGGCGCGGCACCTCGCTGGTGATCATCATCTCCGCGCACCGCTCGCCCTGACCACGCCCGGCCGGGCAGCCGCGCGTGCTGGCCGGATGCCGGCCGCCGGGATAGGGTTTACTTCGTCCGGATGCTGATCCGGGCGGCAAGCCCAGATGGGGAGGTGGGTGGTCAGCCATGCGCGACCGGCCGGCGACCCTGCGCGACGTCGCGGCCGAGGCCCGCGTCCATCCCGCGACGGCCTCCCGCGCGCTCAACCCGGAAACCCGCATCCTGGTCAGCGAGGACACCGCGCGCCGGGTGATGGCGGCCGCGGCCAGGCTCGGCTACCGGCCGAATCCCGTCGCCCGCAGCCTGCGGACCCGGCGCTCGCACACGGTCGGAGTGCTGATCCCCGACCTGAACAACCCGCTGTTCCCGCCGATCGTGCGCGGGCTTGAGGACAAGCTCGCCGCGGCCGGCTACGTCGCGCTCATCGGCAACACCGACGCCGACGCCGACCGGGAGCGCATGGTCTTCGAGCAGATGCGGGCCCGCCACGTCGACGGCTTCGTGCTCGCCACCGCCACCGCGGGCGACCGGCTGCTCGCCGATGCGGCAAAAGCGGAGCTGCCCATCGTGCTGATGAACCGGCTGTCGCCGGACTACAGCTTCCCCTCGGTTTCCGTGGACAACGAGCAGGGCGCCCGGATGGCGGTCACCCACCTGGCCCGGCTCGGGCATACGCGGATCGCGCACGTCGCGGGGCCGCAGGAGGCGTCGACCGGGGTAAGCAGGCTGCGGGGCTTCAGGGACGGCATGGCGTCCCACGGGCTGGAGGTCAGCGAGCACCTGATCGGCTACGCCCGGCGGTACACGGTCGAGGAGGGCACGCGCTGCGCCCGCGAACTGCTCGCCCGCGGCGGTTTCACCGCGGTGGCGGCCGCCAACGACATGCTGGCCATCGGGTGCTACGCGGCGTTCGACGAGGCGGGGCTGGTCTGCCCGGACGACGTGTCCGTCATCGGCTTCAACGACATGCCGTTCATCGACCGGCTCAGGCCGCCGCTCACCTCGGTTCGCTTCCCGCACTACCAGCTCGGCACCGAGGCGGCGCAGTTGCTGCTCGAGCGGATCGGGGGAGGCGAGGGACCGGTCAAGATCCTCTACCTGGCGCCGGAACTGGTGGTCCGCGGGTCCACCGCCGAGCCCGTCACGGCCGGCGCCCGCCCCGGGGCCGATGACGCGGGCAGCAAGCCGGTTCCGCTGCGCCGCGCGGTCTCCCGGCGGGCCGGCGGGACCTCGCCGGCCTGAACGCCGTGCCGGCCGCTGCGCCATAAGGCCCTTCCGGGTGCAATCGATCTCGCGGACAATGGCATCATGGTTTCCTGGTCGCCCCGTCCCGCGGCCCGGTGGGTCACGGGAAGCGTTTCGGTACGGCTTTGGTAACAGGTTGGCCATCCGGCATTGACAAGCGCAGGGTGCAAGGCCAGGCTCAGGATGCAAACGATTGTTCGGCCCTGGAGGGGAGGGCAGCATGGCCGAAGACGAGAACCGGCGCAAGCTCGGCTGGCTGGGTACCGGGCGGATGGGCGCCGAGATGGCCCTGCGCCTGCTGGCCGCCGACTGCGACCTGGCCGTCTACAACCGCACGCCGGCCAAGGCGGAGCGGCTGGTCAAGCTGGGCGCCAAGCCCGCCGCATCCGCCGCGGAGCTCGGCACGAGGGACATCGTCTTCATCACCGTCGGTACCTCGGATGACCTGATCGCCGCGGTCCTCGGGCCGGAGGGGATCATGTCGGGCGCGGCGGCGCCCGAGGTGCTCGTCGACTGCTCCACGGTGTCGGCCGAGGCATCGGCCCGGGTGCGCGGCGAGGTCGCCCGGCGCGGCACCGCCCTGCTTGCCGCGCCGGTGATGGGCAACCCCCGGGTGGTGCGGGCCGGCAAGATGACGGCTGCCGTCTCCGGGCCGCCCGAGGCGTTCGCGATCGCGGAGCCCTACCTGAACATGCTCGGCCGCGGCGTCACCTACGTCGGCCGCGGCGAGACGGCGCGGGCGGTCAAGCTCTGTCACAACCTGCTGCTTGGCATCACCGCCCAGTCGCTGGCCGAGGTCACCATCCTCGCGGAACGCAGCGGCATCACCAGGCAGGCGTTCCTCGACTGCCTCAACAAGAGCGTGATGGGCTCGCTGTTCACCGGCTACAAGACGCCCGCGTACGTGAACCTCGACTTCGAGCCGACGTTCACCGCCCGGCTGCTGCGCAAGGACTTCGACCTCGGCCTGGCCGCGGCGCGTGAGCACGAGGTGCCGATGCCGGTGGCGGCGCTCGTCCACCAGCTCATCCAGGGCCTGGTCGGCCGCGGCTACGGGGACGCGGACTTCGCCGCGCTGCTGCAGCAGCAGGCGGAGTCCGCTGGCCTCACGCTCGTCAGCGAGCACGCCGACGTCTCCGACGGGCTCGACACAGGCGAAGGCTGAGGCCCCGGCGTCGCCTCAGCCCTTCTTGCGCGCCAGGGTCAGCCCGTCGCCGATCGGGACCATGACGAGGTCGACGCGGTCGTCGGCGGCGGCGTGGTCGTTGAAGTCCCTGATCGCGATCACCGCCGGGTTGTCGTTGCCCGCGTCGATCACCCGGCCGTGCGAGAACGTGTTGTCGACCAGGATCAGCCCGCCCGGGCGCATCCGCGGCACCACCTGCCGCCAGTAGCCGAGGTACCCGGTCTTGTCGGCGTCGATGAAGGCCAGGTCGAACAGCTGCTCGTCGGGCAGCGCCCGCAGCGTGTCCATGGCCGGGGCGAGCCGCAGCTCGATCCGGTCCGCGAGTCCCGCCTTCTCCCAGTACTTCCTGGCCACCGAGGTCCACTCGTCGCTGATGTCACAGCAGATGAGCCTGCCGCCCGGCCGCAGCCCCCTGGCGATGCAGATCGAGGAGTAGCCGGTGAAGGTGCCGATCTCGATGGCGGAGGCGGCCCGCGCCAGCTGGGTGAGCAGCGTCATCAGCGTGCCCTGCTCGGGAGGGATCTGCAGGCCCGTCTCGTTCGGGAACAGCTCGGCGGTCTCGTTCGCCAGCTCCCGCAGCACCGCGTCCGGCGGGCTGCTGTGCGCGGTGAGGTAGGCGTTGAGGGGAAGGCTGATCTGCTCACTGCGCCGACTCATGGCATAACGCTATAGCTACCACCTCGGTGTCCGCGAGAGACATCAAGGGTCATGAGGCGGCAGCGCGACGTATGAAAGCGCGAGGCCGGCCTGCGGCGACGGCCGTCGCAGGGACGGCGAGCGCGCCGGCTCAGTCGAGGCGGGACGCGCGGTGGCGGAGCGCGCGGGCGAACGCGGCCGCGAACGGGCCGCAGTCGTCCAGGGCGGCGAAGGAGATCCTGACCCCGGGCGGCGCCGCGACGCGGAACCGCTGCCCGGGCGCCACCGCCCAGCCGGCCGCGGCCAGCCGGGACGCCACGCCCTCCTCGTCGGGGACGGGAACCCAGCAGGTGAACCCGGAACGCCCGGTCGCGGTGATCCCGTGGCCGCGCAGCGCCGCCCGCAGCGCCGCGCCGCGGGCGGCGTATGTCGCGGCGGCGGCGCGCAGCGCCCGGCCGACCGACGGGTCGGCCCACATGTCCGCGACAAGCTCCTGAAGCTGGTAGCTCACCCAGCCGGTGCCCAGCGCCTGGCGGCCGGCCACGCGCGCGACGGTGACCTCGTCGCCCGCCAGCACCGCGAGCCGCAGATCCGGCCCGAGCGACTTCGACACCGAACGGACGGTGACCCAGCGGTCCAGGCCGGCGCAGGCGGTGAAGGACGGCGCGCCGGCCACCGGCCCGGCGTGGTCGTCCTCGATGATTGCGGTGCCGGGGTAGCGGCGCAGCAGGCCGGCGACCGCGGCGGCCCTGCCTGCGTCCCAGGCCGCGCCGGTGGCGGCCTGCGCCCGCGGCGTCACGATCAGCGCGCCGGCGCCGCGGGCCAGCGCCGCCGCCAGCTCGGCCGGCCGGATGCCGAGCTCGTCGACGGGGACGGGCACCGCGGACAATCCCATCGCGGCCAGCAGGTCGAAGGTCACCGCGTGCCCGGGGTCCTCGACGATCACCCGGTCGCCCGGCGTCAGCCAGGTGGCGAGCACCCGCTCGATGGCGTCGAGCGCGCCGCCGGTGACCGCGAGGCTGGCCGCGTCGATGCCGTCGGCGGCGAACTGCTCGGCGGCCAGGCGGCGCAGCCGCGGCGCGACCGGCGGGTCGGCGTACCGGCGCAGCGGCCGCATCGCCGGCCTGGCCGGCAGCGTCGGCAGCAGTTCCGGGTCGGGGCCGCCGGTGATGAGGTCCCTGGTGCCCTCCGGGGCCGGCAGGTACCCGCGCGCGCTGACCGGGGGCGCCGCCCTGACCCGGGTGCCGGCCCGGCCGGTGCCCGTGGTGATGCCGCGGCGCCGCAGCTCGCCGTAGGCCGCCGCGACCGTGGCCGGGCTCACCCCGAGCTCGGCGGCCAGCTCGCGCACCGGCGGCAGCCGGTCTCCGGGGGCAAGCTGCCCGCCGCGCACCCCGGCCTCGACGCTGGCCGAGATTTCCCTGGCGGTCCGGCCCTGCGGGCGGTATCGTATTAGTATGTTCACAATATGTACTATAACATTTGAACCCGCGCCGTGACCGGGGCCTTTTCCGCGGAAGCCCTGTTGGTCCGCGCCGGGACCGGACGCAGGCTCGCTGACCCGGCCACGCCGCCGCGCCTCCCCGGGCCGCCGCGCCTCCCCGGGCCGCCGCGCCTCCCCGGGTCGCCGGCCGGGCTGCAGCCCGCCGTGGAGCTGACCAGCGACATCGACCGAGCCCCCGGGGTGCCCTGATGCGGACGAGGGCGGGCGACTACGAGATCGACGACGACCCGGGCCGGATCGACGCCGGGGCCGCGGCGGCGTTCCTCACCGCCCAGGCCTACTGGGGGCGGCAACGCGATGGCGCGGAGATCGGGCGGCAGATCGCATCCGCATGGCGGGTCGTCGGCGGCTACGACCGGGCCGGCGCCATGGTCGGCTTCGCGCGCGCCTTCGGCGACGGCCGGACCGCGTACCTCGCCGACGTCTACGTGCTGCCCGCGCACCGCGGCGCCGGGCTTGGCTCGGCCATCGTGCGCGCGATGACCGAGGAGGGTCCCGGCAAGGACCTCCGGTGGATGCTGCACACCCTCGACGCGCACGGCCTGTACCGGCGGTTCGGCTTCGCGCCGCCTGGGGGCAGCTACCTGGAGCGGCCTGGCGCGGCGAGCCCGGCGAGGCCCCCGGTCGGCAGGCGGCGGGCGCTGTGCACCGGCGTGCTGGCCGGGAGGGTCGTCCGCCTGGAGCCGCTGCGGCACGGGCACGTTCCCGGCCTGGTGGCCGCGGCCGCCGAGGGCGGGGACCTGTACCGCTGGACGGTCGTGCCGCAGGACCAGGCACGGGCCCGCAGCTACGTCGAGACCGCGGTGGCGGCGCGGGACGCCGGGACCGCGGTGCCGTTCGCGGTCGTCAGCGCCGCGGACGACCGGGTGATCGGCTCGACCAGGTTCTGGAACCTGGACTACTGGCCGTGGCCGGAGCCGAAGGACACGCCGGATGCCTGCGAGATCGGCTATACCTGGCTGGGTGCTGGCGCGGTAGGCACCGGGGCGAACACCGAGATGAAGCGGCTGATGCTGGCGCACGCGTTCGAGGTGTGGCGGGTGCATTCGGTCTGCCTGCACACCGACGTGCGTAACCAGCGGTCGCGGCGGGCGATGGAGAAGATCGGCGCCAGCTTCGAGGGCATCCTGCGCGCTCACCGGCTCGGCACGGACGGAAAGCCGCGCGACTCGGCCCGCTACGGCATCACCGCGGCCGAATGGCCCAGGGTCCGGGGGCATCTGGACGGGCTGGCCGCGGGTCATCAGGCAGGAGGCTCTCCCCGGGACTGATTGGTTCCGCCGCCGCAGGCCTGCCCTGGACGCCCGGCGGCCTGCCGACCCGCGCTCAGCCGGCGCGCAGGAGGCCGACGGCCGCCTTCTCGATCGTAGCTTCGTCCAGCAGCACCGTGCTCGCCGCCGGGCCGAGCGGGACGAAGCTGTCCTCGCTGGTCACCCGCGTGACCAGGCCGGCGTACCCGGCGTCGGCCAGGGCGGTGACCACTCCCTCGGAGACCCCGCCGGTGCGCCGGGTCTCGTCCACGACCAGCACCCGCCCGGTCAGCCGCGCCTCGCGCAGCAGGTCATCGGCCGGCAACGGGGCCAGCCAGCGCAGGTCGACCACCCGCGCCCCGATTCCGCGTGCCGCAAGCCTGCGGGCGACCCGCAGGCTCATCCACAGCCCGTTCCCGAACGTGACCATGGTGAGGTCGGTGCCGTCGCCGTAGCTGCGCGCCCGTCCGGCCGGGACGTGCGCGTCCGGCGCGGGATAGGCCGCGAGCCAGCCGCCGTCGCCGTCGTCGTGCAGGTCGCGCGTGTGGTAGAGCGCGATCGGCTCGAGGAAGACGCACACCGAGCCGTCTTCGGCCGCGGCGGCCAGACAGGTGCGCAGCATCGCGGCCGCGTCGTCGGGCCGGGCCGGCGACGCGATCACCAGTCCCGGGACGTCGCGCAGCGCCCCGACCGCGTTGTCGTTGTGGAAGTGCCCGCCGAATCCCTTCTGGTAGGCGTACCCGGCGACCCGCACCACCAGGGGATTGCGGAACTGCCCGGCCGAGAAGAACTGCAAGGTGGCGGCCTCGCCCCGGATCTGGTCCTCGGCGTTGTGCAGGTACGCCAGGTACTGGATCTCCGGCACCGGCAGCAGGCCGGTCAGCCCGCCGCCGAGCGCGACGCCGAGGATCGATTGCTCGTCCAGCAGCGTGTCGAAGACCCGGGCCGGCCCGAACCGCCGTTGCAGCCCCTTGGTCACGCCGTACACGCCGCCCTTGCGCCCGACGTCCTCACCGAACACGCACATGCCCGGGTAGGTGTCGAGCAGCTCAGCCAGCGCCAGGTTGACCGCCTGGGCCAGGGTGACCGGGCCGCCAGCGGCAGCCGCGCGGGGCGGACCGCCCGCGGCAGCCGCGCGGCACGGGCCGGCGGTGGCGCGCGCGGCCACCCGCTCCGGGTGACGCGGCGCCAGCGGGGCCATCACCTCCGCGGCGCTGGCCAGCGGCCGGCTGGACAGGGCCCGCTCGGCCGCGGCGCGGACCCGCTCGCCGGCCGCGTCGTAGCGGGCCACCGCCTCGGCCGGGGTCAGCAGGCCGGAGCCGACCAGTGCGGCCGCGGTCGCCACCAGCGGGTCACGGGCGAGGTCGGCGGCCAGGTCAGCGGGCGCGCGGTAGGCCGCCTCCGCGTCGCTGCCCGCGTGGCCGAGGAACCGGACCACCGACAGGTGCAGGAACACCGGCCGCCGCCGGGACCGGACCAAGCCGGCCGCGAGGGCCGCCGCGTCGTAGGCCGCCACCGGGTCGCAGCCGTCGGCGGCCAGGTAGCTGAGGCCCGGCCGGGTCGCGAACGACGCCGCCACCCATCCCGGCGGGGTGGGCACGCTGATCCCGATCCCGTTGTCCTCGCAGACCAGCAGCAGGGGGACCGGGATCCCCTGATAGGCGGTATGGCAGGCGGCGTTGATCGCGCCGACGGCGGTGGAGTGGCTGGCCGAGGCGTCGCCGAACGAGGCCACCACCACCGCGTCGCGCGGCCACGGGCAGGCCACCCCCAGCTTCGCCGCGCGGCCGATGCCCAGCGCGACGCCGAGCGCGCGAGGCAGGTGCGAGGCGATCGTCGACGTCTGCGGGACGATCGCCAGCTCGGCCCGGCCGAACACCTTGTGCCGCCCGCCGGCGATCGGCTCGTCCGCGGACGCCGCCACCCCGAGCAGCACGTCACGGACCGGGTCGACGCCGGGCACCTGGCGGGCGCGCGCGCAGTAGAACCCGCCGGACCGGTAGTGCAGCAGCGCCGGGTCGGTCGGCCGCAGCGCCGCGGCCAGCGCGGCGTTGCCCTCGTGGCCGGCCGAGCTGATCGTGTAGTAGCCGCCGCCGTGGCGCTGCATCCACCGGGCCGCGAAATCGAGGTGCCGGCTCTCCGCCTGGGCGTCGAAGATGGCCAGCAGGGTGGCGCCGTCCAGCAGGCTGCCCGCCCGCACCGGCGCGGCCGGGTCGGCGCGTGCCGGGCCGCCAGGCAGGCCGCCTGCCGCCTCCCTGAAGTGCCGGTCAAGCTCGGCTGGCGTGGTCATGGCGGCGCGGCTGTCACAGCCGGAAGTCGCGGTCCGGCGTGAGCTCGGCCACGTCCATCTGCGCCTTCTGCAGCCGGCCCGAGTAGTCCCAGTTCAGCGCCTGCCACCGGGTGAACTGGTCGAGCACCCACTGGCCCGACTGGCGGGAGCCGTTGCCGGACTTGCCGTTCCCGCCGAAGGGCAGGTGTGCCTCCGCGCCGGAGGTCGAGTTGTTCACGCTGACCATCCCGGCCGACACCCCGCGCCGGAACCTGAACGCTTCGGCGGCGTCGCTGGTGTAGATCGACGACGACAGCCCGTATCCGGGGGCATTGGCCAGCTCGACCGCCTGGTCCAGGGTCCGGTAGGCCGTCACCCCGACCAGCGGCCCGAACGTCTCCCTGTCGAAGATCTCGTCGCCCGGGCGCACGCCGTCGACGATCGTCGGGTGGCAGAAGATGCCCGCCTCCGGGTCGCCGATGAAGCCGGCCCGCGGATTGGCCGAGGTGATACGCCCGATACCCGACGAGCCCATGACCTTGTGCTGCGGGCCGATCCAGGCCAGGAACCCTTCGAATCGCTCCGCAAACCGGGCGTCGAGCATCGGCCCGTAGAGCACGTCGGCGAACGGGTCACCCACCGCGGCGGCCGCCGCCGCCTCGGCGAAGCGGGTGAGGAACTCGTCGTGCACCGACTCGTGGCAGATCACCGTGCCGAGCGAGGTGCACCGCTGCCCGGCGGTGCCGAACCCGCCGAACAGCGCCCCCTCCACCGCGAGGTCGATGTCGGCGCTGGCGGTCACCACCATCGGGTTCTTCCCGCCCAGCTCCAGGCACGCCGACTGCAGGTGCCGGCCGGCGAGCTCACCGATCCGCGCGCCGACCTCGCTGGAACCGGTGAACCCCACCTTGTCGATCAGGCCCGCGTCCAGTGCCTGCTCCAGGCCGGCGAAGGTGGCCGGGCCGTCGGCGTAGACGACGTTGAACACGCCAGGCGGCAGCCCGCCGCCGCGGCAGAACAACTCGTGGAACGCGGCCGCGGCGGCCGCCGAGTACTCGGCCGGCTTCCACACCACGGTGTTGCCGCACAGCAGTGCGGGGACGATGTACCAGGAGGGCACCGCGACCGGGAAGTTCCCCGCGGTGATCACTGCCACCGTGCCCACCGGGTTGCGGAACGTGAACAGCTGCTTATCCGGCATCTCGCTCGGCACGGTCTGGCCGTACAGCCGCCGGCCCTCGCCGAGGAAGAAGTCGCAGGTGTCGATGATCTCCTGGACCTCGCCGAGCGCCTCGCGGTACGGCTTCCCGATCTCGCTGGTCACCAGGGCGGCCAGGGCCTGCTTGTTGTCCTCCACCAGCCGGCCGATGTGCGCGATCGCCCGGCCGCGCACCGGCGCGGGCACGTCCGCCCACGCCCGCTGCGCATCGCGCGCCGCCCGGGCCGCGGACACCAGCAGCGCCGCGTCGCCCAGCGCGACCTCGGCGATCACCTCGTCGAGCCGGGCCGGGTTGGTGGACCGGATCCGGCCGCCCGGTGCGCCGGCCGCAGGCCGGCCGGCGATCACGGAGGAGACGGTGCGCTGATCCATCGGTAGCACCCCCTTGTTCGTCAGCGGGCCAGGGCGGTCAGGGTGCGGTCCAGCGCGGCCAGCCCGAACTCGAGTTCCGGCTCGGTGACGTCAAGCGCCGGCCGGAACCGGATCGAGCGCTCTCCGCACGGCAGCACAAGAACATGGTCCTCCCGCAGCAGCCGCCACGCCATGTCGCGGGCCTGGGCATCCGGGAGGTCGAACGCGCACATAAGCCCCCGGCCGCGGATGTTCGAGGCCACGCCGCCGTGCCGCTCGCCGAGCGCCGTCAGTTCGCCGAGGAGCCAGGCGCCGATCTTCGCCGCGTGCTCGATCAGCCCGTCGCGCTCGATGATCTCCAAGAGCCTGCGGGAACGGACCATGTCGGCGAGCCCGCCGCCCCAGGTCGAGTTGATCCGGCCGGGCACCGCGAACACGTTGTCGGCGACCTCGTCCACGCGCCGGCCGGCCATGATGCCGCCGAGCTGAACCTTCTTGGCGAACGCCACGATGTCCGGCTCCAGGCCGAGCTGCTGGTAGGCCCATGCGGAGCCGGTAAGCCCGACTCCGGTCTGCACCTCATCGAGCACGAACAGCGCGCCGGCTTCGCGGCACATCGCCTGCATGGCCTGGAGGAACTCCGGCCGCATGTGATTGTCGCCCCCCTCGCCCTGGATTGGCTCGGCGATGAAGCAGGCGATGTCGTGCGGGTACCGCTCGAAAGCCTCCCGGGCCTGGGCCAGCGCCCGGGCCTCGGCCCGCTCCACCTCATCCCGGTGGTCGGCCAGCGGGAACCGGACCGCGGGCACGTCGATCCGGGGCCAGTCGAACTTGGGGAACCGGTCGGTCTTGCCCGGCTCGGTGTTGGTCAGCGACAGCGTGTAGCCGGACCGGCCGTGAAACGCGCGGGTGAGGTGCAGCACCTTGCTGCCCAGCCCGGCCGGGCGGCCGGCCGCCTCGTTGCGCCGGCTCTTCCAGTCGAACGCGGTCTTGAGCGCGTTCTCGACGGCCAGCGCCCCGCCCTCGACGAAGAACAGGTGCGGCAGGGCCGGGTCCCCCAGCACCCGGGCGAACGTCTCCACGAACTGGGCGTAGTGCGTGGTGTACATGTCGGGGTTGGCCGGCTTGTTCGCCGCCACCTCGGCCAGCACGGCCATGAAGTCCGGGTCGTCGGCCAGCCCGCGCGGGTTGGACCCCAGCGGCGCGGATGCGAAGAACGTGTACAGGTCCAGGTACTTCTCCCCGGACCGCGCGTCGACCACCCAGGAGCCGCGGCTGGCCCGGGTGTCGTAGACGAGCCTGAAGCCATCGGCGAGCACGTGCCGCCCGAGCACCTCGTGCACCTGATCCGGGGTGACCTCGCACGGCAGCGGGATGTGCTGGTCCACCGGAAACCCTCCTGCGATCACGACTGCCTAGCGAATAATCTCCACTATAGGCGCCGCCGGACGGCACATCATGTGCTCGCCGGCCGGGCCGCCGGGGACAGCGAGCGGCCGGGACCCGGCCTGCGCCTGCGCGCCGGGCACGGGGATGCCCTGCGGGCCTCCTGGGGCCGGCGCCCGAGCGGGTCGCGGGTCATCGGGCCGAGCGCGCAGGCCGTCACGGCTCGGCCGGGGCCGCGGCCGCCCCCGCTTGCCGGCCCGGCGGCGGCCTAGCCGCGCTGCGGGGACGGCCGGCTGATCCGCGCCGCGAACAGGTCGCGGAGGCTGACGACGCCGCACACCTCCCGGCCGGCCACGATGGGCAGGTGACGGAATCCGTTCAGCAGCATGATCTGGGCCGCGTCCTCGGCGGTCGTCTCCGGCCCGGCCGACTGGGGATCCTTGGTCATCCACCCCGAGACCGGCATCGCGGTGAGGTCGGCCCCGGATGCCGCCGCCCTGAGCACGTCACGCTCGGTGAGGATGCCGGCCAGGAACGTGCCCTGCATAACAAGCGCCGAGCCGACCTTCGCGCGGACCATCGCCGCGGCAGCCTCCGCCACCGGGGCGTCCGGGGTCGTCGACACCACGCGCCGGTCCATCAGTTCGCCGACCGTGACCGCCCGGCGGACGTTCTCAGCCACCCTCGCCGATCTCGTACAGCTCTGAGTCGCTGTGCGGCGCGGACGGGCCGGCGAGCTCCTCGGACAGCAGCCGCCACAGCGAGCCCGCCCAGGCCGAAAGCTGCGGCCACCGCATCCAGAACAGCTGGAGGGTCGTCTGGTCGAAGTCAGAGTGCGCCTGCTCAGGGGTGACCGCGTGCGTGAAATCCTCGAGCTGATGGATCAGGTCGAGGAACCTGTCGGCGCTGTCATCCATTCGGCTACCTCCGGGGCGGGGTCAGGGGGACGAGGGGCGGGCCAGGGACGATGGGGGCGGGGAGCCCCCGATGACCGGGGGGTATGGGGGTGGTCCCCCGGGGGCGACGGTGTGCGGTGATCTATACCCCGAAAGCGGGGCGCGCAAGAGGCCGGCCGCCGCATATTTTTCCGCTGCCGGCAACGCGGCGCCAGGGTTCCCGGCAAATGCGGCGAGCCGCGACGCCGCCGTCAGCCCGGGCAGTTACGCTTGCCGGCCAACGTGGCGGAATCGCCTGCTGGGGCAGCGTGGCTGTCAGGTTCACGGTTGACATTGACGGGATCAGCGGTAAGTTGCTGCACAGTCCAGCACCGGGCTCGCTAGGCGGACCGGCCGGCTCGTCAAGGTTCGGGGCCGCGTCCCGGCAGGGGGGCCAGCATCCAGCCGTCCCCGGGCCGCGCGCGGCACCAGAGGGCTGCGCCCTCGTCCGGCTGGACGGGGGGTTGGGCTTGGAAGGGGCCCGGGCACCCAGTAGACAACGGAGACTCAAGCCCGCTGCCAACGGGACGGACTCCGGTCCGAAGGCGCTGCCCGGGTCCTTTTCATGTCGCCGACGCGGGCAGGGCCAGCCGGAAGCGCGGATATCATGGCCTGCACCGTCGTGACAGCGCCGCATGGCCACCGGCGCGTCAACCTACGAAGCGCTGAGGCAGGGGTCGTGACACAGCCAGATCCGCCCGCCGGCCCGCCGGTCGTCGTCGTCATGCCCACCTACAACGAGCGGCAGAACCTGGAACCGGTCGCGGGGCGGGTCAGGGCGGCTCTGCCCGCGGCGGACCTACTCGTCGTGGACGACAACAGCCCCGACCGCACCGGCGACGTCGCCGACAAGCTGGCCGAGACCGATCCGCACGTGCACGTGATGCACCGGACGGAGAAGGCGGGGCTCGGCAGGGCCTACATCGCCGGGTTCAGCTGGGCGCTTGACCGCGGCTATGACGTGATCGTGGAGATGGACGCGGACGGCTCCCACCAGCCGGAGCACCTGCCCGCGCTCGTGGCCGCCCTGGCCGACGCGGACCTGGCCATCGGCTCCCGGTGGGTCCGCGGCGGCAAGGTGGTCAACTGGCCGAAGTCCCGTGAGGCGCTGTCCCGGGCCGCGAACCTCTACACCCGGCTGATGCTCGGCCTCGGCGTCCGTGACGCCACCGCCGGATTCCGCGCCTACCGCGCCGCCACCTTGCGCACGATCAGCCTGGACCGGGTGGAGTCGACCGGGTACTGCTTCCAGATCGACCTGACCCTCCGGGTCGCCCGGGCGGGGCTGAGGATCGTCGAGGTGCCGATCACGTTCGTGGAACGGGAGCACGGCGCGAGCAAGATGAGCAACGCCATCATCCTCGAGGCGTTCTGGCGGGTCGCGCAGTGGGGGGCGGCCAGTCGGCTGCGCCGCCCCGGGACGAGGTAAAGCCGCGGCGCCCCGGTTAGCCGCCATAGCCGCTAGGCGCTCCTGCGGTGCGCCCGGTCGGCGTCGCGGCCGCGTTCCGCGCTGCGGCGCTCCCTGATGATCTCCAGGCGCTCGGCGAGCACCGCCTCCAGGTCCTCGACGGTGCGCCGCTCCATCAGCATGTCCCAGTGACTGCGCGGCGGCTTGACCTTCTTCGGCGAGGGGGACTCCCCGCTGGCAGCGATGGCGACCGAACCGCAGATCCGGCACTCCCAGGTGGCGGGAAGCTCCGCCTCGGCCGCGAATGGCACGGTAAAGTGGTGCCCGCTCGGGCAGTCGAAAGCGACGTCCTGACGGGGTGCCAGGTCGGTGTTCCTGTCGTTCTCGTAACTTGTCGCACCGAGCCGGGTGCCGCGAAGTGCGCGTTCGGCCATTGCTTGCTGCCTCCCAGGCGGTCAGCGGTCCGTCTACCAGCAACGCTGCATACCCGGACAAGATTCCCCCCGCTGGCGTTACCCAATCGTGTTTCGGCCGAGATCATCGCGCAGACGCGGAACCTGCGATCCAGGTGCGTGGCGGCGCCCGCGCGCCGCGGCATGGGCGTTCCGGCGCCGGAACCGTCATCATCAGCGATAGCGGTACCGAAGTGGTGCTTCTGCATCGGAAAGGCGGCCGTTTTCAGCCGGCGGATTCAATCGGTGGTTGCAACGGTTTCCTGATGTGGGAGGTCGTTGTGGTTGTGGTATTGCGGGGTCGTCCGCCGGCGCCGAGGGTGGCGCGGGTGCGGTTCTGGGAGGGGATCCGGGCCGGGCTGCTGCCGGGTGAGGCGATCGAGGCGGCGGGGCTGAGTAAGCGGGCCCGGGACTGGTTCGCGGAGGCGGGCGGGGTGAAGGTGCTCGGG
>Ga0209061_1000721_pt1 | contig 72924 bp, 61 predicted proteins | sample Coa_R1_10_FD_187157 | JGI IMG/M metagenome (GOLD analysis project Ga0209061, IMG submission 187157) | Surface soil microbial communities from Centralia Pennsylvania, which are recovering from an underground coalmine fire - Coalmine... | ecosystem: Environmental > Terrestrial > Soil >... | reverse complement strand
TTAATTAAGCCGCGAGCGCGTAGTTTTGAGTGTTCGCGTTTATTTTTTTGCCGCTTTTTTACGAGGCCTGCGGCACCTCGGCTCGCAACCAAAGACGGCATCGACTAGGTCGACACCAATCACCCCCGTTTTCTATCAATACATATACCGTCCAAAAAGCGGAAATGTTCCGCCCGCTCCTAACTAGGGCGGAAATAGGTTAACGCCCCACTCACAAGCCGAAACAGGTAGCTTGCTCTTACCGTACCTGTCATGAGCTCCCGCTCAAGGCATGGGGGTGCTGTTATCTGCAATCTCGGCGACGCCACGTACAGCTGTTCAGAAGTTAATGAAGACCGCATCTAGGCTCCTTTCAAAAAACCTCAAACATTTTTGGCTTTTCGTTGTCTAAACTGCTAGCAGCTCGTTAGGGGATAACCCCTTATGCTCTCCTTCTCTAAAACATCGGAGAGGTTTGGCCGAAAGTCTTTATAGCTCGAGGCTTTCGGCCTCTTTTTTTGCCGGGTTAGGTGCGTTCGTAGAACCGCTTTAACAGAATAAGCCCTCCTATGAGCAGCAGCACGGCCAGCACGCTCACCAAAGTCCCTACAGCCTCCTGCACAAAGGCATGCTGCCCTTCGGTGGAGAGAGAGGCCTGCGCCCCCACCAACAGTATCTTCCGAATGAGCGAGATAATGCCTACCAGCAAAAACTCTTTAAGGGTGGCCTCTATCGAACGCGCAATGAGATAGGTAAGAATGGTGCGTAGCAGCTCCAACAGAATAACCGCAAAAAGCAGCCCGCTCAGCAGTTCCAGGCTGATGTGGAGGAAGCTGTTCTCATGTTGGGCGCTCATTCCCGCCGTATGAATACCGATGGCGATGTGCACCACCTGCAAGAGGAATAGGCCGAAGCTGTAGAGCAGCACCGAAGCTGCAGCCAGAATAAACAGCACGGCAACAGCGATATGGGCGAGGTTATCTAGCCATTCCAAATGGGCTACGGCCTTTAATGTGTTTTGGACGGACGGCTCGTCTTGGGTCAAGGCTGTTCTCCTACCTGCATCTCCATCTCTTTCTTCAGAAGGCGCTTCAGCACCTTGCCGGTGCTGCTACGTGGCAAGCTGTCGCGGAAGAACACCTTACGCGGCACCTTGTAGTCGGCCAGCCGTGCCCGACAGTGGCGAATCAGCTCGCGATCTAGCCCCTCTTGGCTCACCCCCTCCTTGCACACCACCACGGCGACGACCTCTTCTCCGCGTAGGGCATCCGGCAGCCCGATTACGGCCACATCCGCCACAGCCGGATGGGTGATAAGCACCTCCTCCACTTCCCGAGGGTAGACGTTCAGCCCGGCCGTAATCACCATGTCTTTCTTTCTGTCCACGATATAGAGATAGCCATCTTCATCTAAACGGCCGAGATCGCCCGTGTGGTACCATCCGTTGCGCATGGCCTCCCGTGTGGCCTCCGGCTGGTTGAGGTAGCCCATCATCACGTTATCGCCACGCACCACGATCTCGCCCACTTCGCCGGTGGGTAGGGGCCTATCTTCATCATCCACAATGGCGATCTCCACGCCGGGGAGCGGAGGCCCCACGCTGCCCGGCTTTCGTGGGCCTTCTAGCGGGTTGGCACTGGTAACCGGGCTACACTCTGTTGGGCCGTCGCCCTCGATAACGGGCACGCCAAAACGCTTCTCAAGCGCTTCCAACATCGCTACCGGTAGGGGCGCGCCACCGGAAACCAAAAACCGCAGGCTCGAAAGATCGAGGGTGGGATCGGGCGGTAGCTGTAGCAACGCATAGAACATGGCCGGAACGGCCGGCAACACGGTAACCCGATGGCGTGCCACCGATTCAAGCACTTTCCCCGGCGAAAAGCTGTCTAACAGCACACTGCTCGCCCCTACCATCATCGGCAGGTTCATACAGACCGTTCCGGCAAAGGCATGAAACAGCGGCAACACCGTGAGAAGCCTATCTTCCTGGGTAAACTGAAGCCGCCCTAGCACCTGCTCGATGTTGCGGGTGAGGTTGCGATGCGAAAGCATGGCCCCTTTGGGATGCCCTGTCGTTCCCGACGTGTAGAGGATAACCGCACAATCCTCCTCCTGAACCGATGGCAATGCCGCGGAGGATAGCGGCTCGTGGGTAAGCAGATCGGAGAAGAGGATGAGGCCGGGCACGGATTGAGGCGAGATCGGCGTCGAGGTTGAGGCCGGAGCGGAGGCTCCTGTAAGGCATACAATGTGATGCAACTCCGGAAGCTCCTTACGGGCTTCAAGCACATTGGGCAGCAGAGGTTCTGCTGTGAGCACAAGTTTCACCCCGGCGTCGCCCCAAATGTAGGCAAGCTCAGGCGGTTTTAGCATCGGGTTGGCGGGCACAGATACCGCCCCCAAATAGGCTGCAGCATAGTAGCCCATAATAAAGGCCGGGCTGTTAGGTAGGAGGAGGGCTACCCTATCGCCGGCTTCCACTCCGAGCGCGGCATAGCCGGCAGCCAATCGGCGTGTCTGCTCGGAAAGCTGCGCAAAGGTGATGGGCTGGTCACGAAAAATAAGGGCCGTCCGTTCCGGTAGGCGTTGGGCACCGTTTTCTAACAGTTCACGAAGCAGCATCTTTCCTCTTCTCTCCTAGATTCGACATCAGAACAGAATTCTCTTGATAATAAGCGCATAAATCGGTTAGGGGACATACCTCACAGCGGGGACGCGAAGCCTTGCATACACGACGCCCATGTTCGATGAGGGCCACATGAAAGCGATAGATGAGTTCGGGCGGCACAAGCGCCTGCAGGGCATCGTGCGCCTTGGCCTCGCCAATGCGCTTCTCAATAAGCCCTAGGCGCCAGGCCACGCGAAACACGTGCGTGTCCACGGGAATAACCGGGCGCCCCAAAGCAAAGCAGAGCACGATGGCAGCTGTTTTTGGCCCTACACCGGGCAGGGCCATAAGCCATCGGCGGGCCTCGTCATCGGGCATCTGCTGCAAAAGATCGAGGGTATAACCCCCCACTTTTTCACGCAGTGTGCGTAAAACGGCCTGTATGCGCGCCGCCTTGCTGTCCGCCAAACCGCCGCTGCGAATGGTGTCGGCCAGCTCTTTCGTGGGCGCCTTCTCTACTGCCTCCCAAGTAGGAAAGCGCTCCTTTAATTTGCCAAAGGCGCGAAACGAGTTGGCATCGGAGGTGTGTTGCGAGAGGATGCAGGAGATAAGCTCATCCAACGGCGACATCCTCGGTTGCCATTTGGGAACGCCATAGCACGCTTCGAGACGATTCACGATCTCGCGAATGCGTGCTTCTAAAGACATCAAAGGGTTCTTTTGAGCCTCCATAATGCACATTCTACCTAAAGGCAGTCCAAAACCTAGGTTTGCTGCCCGATCTTTTCCCGGCCGCTTAAGGCCGTCTTGCCGTCGCAACCACTTTACGAAAAACGGCCTCTATTTTAGGAGCCTGTTTCTCCACCGTAAAATGGGCGCACACCGTTTCATAGGCTCGCTTGCCAAGCTCAACCCTCCTTTGGGGGTTCTCGTAAAGCTCCACAAGCGCCTTGACAATCGCTTGGGGGTCGGCCGGAGGAATGAGATAGATCGAATCCGGCTCGGCGGCGCACTCCGGTGTGCCTCCCACCGCCGTGGCCACAATGGGCTTTTGCGCCGCCATCGCCTCGAGTATGGCCACCGGAAACATTTCGTCTAGCGATACCAACGTGTAGACATCAAATGCCGCCAACAGCTGGGGCACATCCTGCCGGTAGCCAAGCCAAAGAATCGCCTCCTGCACACCGAGCCGGTTTGCTTCTCGACGTACCTTTTGATAATAGCTCTCCGTGCGAACGCTGCCGGCAAGCGCCAAGCGCAAACGGGGTATTCGCTCCAGAAGCTGGGGCAAAGCCCGAATAAGGTAGAGCTGCCCTTTACGCGGCAGAAAATCGCCAATAGCCCCCACCAAGAAGGTCTCTTCGTCCACACCGAGGGCGGCTCTGGTTTGCAAGCGCGTGAGAGCATCGAACCCGCGGAAGCGGGCCACATCCACGAAGCCATGCACGGTATCAATGCGGTTTGCGCGAACCCGGTTGAACCGTAGGTGGTAGCGCCGAGTCTGTTCGGAAACGGCGATGATGTGATGAGCAAACCACCAATGGGGATGGATTTTGTGAGAGTGTGCCGTCGTTACGCAGGGAATGCCGCTAAAGCGCTCCAGAAAAACCCCGAAGTTGTGGGCACGCGACATATGTGTGTTGATGACCTCGATGCCTTGCTCTCGCGCCAGGGTGGCCACCCGACGCAGCTCATCGGGTGGCCAACGGTGCATATCGCTTTCAACGACCGTTACGTTTGGGGTATGTGCCAACTGTTGGCCGATCCAGGCGTTGTGTCGGCACACCAGCATCACCTCGTTGCCCCGATGGGCCAGCTCTTGCGTGAGCAACAAGCAGTGAACTACAGCCCCGTTAACGCCCACGCCGGAGATGATCTCCATTATTCGCATACGGCCGTCCCGGCCTTATGGCAGGCCACCGCCTCGTCAAAAACCCGCTGGAGGTTAGCGAACGCACGATCCATCGTAAAGCAACACCTTACCCGCTCTTTACCGGCAGTGCCAAGCCGCCTGCAGAGGGCCGAATCTTGCTGAAGGCGACGCAAGCATTCGACCATCGCCTGCACATCGCCTGCGGGCGCCAGCAGGCCGGTCTCCCCTTCTATCACGATCTCCGGAACCCCTCCGGCTCGAAAGGCCACCACCGGCTTCCCCGCTGCCATGGCCTCCAACACCACCAGCCCAAACGGCTCTCGCTGAGAGGGCAAACAGAACACCGTGAAGCGTCGCATAAGGGCAGGCATATCTTCCCAAAACCCTAGCAGATGAAGACGCCCCTTCAAAGGGCCTCGTGCCATCTCCTCTAGCCAAGGGCGCATTCTCCCTTCACCGGCGATCACAAAGTGGGCAGTCTCCAATTGAAGGGCCACCTCCACCAACTCGGCAAAGCCCTTCTTAGGGGAAAGATGCGCCGCCGCGCCCACACAAAACGCCTCGGAGGGAACATCGCCCAACTCGGCAACCGGCCCCTCTTCGAAAGGAGCCGGGTCTATGCCGTTATGCACCACGCGTAGGCGCTCCCGTGGAAGCCCCTGGCGCTCCATATGCGCGGCTACGGCCTCGGAAACACAGACAAGCAGGGGAGCAAACCGGTAGCACAGAGCCGTGTTGAAACCATGAACCATCGCCACACAGGGGATGTGGCACCACCGTGCGGCCAAAGCACCCCATAGCGTCGCACTGGAAAGGTGGGTACATACCAAATCCGGCTTGAACTGCAGAATGGCCTCCCGTAAAACCCGCAGCGCACGCACATTGAATTTGCCCGATATCGGCACGGCCACACAATCTACTCCCTCTTTACGCGCCCTGCTTTCGTAAGCCGCATGAGGTTTCGTCAGCACACGAACAACATGCCCCTGCTGCATCTGGGTGCGTGCAATGCCAAGCACTAAAAGCTCCGCGCCCCCCACATGCGAGGGCGTAATAAGATGAAGAACTCGCATAGCTATCCTTAGTATCCAAAATGCTTCAAACGTTCTCTACAGACCCTGTAGACCCAATCCGGTTCTATGCCGCGCATGCAGTCGTAGCGCCCATGACACGTTGGGTGACGATAGCACGGACTACAAGAGAGACCTAGATGGAGAGTGGTATTTTGTGCGCCATAGGGTCCGAAGCGCTTGGGGTCGGTCGGTCCCATGAGAGCGACAATGGGCGTTCCCACCAGACTAGCGATATGGGTGGCGCCGGTGTCACCTCCCAGAAACAGATCGCAGCGGCTGATGGCGGCGGCAAGTTCGCGCGGTGTGGTACACCCCACGAGGGAGAGGGGTCGCCCTTTCATCTGGTCTCTGATCTCCTTATCGGCCGTGGCTTCGGCCTTGCCTCCAAACAGAATCACACTATAGCCGGCCTCCAAAAACCGATCGGCCAGACGTGCCCAATGGGAGGGTGGCCACGTCTTATTAGGCACCGAGGCGCCTATATGCATCCCGATTCGTGGGGAGGGTGCGCCCTCCAATAGCTCTTCTGCCCGCGCGATAAGCGCCGGATCGCGCGTGAGATAGGCCGGCGGCTCCTCCGGCAGTCTCTCCACACCTAAAAGACGCGCAAAGTTAAAAAGGCATTCCACCGCGTTGAGGTGTTCGGGTGCGGCGACAATAGGGTTTCCCGTCAAGAGGCCGCTGAACTCGCGCCCGCTCTCCCAAGTAAATCGCCGAGAGGCTCCTGAAAGACGCGCCAAACAGCCGCTGATGAACAGCCCCTGCATATCCAGGGTAACATCCGGTCGAAATCTCCTGATGGGCTGCCACATGGCCATAATGGCCTTTATTCCGCGAGGGGCGATAAACAACTCATCTATAGAGGGATTCCCAACGAGCAGATCGGCCAATCCGTTGCGCACCACCCAACCGATCTTCACATGCGGGTATGCCTTACGAATGGCATCCACCGTTGGCACCGTTCGTGCCACATCGCCGAGAGCGCTCATTTTGATCACCAAAAGGCGCTCGACGTTCTGCATATCCACTACCGGAGAGACCGACGTCACCGCTCTTCTCCTGTAAGGCGTTCTGCAGCCGAATTGGGGTGTTCTGGCACTCCCTCGCGCCTTTCAAAAACCCACGGAGAGGCACGCCACCGATCGTGCAACCAGAGCCACTGCGTGGGGTTTTTGCGAATCTGGTCTTCTAAATGCCTGTTTATCATGGTCATGATGGCCAAAATGTCGGCAGAGCGATCGCCTGTCGGCTCATAGACCTCCGGCGGCTCAAACAGAATATGAAAACGCCCATCTTCACGTCGTGTACACCAGCTGAAAAGGAGGGGCGCCTTGGTGTGGAGATGAAGAACGGCCGGGCCGTCCGTTGTGCCTGTAGGAAGCCCGAAAAAGGGTACCACAACATCGCCCGCATTTTGGTCGGGAAGAATGCCTACCAGCTCGTTCTTTCGCAATGACTGCAGCACCGGTCGCACGGCTTCACCGCGCCGGAACACATTCGCCCCGCTTTGGAGCCGCGTGTTGGTGAGCAGCTTCTCGGTTTCAGGGTCTTCCGATCTTCGCGCGATGACGTTGAGGGGGTAATCGTGAGTGGCCAGCCATCGCGCCAAAAACTCCCAATTACCGAAGTGCCCTGTAATGATGAAGGCGCCTCGCTGCCCCGCCAAGGCTTTCTGCAAATTTTCCTCGCCCTCAACCACGACCATGCGGTCTATGGCGGAGCGGTCGAGCTGAGGCAACTTTACAAACTCGGCCACCGCCATGCCGAAATGAAGAAAAACAGCGCGCGCCATGCGGCGCCGTTCTTTCGTCGGCAGGTCGGGGTAGACGAGCGCCAGATTCTTATGCGCCGTGTTCCGATAGCGCCTTAAGACACCGTAGAGCAGGAACCCAACGCCGCGTCCAACCCATCGGGCGGCCGGTAAGGGAAGCAGGCGAAAAAGGCCTACAACCGTAGGCAGTCCAACGCGCCCGGCCAGCCGGGTAAGGCGCTTCTTCATGGGCAGCGGAGAGAGGGCAGCTTCCGGATTTACCATCGCCTGTTTCCCTGTGCCTCCTCCACAGCTTTGAGTACCTCTGTCATGAACTCGTGCTCCGCATCAATATGCATGCTCACCTGCAAAGCGGCCAAAGGCCGTGCAGAGCGCAAGGGCATTAGCTTCACCGCATCCTTCTCGGTGGTAATAACGGCCTCCGCATTCACGGCACATGCCTTTTCCATCACCTGTTCGATCTCTTTAGGAGTATACACATGATGATCGCGAAAACGAAAGCTCGCAGCCAGTATACCGCCCAGTTCGCCGATCATGGTTTCAAAAAGCGTCGGGTCGGCGATAGCCGAAACGGCCACCACACGCCGCCCGGCAAGCCATTGTGCCGGCACATAGACCTGGTCGGCGAGAAAGCGAAGTTGGCCGGGAACGGGGTCTGCCGTGAAGATCGGCTTGCCCGGCACGAGGCGGCGGAGATGCGTCATAAGGGCTTCCAAAGCCTCGATCGCCAAGCGCCCCGCGTTGGTCAGCAAAACGATATGGGCGCGACGGAGGTGAGAGGGTGGCTCCCTCAACAGACCGCGGGGGAAAATCCAGCCGTTATCGAAAGGGTTGAGCGCGTTCACTAACGCAATTTCGAGGTCTCGGTGAAGCTGCCAGAACTGCATTCCATCGTCTAGCACCAACACATCCGGCTGAAACTGGCCGATGGCCAGCGCCCCCGTCACACGACGGTCTTTGCCCACAACAACCGGCACACCGGGCAGATTCCGTGCTAGAAGATAGGCTTCATCTCCGGCCTCTTGAACGCCCAAGCGAACCTTTTGACCATCCGAAACGATAGCGCTGCTGTGCTCGAATTTTCCTCGATAGCCCCTGCTTAGCACAACAGGCTGAAGCCCTTCTTCCTTCAACAGACGGCAAAGCGTGTGGACGGTGGGCGTTTTCCCCGTGCCGCCCACGGTGATGTTACCGATGCTGATCACCGGTCGCGGAAGACGGGTGCGCCGCCGTAGGCCTACACGATAGGCCATAAGGTACAACTCGAGGCCTAGCCGGTGGAGAAGCGCCAGCACGAGCAGCAAGCCTCTTAAAATGAGCGGCACGAACCCACGGCGGCCACGTATAACGGAGAGCACGTAGGCTTCTAAAGACTTTGTGGTTGAGGGTCTCTTTTCTTTCTTCATCGAGAGGCCCCCGCCCCCAGCAGAGGGATTAGGGCCTCAACACATCTTTGCGAGGCCCCACGATTGGCTTGAATGAGTGCCACAGCACGCTGAGCCAGTTTTTCGAGGAGACAAGTGTCTCCTAAAAGCTGCAGCGCCTTGTTTGCTAACTCCTCGGCGCTTGTCACCGGAAAGGCCACACCTGCCTCATTTGCCAATGCCACTTCGGCCCGAATCGTGGCGTAGTGAGGCCCGTGGAGAACAGGTATGCCGTGTGCAAGAGGTTGCAAAATGTTTTGACCCCCTCCCTGAACGACCGGAGGAAACGTGTTGCCGATGAAGGCGACATTGGCGATCGCGTAAACATCCGCCAGTTCTCCCATCGTATCGAGCACAAGACAGTCGGTTAGAGAGCCATTAGGAGATGTGCGCCGCATGGGGTTTAGGTTCGCTTGGCGGAGAATCTGCAGGGTCTCCTCCACACGGTTCAGTTGACGTGGTGCCACCACCAAGCATAGGGAGGGAAGGCGCCGCTTCATTTGCAGGAAAGCCTCCACAACAATTCTCTCTTCGTCGCTGCTTCGCGTGCTGCCGGCAATGAAAACCGGTGCCTCTAACGGCAATCGCAATTCGGCTCTCATCTGTTCTCGCCGTTCTCTGTCGAGAGGTTGTATCTCCTGATCGAATTTCGTGTTTCCCACCACCTTTACACGCCTCTCGATGGATGTTCCTCCCAACGCACATATCCTCTCTGCATCGGCTTGAGATTGCATCAGGAGAAGGTCTACGTGGCCGAGCATCCATCGGAACAGGCCCGGAGCGAAGCGGCGCGCGCGTTCAAAGCTTCGTGGGGTTATTCTGCCGTTGACGAGAGCCGTCTTTACCCCTTGGCGCTTTAGTGTGTGGAGGAGATTGGGCCATAGCTCACTCTCCAAACTAACGTAGAGTTGTGGGCGCAGCGTTCGGACGACGTGCCGTACTACCCAAGGCAGATCGAAAGGGGCGTAGAAAAGCCCTTCAAGTAACGGCGAGGCCTGTTTTACGGCCACCTCATAGCCGGCCGGCGTGATCACGCTGAGAAACAGGGCATAGTCCGGTAAGCTTGCTTTTAACGCACGCAGAATCGGCAGGCTTGCCACAACCTCTCCGGCCGACACCGCATGAACCCATATGCGGTTCGGGGAAAGAGGCTTAAAGGAGGGTAGGCGCCCCCAGCGTTCAGGCCAGCCCGGACGCGATTTGCCTGAAAGGAAACGTTGTGCCAGGTAGAGGGCGAGAAGGGGTGAGGCGGCAGCAAGCAACAGGTTGTAGCGATAGTAGGTAGCGTTGCCGTTTTTCAATCCGCCCCTTCCTCCCTTTCAAACACTCCGTTCCGCGCTCGGTTTCCATATGTAGGGGCGGGTTTGAAACCCGCCCCTACATGCGGTGGCTTGCAGCGGGTTCTATAAGGTCAACAGGCCCTCTAGGCTGTGAGCGATTCGTGGCGGGCCTCCTGAGCGACGGCCACGGGTTCAGGCTGCGGTTTGCCCAACAGATCGCGAGCAGCAGCGGCAAAGTCGTGAGCCGTTAGCATACAGAGCTGGTGGAGAATGGGGATGGCGCCGTGTTCAATGAACTTGTCGGGCACCCCAAAGAGCTTTGCCTTCACATTCGTTACTCCGGTCTCTGCTAACAGCTCGAGGATGGCCGATCCAACGCCGCCGTGAACAACCCCTTCCTCCATCACGAGAATGCAGCCGGTTTTCTTCGCATAGGCCAGGATGGTCTCTGCATCCAGAGGCTTTGCCCATCGCAGGTTAATAAGCGCGGCGTCTATCCCCTCCGCCCGCAGAGTTTTTGCGGCCTCGAAGGCTGGCACCACCATATTGCCGTAGGCAAAGAGGGCGATGTCGCCTCCGTCAAGCAACACCTCCGACTTCCCATATTCGATGGGCGCGCTCTCTACCGGCCACTCCACAGAGGGCGCATTCCCACGTGGATAGCGCACGGCGATAGGCCCTGCATGAGGCCCAACCACATGCTCCTGCACCATATAGCGCAGCATCTGAACCAGCTCCGGCCCATCCTTCGGCGCCAGGAGCGCCATATTGGGAATGGGGCGCATATAGGCTATGTCGAAGACGCCGTGATGGGTTGGGCCGTCGTCGCCTACCAGTCCGGCGCGATCGAGGCAGAAGAGAACGGGCAGGTTCTGGATGGCCACATCGTGAAGGATCATGTCGTAGGCCCGTTGGAGGAAGGTGGAGTAGATGGCCGTGATAGGTTTCATGCCTTCGGCGGCCAGCCCTGCCGCAAAACAGACGGCATGTTGCTCCGCGATGGCCGTGTCGAAATAGCGATCGGGGAACTGCTTGCTAAACGGTGTCAGCCCCGTGCCATCCGGCATGGCGGCGGTTATCGCCACGATCTTTGGGTCTTCCGCAGCCAACTCCAGTATTGTTTTGCTGAAGTAGTTCGTCCAAGACTGGCCGCTCGATTTGCTGCCCGCAGCGGTGCCTTCCGCAGTCTCTTTGAACATGGGCGGGGTTACGGCGTGCCATTTGCGGGCATCCTCCTCGGCCTTTTCATAGCCCTTCCCTTTCACCGTAAGCAGGTGCACAAACACGGGCCCTTTGATGCTCTTAATGGCCGTGAAGAGGTCTATAAGCAGATCGAGGTCATGACCATCCACCGGTCCGATATACTGATAGCCGAGCTGCTCAAAGAGAACACCGGAGTTCTCGGTGGAGACGAGGTGGGTTAGGTTGTGTTTTAATACGGAACCGGCCGCTCGGAAAACAACCTGCCCGGGGGTTTTGTCAATACGCTTTAGCAAGCCGCTTGTCCGGCTCTCAAGGCTTTGATAGAGCGGCGTGACGCGCAGTTTAGCCAGGTATTTGGCCAGCGCCCCCACACTCTCGGCGATGGACATCTCGTTGTCGTTGAGCACAACCACAAAGTTTCGCCCGCTATGGCCGGCATTGTGCAACCCCTCCAGCGCCAGGCCTGCCGTCATGGCCGCGTCGCCGATAACGGCCAGCACATGCTCCTCGTTGCTCTTTCCGGCAAAATCACGGGCGACGGCGAAGCCGTAGGCCGCCGAGATGCTCGTTCCGGCATGCCCTGCGCCGAACAGATCGTACTCGCTCTCCTCACGTCGGAGGAAGCCGCTGATGCCTCCGTATTGGCGCAGTGTGCTGAAGCGATCGAGGCGCCCCGTCAGCATCTTGTGGGCGTAGCACTGATGCCCCGTGTCCCAAATGATCTTGTCCTTAGGAACGGAGTAGACCGTATGCAGCGCGAGAATCAGCTCCACAGCGCCCAAATCGGAAGCGAAGTGGCCTCCCGTTTGTGAAAGATGATCCACAATGGCCTGACGCAACTCGCGGGCGACCTGTTTGAGCTGGTCACGCGAAAGCGTTTTGAGGTCATCAGGGCTTTTTATTTGAGAAAGAATCTCGTACATAGTGTTTATTCCTCGCGGCCCCAAAACCTAGGAGCCGACACTCTCGCCTTAATAACAGACAGATTTTTCTAAGTATACACGATTCATACGATGTGTCGTGCGCCTCCCTCCTCACTGTACGGGCAGAGTTTCAGAGAACTTCAAGGGGAAGGCACCGACAACACGCAACGGCGACAACGCTCAGAGTACAAACGATGATTCTACCTCTTTGTCTTCACGGTGTCAACGTACGGTATGGTTACAGAGCACGACCATACGGACTTCAGAGCCGTTAGAAACGGCCTCCACGGCGCCGTTCTGGTCTGTCCGATAGGTTTTTACCCCGGCCTCCGTCAATCGCTCTATCACGACCGGGGAAGGATGACCGTAGAGATTATGCGCTCCCACCGAGACAACAGCAAACTTCGGATGGGTTGCCTGAAGAAAATTGGGGGTTGTTGAGGTATCACTGCCGTGATGGCCGACCTTCAGCACGTCGCACCCTACGGCTTGACCATCGGCAAGCAGGGTGGCCTCCTCCGGCGCTTCCGCATCGCCCATGAGCAGGAAACGTGTCCTGCCGTAGTCCACACGCACCACAACGCTGGCGTTGTTCGGTGTTCCGGATCGCTCGACGGGTGTAGGTGCCAAAAAGTGCAAAGTTACTCCATCTCCACAATCTATTTGCTCCCCCGGAAACGGCGTTATGCGTGGCACATGGTGTCGGGATGCGGCAGCCACGTAGTTTGCCTCCTCAACGGAGTTTTCGTTTTGCCCGTTATCTAGGAGGGCATCGCAGGGAAAGGCATCGAGGAGAGTGGCAGCCCCTCCGATGTGGTCGGCATGGGGATGAGTAAGGATCATGGCGTCTATGTGGGTAAACCCCTCGGCATGAAAGAAAGGGATCACCACCTCACGTCCCATATCCTCACCGGTCTCCTCGTTGTCACGGCCGGTATCCACCACGAAAATCCGGCCGCTTGGTGTAGCGATAACGGCGGCGTCGCCCTGCCCCACATCGAGAAAATAGACGCGGAGGCCCTTTTTACCCCACCGAGCGAAAGCCCCCCAACCGAGCAGAATCAGGCAAAGGCTCAATAGGAGAACGAGCAGCAGAAGGTAGGTTCGCATCACGATGGAGAGCGCCAAGCTATGGACGGTAATTTTGGAAGGGGAGCGCATTTAAAACTCCTCTTCGACCGGCAATCGGCCTAGGGGTACGGTGTGCCTTAGGAAAAGGATGCCTGCCAAGATAAGCCCGTAGAGCAGCGCGATAAGGGCGACCGGTGGAGAGCCTACAGAGAGTTCGGCCCAGAGGGGTTTTGAGAATAGTGCCGATAGCCCGATAAGGGCTTTCAGACCAGGGGAGATGCCGAGCAGGAACGGCCGCGCCAGAAGAGGGTGGACGGCGGCGGCTAAAACGGCCGCATACCCCAAAAAGAGAAGCGGCAGGGCGATAACCAGCAGGCAGAAGTTGGCCATGGGCGCTATCACGGAGAGTGTGTGGAAGTGATAGGCCACCAGAGGAGTGGCGCCGATCTGGGCAGCAAGCGAGAGGAAGAGAGTGGCGTAGAGAAAACGCCCTAGGGGAATTAGCATCCGCTCGAAGCTGGTGTCCTTCCCCCCGTTGGAGGCTTTGCGAAGGCGGTTTTGGAGCAGATGTTTGAGAGGGTACTCGATGACCGGCGCAAGGAGCGCGATGGTGATGACGACGGCATAAGAGAGCTGAAACCCTGGTGTGAGCAGCATCTGCGGATTCCAAAAGAGCAGCAGCAACCCCGAAGCACAAAGCGCCCCGGTGAAGTCCGGCTCACGTTCAAAGAGGGGGGCTATTAGGTAAAGCCCAATCATTGTGGCGGCACGAAGCACGGCGGGGCGTCCGCCTGCCATAACCACAAACAAGCCAAGGGCACACACGGTGACAAGCAGCGCCATTTTGCGCGGCGCTCCTGCAACCCGTTGGAGCATCCAAAGCAGCAGGAGCGCGAACATCCCCACGTGTAAGCCGGCCGTTGCAAGTAGGTAGGTAGCGCCCGTGCGATCAAAGGACGAGGCCAGCGCCGGCGCAAGGTTCCTGCGATTCCCAAAGAGCAGAGCGCCCAGCAGTTCGGCCTCCGTATTCGGAAGAGAGGCTTTCATCGCGGCAAGAGCACGCCTCTGAAGGAAGAGAGCACAGCGTTGGAAGGGCGCTTGAAGAAGGCGCGGGGGAAGCAGCCTCCATGCAGAGTCGTCTCGTGCTATCAGCACAAACCGCGAGTCTGTGTCTGGATCGGAGTAACAGGCAGGGCAGCCCGGATCGCGAGGCGGTGTGGAGAGGGCGATCTTTCCGTGCACCTCGATGCGATCGCCGTAAAGGGGAAGCGTGATAAGGTTTGGAGGAACCGGAAGGTAAACGCGGATATTTTGAGAGACAGGGCACGAGCCGTGCAGGCCGTTAAGAAGCCGTTCCACCTGCACATCGGCCAGTAGCAAACGAAAGTGACTGGCCGTACGAAGGAGTTCTGGATCGGTTTGGAGGGTTCCCTGGAGGGTTACAAGGCCGCTATTGGGCAAGGGAAGGGATGCCTGTGCGAGCGTTTGAGATTGTCGCGCAGTATGGGCGCGAAGGCCCCCTAAGAGGAAAGCCACGGCCATAAAAGCCGCTAGGATGCCCGCAGAGCGGCGCCAAAAGAAAAGACAGCATGAAGCTACCCAAAACGCGGTAAAGGCCGTAAAAAGGGCGTTTAGAGGCCATAGAAGGCCTATTCCTGCCCCGGCTGTGAAGCTGACCGCGATGTAGGCGATGGGGCGCGGCCTCACGGCTCTTCTAACCTACAGAGGGGGCAGAGCGCATAGGGCGTTTTATGGAGCACCTGGCACTGTTTACAGGCTTTCCAACCGCGCTCCAAACGCCAGTGGTAGAGCCGCGCCTCCATTTCGAGCCGATGCGATATCGCCTGGCGCACGCGCAGATTCGGGATGCTTTCTAAGGCGGCCTGGCGCGCCCTCAACAGCTCCTGCTCCTCATCGGTGAGAACCACCTGGCGTAACTCCTCTGCCGTCGGCTCCTCCTCAGGAAAGGAGGGGTCCTCTCCGTCCACCCCCTGTGCGCGAAACACGATGTCTGTGACGACGCCGGGGCCTAGCAGCCGTGCTAATTTCTGCAGCAGCTTATGTTTGTGAAGGACCAGCTCTTGAGACCAGGTGGAGCTGCGGGTGCGCACAAAAAGCACCCCGTTGTGGATCATCTCTGCACGCGAGGCTTTGGCCGCCTGCTCCCCCACCACACGCGGCCAGCAGACCAAGGCAAGGCTCTGCCGAATGAGAGGCGCGCTCTCTAAAGGGGCGATGGCCTGCATGAGCGCTTCCGCCAAAGGACCTCCTCTCAGCAAAGGAATGAACGGATCGTCTGACTTATCGGGCCGCCTCATAGGGAATGCGCGCGAAACCTTCGGCTTTCAACACACAGAGGAATCGCACTCCTCCTTTCTCTGTGGTGTCTCCTTATGCTAAAACTGTCGGCTCGGCCGTTCCGCTAGGGTAGGCCGCTGCATAACACGGCGCAAGGCCACCTACTGCGCCTCTTTCTCCAAAACCACGGCACTTTCCGATACCGACCGTTCCGGTGCCTCTTTTTGGAGATGCGCCCCGAACCCTTCAAAACAGACGGTTCCCGCCCTCACCTGAAAGACGGCGGCATCCCGCAGCACCTCTTTTGGAAAACTCCGCAGGTTGGTGCAGGTAAGGAAAGTCTGACATCGTCCCTGAATCCATTTCAAGAGCCTGCGGCGCCGCACGTCGTCAAGATCGCTCATCACGTCGTCAAGCAGCATCACGGGAGGCTCTCCCACAAAACTCTCCATAAGGCAAAACTCCGCAAGCTTTAACGAGAGAGCCACCGTGCGCTGCTGCCCCTGCGACCCGTAGATGCGGGCATCCACACCGTTGATCAGAAAGACGAGATCGTCGCGCTGCGGGCCGATAAGGGTTGTGCCCCTTCGCAGCTCCTCCTCCTGCATCTGCTGCAGATGGCGCTCAAAAAGGTTCCTAAGCTGCCTCTCCTCCGCATCGTACACAACCGTAAAGGGCGAGACCTTTTCGGCAGACGCTTCGGCGGTCAGCATTGCAGTGCCGGCTTCCTGTGTTCCCAGAGCGGTATCCGACGCGAGATCGATTCCGGACTGGTAGCGCAGCTCGAGTCGCTCTTTCCCCTCGCTTAGCTCCTCATGGATTTGGGCCACTAAAGGGATGAGACGCTCGATGTAGAACAGACGCCTTCGGATAAGCGACGTTCCGTAGCGAACCAGCTGTTCATTCCATACTTCCAGCCCAGAATCCTTTCGCGCTAGGCGCATCTCTCTCAAATCGCGCAGCAGGCGGTTGCGCTGTTCCAGCACGCGACGATAGTGACCGAGATCGTAGACATAGCGCGGGCTGATCTGCGATATCCCCATGTTGAGAAAATGACGTCTGTCGGCAGGCTCGCCTGAGACGATAGCAAGTTCCGATGCCCCAAAGAAAACAGCGTTGAACTGGCCGAGCAAATCGAGCACACGTTCGCGCTTGAGATGGTTGATCTGCACGCTTTTGCGGTCGGTTTGAAAGAGGGTTAGAAACAGCTCCACTTCCCCTTCACGTTCTCGAACGACCTCGGCATGGATGTGAGCCTGCTCTGTGCCGGTGCGGATCATCTGCGAGTCGCGTCCGGCACGCATGGAGCGCGTGGTTGCCAGAAGCGCTATGGCTTCGAGCACATTGGTTTTGCCTTGGGCGTTCTTGCCGTAGAGGATGTTGAGGCCCTCTGCGGGTTCGAGCGTGAGTTCGGCATAGTTACGAAAATCGGTTAGGTGCAGGCGACGGATGTGCATAGCAACAGTAATTGTAGCAGAATGCGACGGTACAGGTTTTGGATGCCGTTTTTGGCTGTCTCGCTTGCGTCTCCCTGCGCTCTTATAGGACTGGCACTATTATTATATATAAAAAGAATCTTACTGTTATTATTATAGCGCCCCATTTTGGTGGAAAACTTTGTAATAAACTGTTCCTTTGTGTTCCTAAAATTTCGTTATTTACGCTTATTTCAACTCAAAGCACATTATTTTAACTTCGTAAATGTAGACATAGTTCAACTCACTTCTATCCCAGTTTTCCACCAAGATGCCCGATTTTTGGTGGAAAACTTGGTGGAAAACTGCCGATCTTGGTGGAAAACTGCCGATTTTTGGTGGAAAACTTCGGCCCAAAAATTAGGCCGAAAAACGTTTTTTTGAGGTTTTGGTGGATAGTTTTGTTGTACAACGACGTTTTCTTAATATAGTTTTTCTTTCCTTGTCTCATAATAGGGTAATTATGTCGTATTTTGGTTTATTGGTTATTGGTGGATAGTTTTGCTAGTTTGGTGGAAAACTCGCCAATTTTGGTGGAAAACTGCATAGGTTTTGGTGGATAGTTTTGTTATTTAGCTGAAAATGAGAGTAAAACTTCGTTCACCCCAGAATCTCGCTTCCTAACCCAATTATCGGCCTCCGAACCAGGCCTCTTTACCCCCCTTGAACTGAGCCAATAAGCCCCCTTTGGTGCCCTCCGATGAGCTTTTTCCGTAATCTCTTGGCAGAGGCGCTAGGTTTTTTAAACGATGACTCAAGCGCATGAAGCCCCTCAAAGCAGGATTTTGCCGAGAGAAAGAAGAACACCAAACTATGTTTTGCACCCGTAAAGCCCTTTTGCCCGTGCTCTTCCTGTTCGGCCTGTTCCTAACGCTCTGGCCGGTTGCAGGTCAGTCTAGCCCGGAGGGATGGAGCTGGATATGGAGCCCGGATGGAAACCATCCTCCGGAAACGCTTTTTTTCCGGCTCCGCTTTCGCCTACCACGTCGCCCGACCTCCGCAGTGCTTTATATAACGGCCGATGATGCTTTCGAGGCCTACATCAACCAGAGTCGCAAGCCCGTGGCCACAGGGGATGACTGGACGACCGTGCGAAGTTTCGATGTGACTTCCTACTTGCATACAGGGCTGAACCTACTGGCAGTGGAGTGTCAGAACCAACGCGGGCCGGGTGGGCTGCTTTTCAAATTGGTGGTAACGATAAGCCCTAACAACGTGCTTACCCTGGTCTCCGACGGCAACGTGCGGGTAAGTCGGCATCCACCGATCGCTTGGAACTCCCTAAAGCTGAACGACGCCGGTTGGCAGCACGCCTTGGTCGTCGCTCCGGTGGGAGGAGGAGTATGGGGGCCGCTGCACGGCTCACTCTCTTTCGACTACTCCCGCATCGTGCGTGTTTGGGACCTCGCTCAAGGGCTTCCTCAGGGCGCCGATCTCTACCAGGCTCCGCGCCCGCTTGGAGCGCGTATGCCCATGATGTCGAGCATGACGAGTGTGGACGACATGAAGCTCGTGGCCAATGCCGGCTTCACGCTGTTCCAATCCAACTCGGATAACCTCTCTACGGAGGAGGAAGCCCCTGGCAAATGGAACTGGACGGTGCCCGCACAGGCCTGCGCAACGGCTCATCGCCTTGGGTTGGACTGGAGCTATTTCGAGCATGAAGCCTTTCCACCCCCGTGGTATCGCGAGAAGGTGCCGTTTACCCGCATCGAGTGCATGGAGCATCACCTGCCGGTGCAGGCCTTCTCGCCATGGGACCCCACCTGGAAAACGTTTATTGAGCAGGGCTATGCCGCCTTAGCCAAGGAGTTTGGGGAGGCTGCCGAGCCGCAGGGGGCAGGCGCCGACGCCGGTACTCTTAACGTGCTCTGCGTAGGCGTTCACGGCGATTACGGGCAGGCAGGTCTGCTGACTGGCGGGAGGGTACGGGTTCCGGAACAGCGGGAGGACTGGATTAAGCGCTTTGGAAATGCGCATGACCACCTCGGTTTTTGGTGCGCCGACCCCTTAGCTCAGGCCGACTTCCGCAAGTCCATACTGGAGAAGTACCACACGCTAAGCGCCCTGAATGCGGCATGGCATACCCACTACCAAAGCACCGACGACATTGCCTATCCCTCCGATCTCTACGACCCGCCCGATTTTCCCGATCGTCAACACTACCTCGATTTCATCGAGTGGTATCGCGATAGCGTGGGGCGAGCCATTCGATGGAACCTAGAGGCCGCCCGAAAGAACTTCCCCAATACCCTCCTACTGCTGCCTGCCGGCTTCGCCGATGAAGACCTACGCGGTGGAAACGACAACAGCCTTATCCCCAAGTTGGCAGCGCGCTACAATGCCGCCGTGCTTTCGTATCATGGTGGCGCCAAGCCCTTTGCGCAGAATGCGGCCACAGAGTTAGGGCGCTTAGGAAGTGCCTGCCGCTTCTATGGAGCCCCGCTGTGGATAGCCACACCGGGGAGCCTTACACCCGATCAAACGGTGGCACGCATCTATGAGGCCGCATCGCAAGGGGCTGCCGGTTATTTCGACTGGGCGAGTAATGTGCTCTCCGATGCCAACAGGAACGTCTACTATCGTTACGGGCGATTTCTGCAGATTGACCGGCCCATCGTGGATGTGGCCATGTTCTATCCGGCGAAAGCGCAGGAGATAAGGCCTCAGGAGGGCTACAACGAGACCTTCGCACGTGCCTGCGCCGAACTTAGAGACTATGCCGACTTCGACATCGTGGACGATCGAATGGTGGACGATGGCTGTCTCAACAACTACCGCATTCTTGCCCTATGGGAGGGGACGATCTGCCAGCCGCAGACCCTACAAAAAATCAAGGAGTGGGTAAACAACGGCGGGGTGCTCATCGCCTACGATTTCGGCAAGGTGACCGATTTTAGCGGCGATATCTCCTGGTTTAAAGACCTGTTTGGGTATGTCCAAGACCTACAGCCCGCCTATATGCGAGAGCGCTATTTGGGCGATTTACCTAGCACCTACCGCATTCCCGTGGGAGACCCGGAAATGGCCGGATTTCTAGAGGGGCAGTGGGCCGAGCCGGACACCAACGAGGGAACCGCACGAAGGTGGACGGGTGAGACGGCCACGGTGCGCCTACCGCTCGATGTACAGAAGCGCTATGTGTTGGTTGTCCATGCCAGCATTCCACCGGAGGCAGCAAACCTCAAACATGAACTTTTGGTGAACGGCCGGAAGCTAGGCGACCTTGACACTGTAGGCGATGTGCGCTATCGCTTTTTGCTACCTACCGACCTCTTTGAGGACAACCTGCAGGATCGCGTTGCCCTGGTCAGTCTCACATTTCGCTCGCAAACTTTTCTGCCGCCCAAAAGCGCAACAGGTACTGCTGGGCCTGGCCCTTTGGGCATCCACGTGGAGTCGGTGGGTGTGATGGCGCTGGAGGGGGCCGGATCGGAAAGCCCGGAGGAGATCATCGAGAAAGCGCCTGTGCCTCCCGGCCGCATCCGCTCCTATATTGACCTAAGTCACCTCACCTCACCTACATCATCCCAAAGCTGGGTGCGACGCTATGGCAAGGGGCTAACCATCTACTTTCCTGCGACCCGCGATCTCCTCAAAGGCTATCTGCAGGTCATTCGTTTCGCTATTTACCACCTGAGCCAGATCGACCCCGGCCGGAAAGACGCTCTGCCGATAGATGATGCTGCGGACGGGGTCTATGCAACTCTCTTCCCCGACAAAATTCTCTATTACAACTCCACCGACACAGAGAAGACGGAGCATATCGTCATCCCCCCGGAAGATTTCGCCATGTGGAAAGACCAGGTGACCGTTCCTCTACAAAACGAGTGGACACTCCGCCTACCCCCGCACAGCATTGGTGCTATCTACTTCGGCACACCGCCGCAGGAGCTGCTCTACGAGTGCGAAGGCTTCACGCAGCCCAACGGCATGAAACCGCGTACTTCATCCGACTGCAGCCCCGGTGGCCCCGGCCCCACCTGTCTCTTTGTGGCCGCGGGAAAAAGCATCAGCACGCGTTTCCGCATCGAGGTGCCGGGAACCTATAGGGTTTTCTATCGTGCCCTCCATGGAGAACAAGTCGCCCCTGCCCAAATCCAGGTAGATGGCCAGCCCGTCGCCGGAGACGATAGCCTCCACGGCCAGACGCGACTGGCAGGAACGGTAAGTTTAACGGCCGGAATCCACACACTCACCCTAACGGCCCTACCCAATTTGGCCGTGCGGGCCGACTTTGTTCTGCTCTCTAACGACCCAGATGTGGCCGGCTACACGTTTGCCCTACAAGCCACTCCGGTGAACTAAACGCAACTTTCAAGGCAAAAGCTAGCTATTGAACCAAGGAGAATAACCATGTCATCTAGACGACGTTTGTATTCTATTTCAAGATGGTTCGCGATCGGTGTCGCCGCTTTACTCCTTCTCATCCCCTGCCTTGGTTGGGGACAGGGAGGGGCATCATCGCAAGCCCAACTTATCGATCCCTCGCAGCCCTACTGGTTGCAGTGGAAGAGCATGTATCCCGACCGGGTTGCAGCTATTCTACGAACTGCCGACGAGGTCATTGCCCACGGTCCGTTTCAAGCGAACTGGGTCTCTCTAGACCACTATCAGATTCCAAAATGGTACCTAGACGCTAAGCTGGGCATTTTCATTCACTGGGGAGTCTACTCTGTTCCTGCTTTTGGTAGCGAATGGTATCCACGGGAAATGTATCTTCAAGGCAGCGCCACTTTCAAACATCATGTTGCCACCTACGGGCCGCAAAATAAGTTTGGCTATAAAAACTTCATCCCGATGTTTGAAGCGGAGAAGTTCGACCCGATGGCCTGGGCGAAGCTTTTCAAGGCGGCCGGTGCCAAGTATGTCGTCCCCGTTGCGGAGCATCATGATGGCTTCGCTATGTACGACTCCGATCTCACCACTTGGTGCGCCGCCAAAATGGGGCCGAAGCGCGACATCATCGGCGAGCTGGCACAGGCAGTGCGCAAGGAGGGGCTTATTTTTGGACTTTCTACCCATCGGGAGGAGCACTGGTGGTTCTACAATGGAGGAATGCAGTTCGATTCGGATGTGAGAGACCCCAAGTACTATTCCCTCTACGGCCCTGCGGCTCCGGAGAACGTGCCGCCTACCAAAGCCTTCTTAGACGACTGGCTCGCACGTGACTGCGAGTTAGTAGATAAGTACCATCCACAAATCGTCTGGTTCGATTGGTGGATCAACACGCCCGCTTTCCGGCCTTATCTGCAGCGCTTTGCGGCCTACTACTACGACCGTGCAGCACAGTGGCACAAAGGGGTGGTCATTAACTACAAGTACGCCGCTTTCCCCCCACAAGCTGCCGTGCTCGATCTGGAAAGAGGTGAAATGGAGGGGATTCGACCACGATTCTGGCAGACCGATACCTCTATTTCAAATAACTCATGGGGCTATGTAACTCAGCAGGATTTCAAAACCCCAGAGCAGGTTGTGCACGAACTTGTTGACATTGTGAGCAAGAACGGATGCCTCCTACTCAACATCGGGCCGAAATCGGACGGCACAATCCCTCAGGAAGAGGTGGACGTTCTGTTGAACATGGGCAAATGGTTGAAAATAAACGGAGAGGCGATCTACGGCACCCGTCCGTGGGTGATCTATGGAGAAGGCCCCACGAGAGTCAAAGGAGGCGCTTTTAGCGATACCAGCCACAGCGCCTACACGCCGGAGGATATTCGCTTCACAACAAAGGGCAACACCCTCTATGCCATCGTTATGGCATGGCCACAGGACGGTGTGGTGCGCATCCGCTCCCTCGGCACCGATGCGCGCTTCGCCACGGGAAGCGTCCGCTCTATTCAACTGCTCGGTAGTTCGGCTCGATTGCACTGGGAACAGACATCGGACGCGCTTGTAGTTCAACTTCCTTCTCAAAAGCCCTGTGACTACGCCTATACGCTAAAGATAACGGGTCTCCGTCCAGCTCCCCAACTGCCCATCACCGCCAACGGCCTCCGGCTCGATGCCGAACACGCCCAACTCCACGGAAATCAGATACAGATAGAAAATAGCTACGGTGAGTCGGATATAGGGTACTGGGACGATCCTGCCGATTGGGTTTCCTGGAAGGTGCATTTGCCGGCCGGCGTTTATCGCCTAGAGGCGCGCGTTTCGGCGGTGGCTCCCTCGGCCATTACGCTGCAGATAGGCGATAAACGCTTTACCCTGGCGGTGCCCGCCACCGGTGGCTGGGGCGATGCCAAAGAGATGCCGGTGGGAACGCTTACCGTCGCACATACCGGAGATTATGAGCTTACCGTGCGCGCCGCCGATGCTGCCCATTGGAAAGCCGTAAACCTCTTTGAGGTGCGGCTTGTTCCCGAGAAAGGGGCTTCCTAGAGAGTCAAAAACTTTTTGAAAAAGTTTCCCAAAACTCTTGTCAAATCTGGCTAACTGTGTTATAATATCATTGTACATCGGCCGCACGGTGCGTTGGGGGGACGACCGTGAGGCCAGGGAGGCCTCGCTCCCGCAGACCGGATAGGGAGACCGGTACTTCGTGCGGAGCTGGAGCCAAGTGCAGGGCAGCAATTGGGGGGATTGCTGCCCTGCTTTTATGTGGTCTCTAAGATTTCCTTCGTCCGCCGATGCCGGTAAGCAAACAACGCCTCCACCCTGCGCCCCACAACCATGCGCTCCACCCTCGCTCCCAGCCCTCCGAGAGGAAGTTCGTACTCCACCAGGTCGCTAAGGCGGGTTTGATGGGGGCTAAGGGCCTCGAAACGATGGGTGTGCTGCCATCGGCGAAACGGCCCTGCCTCCTGCCTGTCGGTGAAACTGTGAGGTGGGTTGTACTCCACGATGCGTGTTTTCATGGTGATGGGGAGGAAGCCGAGGAGGGAGACGCGGATAAGGTAGAGTGCACCCTGTTGCATGGGGGGACGTTGTCCTAGAATGCGGGGTCGCAGTAGGGGCGGAGTGAGGAGAAGGAGGGAGTCCACTTTGTTGTGAAACTCCCAAACGCGCTCTAGGGGTGCGTTGATCTGGCAGACAAACAGGCGTTGGGGCATGTATGTTGTTCCTCTTTTCAAAGCAGGTACACTGTTGTTACGAACAAGAGGAAGGAAAATTGAGATGCCGGATCGCATTGCGGTTTTGGAAACAACAAAAGGCACTATTCGCTTTCGCCTTTACGAAAGTCTGGCGCCCATTACGACCAGGAACTTTATCGAGCTGGCGGAAAAGGGGTTCTACAACGGGCTAACCTTTCATCGGTATGTGCCCGGCTTCGTCATTCAGGGAGGTTGCCCGCTCGGCACAGGCACGGGAGATGCCGGGCACACCATCCCTCTAGAGGTCACGCCGGAACTAAAACATAACAAGGCGGGAATGGTGGCTATGGCACGTGCTCAAGACCCCAACAGCGCCTCCTGCCAATTCTACATCACGTTGGCACCGGCCTCCCATCTCGATATGAAATACGCTATTTTTGGGGAGGTAATAGAGGGTTTAGAGAACGTGATGGCTCTGCGCCAGGGCGACCGGATGCTGAAGGTGACGATTGAGCCTGGGAGCGAGGAGCAGCCATAGGCCCTCGGTAAAAGATGTCTATAATGCCGAGATTCACGGTCTGGTTCGCATAGTGTAAAGAGAAGGGCAGGGGCGGGTTCATCACCCGAATACGCGGGTCAAAGGGTGGGTTGAGCTGGATGGAGGGAGGTAGCGCCACCACCACACGATACTGCCCCTCCGTAAGGTTCTGTACGCGAAAGGCACCATTGCTATCCGTTACATCCGATCCGCTGATCCATCGAAAGGCGAAAGGAATAGGGTGGAAGGGTGGAAACAGAGGCCCGTTGCCGTTGGGTTCAAGTACCTCGTGAAATGCGTTGGCCAGTAAAACCTCTTGCAGAGGCGGTAAACCGTTGAGCCGCCAAGGCATAATACCCACCCGTACTCCCGCCAAAGGCCGTCCGTTAAGCCTAAGGATACCATAAACGGTTCCGGTGTGGAACAGGGGGCGTTCGGCCCGAATACGAGCCATAAAGGTGGACGGCATATCGGCGGCACGGTACCACTTCAAAGCGTTCTTCACATCGCCAAACCTCCGATAAAGGTCGCCGATCAGATGTTTGCTGAAACGGTCGGGGCAGGCGAAATTCCTCGGGTTTGCCCACTTATCGAGCAGGGCATGATTCTGCGGTGTCGCCGCACAGATGAAAAACAGCGTCGTCACAACCGCTCCCACTCGGCTAAGGTGAGGCCCGTTGGAAAGATCGCTCAACAGCACGTCGAGAGCACTTGTGGTATCAAAGCGCAGGGCACTGCAGTCGAAAAGGTGCTCGGTGGCAACCCACGAGAGCGCCGAATGGTAGTGTTTCTTCAGGAGGAAGTTCCTTACTTTCAAAGCCGATTCGCGAGTGGCGCTGAGGCCATTGATCGTATAGCCCATTTGCGTTACGTTGATGACGTTGCCGCCAGGCTGAAACAAAAGCACGCTGCGGGCCGGCCAGGCCGAGTTTTGTCCTATGGGAAGGTAAAGCCGTCGGGCTAAAGCCTGTACGGCAGCCAGCCCATCCGGCACGCCGGAGCCGGGGCGACGCGGGCTGTAGGGAACCGAGATGGCATTAAGAACGTCGGGCTGGAGGTCGAAACGCTCGGCCAACGTCGAGGCAGAGAAGGGCCGTTGGAGCCAGAACGAGATACAGAAAGCCAAGATGGCCAAAGCGGTTAGCCCGAAACGCGCCTTTGCAACGAGGCCATGTCGGCCCAGAACTAGTAAAAACAGCCCCGCGGCAAACCACGAGGTGCCAACGGAGAAGAGGTAGTGTGAAACCACCCAACGCCATTCCGCGGTATTGAAGGTCCCCAACGCCTGTAGACGGGTAAGCAGCGGCTCAAGGGAACTCGGCACGGTGAAATGGGCAAAAACCCAGGTAACGATTCCCCAAAGCGCCCCCTGCACAAGCAGTGTCTGGTAAGAACGAGAGCCTCTTTTCTCTTTACGAGAATCTTCCCAAAGAAGCCCTTCGGGATGCAGCCCAACCCAGAGCGCCATGCCAAGCGCCATGAGGCGCAATGCCCATAGGGGTGACCAGGGGGCAGCCGCCAACATGTATTTACGAACGGGCGCTGCCGGAGGCATGAACACCCCCACGAGAAGCCAGAATCCGAGCAGGGGCACCCCGCACAGAAGAACAACATGCCAAAACCTTTTCGGTCTGTGAAGGCGCAGTGTGCCCGACAGATGGTTCGTGCCGGCCGGGGAAGAGTTTGCGGCAGGTTCGAGCACGAGCGGACGGTAGGCTGGGTTGAATAGGCACAGGGCTATGTAGAGCAACAGAATGCTTCCCACCAAACCGAGAAGGATGAGGAAAGGGAGCGGCATGTCTCGTAGATCGATAAGGTTTTGAATAGTGGCGAGATCCCAGTTGAGTAGGGCCGGAATAGGAAGCCTATCTGTGACCTCTTGGTAGACGATGCCGGGGTCGGGTGTAAGGATGTGAGGAAGTGTGGCGATGGCAACCGTGCGAAGCCCAATGAGCAACCCAATGAGAGGCAACAGCATCAAAAGCAGGCCATCTCGTAGCCTTAACCGATCGGAGAACGCAGAAGCGATTGTCTCTGGTGGTTTCGATTCGGCGGTTTCTCCGATCTCTAGGCTAGATTCTACATTTTGGGCTGGGTCTATTTCCATGGGAAAGGCGGCAAGAAAATTGCACCGTGCCAAGCACGACGCGGAATCGCCGCGCCTCCTTTCTGCAAGTAGGTGTGCACTCTTTTAAGGGATTCTCTTCTTATACGGCGCCCCCATTGTTTTACCACTCGAACCCTCTCTCGTACAATGCGGTCTTGCTTTGAAGCTACCACGACAGTGCACCTGCACCTTTTAGCTAACCTCGCAAATTCACGGTGCATGAGGTGCTCAAGTTTCTGCAAGCTCCACCCCCTATCAGGAAGGTGGCACCTCGCGGTGGGCGTCCTCGCGGACGGCGCCTTTGCGGCCAGTACAGTTCCCATGATCGTCTATCTCACTGACCGCTGCATCGCGGTGCGCTAGTACCTCCCTAACCGGCAGGAATTGAAATTCAAGATTTCTCGCCTTCGGCTCGAAATGACAGTTGTTCATCTCGTCTTCACCTCGAAATGACAGGCATCTCTCTTACCAGCTCTTCACGGCCACCCCCTACAAGCCCCCACCCCTCAAGGCCGACGCCCTCCCCCTATCAGGGAGAGGGGCACCTCGCAGTGGGCAACTCAGCGGCCTGTGTCGTTTCCTGCATCGCCTATCTCGCTGGCCGCTGCACTGCTGTCTGCTAAGACCGCTGCAATGCTGTCCGTGAGGACGGAAAGGACGGGATAGGGGGCGCACAAAGTAGGCTTGCTTGCTGAATTGCCCCTAGAGCCGCCGAATTGGCAATCTCTACAGCTCCTCACCCCCCAGTCAGCAAGGAGGAAGACCTATTCAAAATAGTCCACGTTCGGCAGCGTAGCGTCTTGCGATAGCTTCAAGCAGGTCGGCAAACTGCAGTTGATAGTAAATTGGGGTATCTATCTCTAGTTTGGCAAGGAGGGGACGTGCGAGTCTATCCGCTGTGCCTGCAAACGCCGCCAACGGCATCGTTTCGCGCCGTGCGAGGAAGCGGCGAATGAGTCGGTACTCCTCCGGGGTAAGCCGATCTAAGTTTTTCACCGCGCCCATAAACCGTTCAACCTCATTCGAAACGGTGTGGGGGGTGTTGGGGGCTAGGTTAAGGTCTTCTTCAACGATCACGAGGGTTCCGGCAGCATAGTCCCCGATTCGTTTGCAGGACGGGCTAAGAAAGAAAAAAAGGAAGGCCGGAAACCCCACAACATATATGGGCGGCAGGATGCCGAGGTCCACAAAAAGCAGGGCATTGCGTATGACGCTGGCCAATAAGGTGATGGGGCGCCCGCCGTCGCGAACAACCCGCAGCCCAAGAAGGCGTTTTCCTGGAGTTCTTCCTCCCCAAAGCATCTCAAAGAAAACGGCATAGACAAACAGGATGGCGAAACTAAGGAGGGCGGCAACCGCCTCGGATATATCGGCAAGTCCTAAGTGCAGCATGTTGAGCCGCCTCTCCACCAGAGAAAAAAGACCGATAACAACAACGAGAAGGAGGACTTGGATGAGGACATCTATGAGCCGTGCAAGAAATCGGGAGGCCAAACCCGCCACACGATAGCGCACATAGATGTTCTCTGGGGTTAACAGCGCGACCTCACGCTGCATAGTCCATTACTCCTCTTTTTGCCCCTTTTGAGGCATCTGGGCACGGCGCACTCCAATAGGCTCGCCCGTTAGCTCAACCGAGACTTGAGGCGCTTTTTGGGGGGCGGTAGAGACGGGCACATTGTGCCAGGCGCGGCCATCGCGCGCGATGAGGGCATCCGCCGCCGCCGGCCCCCAGGTGCCGGCCGCATAGTTGGGAAACGGCTGGAAGGGGCGTGTCGCCGACCAAACCTCCAACAGCGGCTCGATGATGGCCCAAGACAACTCCACCTGATCGGCACGGTTGAACAGCGTGGTGTCGCCGATCATGGCATCCAGAAGAAGCGTTTCATAGGCTGTGGCCGGGCTTACCTTAAAGGTTTCGGAGTAGCTGAAGTTCATCTGAACGGAACGAAGCACCATTTCGGGGCCGGGCACTTTGGCCTCGAAACGCAAAGCAATGCCTTCATCCGGAGCAATGCGTATGATCAACAGGTTCGGCTCTATCTGGTCGTCGGCAGAGAGCTGGAAGAAGAGGTGGGGAACGCGCTTGAACTGAATAACCACCTCAGTGCATTTGGCGGCGAGGCGTTTACCGGAGCGGAGGTAGAAAGGCACGTCGGCCCAGCGCCAGTTATCCACGAAGAGCTTGAGGGCGACATAGGTCTCTGTGTTCGATTGTGGGTTCACGCCCGGCTCTTGCCGATAGCCCACCACCGGCTGCCCGGCGATGAAACCCGGCCCATACTGCCCTCGCACCGCGATGTCGGCCAGGTTTTCGGGGTTGATGGGCACCACGGCGCGCAGCACATCGGCCTTGCGATCGCGCAGGCTTGTGCCCTCATAGCGAACCGGAGGCTCCATGCAGATCACGGAAAGCAACTGGAACAGATGGTTTTGAACCATGTCGCGTAGACAGCCTGCCGATTCGTAGTAGGCGCCACGATGCTCCACACCCAGCGTCTCCGCTGCGGTAATCTGAACGTGATCAATATAGCGACGGTTCCAGATCGGTTCGATGATGGAGTTGGCGAAGCGGAACGCCAAAATGTTCTGTACCGTCTCTTTGCCGAGATAGTGGTCAATGCGGTAGACCTGCTCCTCTTTGAACACCTTATGAATGCTGGCGTTGAGGGCTTGAGCGGAGTGCAGATCGTGCCCGAAGGGTTTCTCCACCACGATGCGCGTCCATTGCGTTCCACTGGCATAGTCGGGGGTTACAAGGCCGTGCTCTCCTAGTTTGCTGACGATCAGCTCGTAGAAAGTGGGCGAAGTGGCAAGATAGTAGAGGCGATTGTCGGGGATGTTTTTCTCTTTCACATAGGAGGTTATTTTCTCTTGAAGCTGCTTATAACCGTCGGGCGCCTCAAAATCGGCGGTAATGTAGTGCAGCCTCTTTGCAAATCCGTGCCAAACCCGTAGGTCGAAAGGACTAGCCTCCTTGCTGTTGCGCACGGCCTCTTCCATATCTTTACGGAACGATTCGTCGTTCATTGGGGTGATGGCGAAGCCGTAGACCTGAAATTCGGGAGGGAGCAGGTTGTCGCATGCGAGGTTATAGAGGGCAGGGATAAGTTTGCGATGGGTGAGGTCGCCGGAGGCGCCGAAGATGATAAAGCTGCAAGGCTCTTCCGGTCGCTTCATAATGGAGCGCGCGTTCACAACGTTGACGTTGAAACCATCTTGCGGAGAAGGCACTTGAGCAGCAGGCCTATCCATAAGCCAAACGTCCTTTCTCTTAGGGCTAAACCCTGTCTGGTAAAGTCAGGTCATCAAAATTATCGGTTTTTCGTCCACACTTCCTATTTTACCATTCTGATAAGCCAACTGCTTAAAGTTGATAGACAGCTACGGATGGTCATTAGCGCCCAAGCTAGTTTCGATAACAGCGGAGTGGCGTATCAAGAGTCCTTTAGAAATTTATTGTCTATCCGATGATATAATTAATATTACATTTATCGAAGTGTCATGTGGTTGGCAACGAAAGCAGCAGAGAGAACACTGTTGGTAGAAGCTTCATGTGACACATTAGCAATTACAACATCTCTTAAAAACATTACGAAAGGAACCTAGTTCTATGCCGTCAACAAAGCGCCGCACCGGGTTTACGCTCATCGAGCTGCTCGTTGTCATTGCCATTATAGCGGTTTTGGCAGCGATTCTCTTTCCCGTTTTTGCCAAGGCACGCGAGAAGGCGCGACAGATAACCTGTCTCTCCAATATGAAGGAGTTGGGGCTGGCCTCCCAGATGGATCTACAGGACTAGGACGAGGACTACGCTCCCTTTGTAGACATCTATTAACGTGCAGCATCCACTGACTCCACGATACGCATGGGCGAGCCTTCTCTACCCTTACATTAAGAACCTCCAGATATACCAATGCCCCTCCAATCCGAATAACGGCCTAACCAACACTCTCGTCTCTTTCAGTTTCAACGTCTCCTATGCCGTTAACGTGCGGATACATCCGGATAGCTGGCTGGGGGTAATAAGGAATGAGGCCTACATACAAGAGCCTTCTCAGAAGATCGAGTTTGGCGAGTGCAAAGCGCAAGGTTACTATGAGATCGGCTCGCATTGGTTTCTCATATCGAGTAGCCCTTCAAGCGACCCTTGGCGTGACGTCGGTTTTGCCGGACATAATGGCACCTTCAACTGCACTTTTGCCGATGGGCACGCCAAGCCGCTCAAGCCCACTGCCACCAACGCACCTTTCAACATGTGGGGCACCTATACCGACATCCTCTCCAACACGGTGCCGTTCTGCGGTGACTACTACGATCCAAACTGTGATGAGCCTTCACCTGGGGCTGCACAAGGCCTGCAAGACCTCGAAAACGCCTATAACTAGTCTGCTGCACCCAAACCGATCTCTTCTGCTATTGGCTACCCTCGCGCATTCCGAAGTTGTCGCGGGTAGCTGTTTGTTTTTGTAGGCCGGAGACTTTCTGTCGCTTAGGTTGGCATTGAGATAGGGATAGAACACTCTTGAAATATTACGAAACATATGTTATAATGGATTCAGCCTACAAGCTACGAATCATGTTTCGGCTTTTAGGTAACGAACAGTCAACTTTTAGGAACTTAGAAAGGAGTTTGTGCCATGCAACCACAAAAGAAAAGCCCTGCTTTTACGCTCATCGAATTGCTTGTCGTTATCGCTATTATAGCGATTCTGGCGGCGATTCTCTTCCCTGTTTTCGCTAAAGCCCGTGAGAAGGCCCGTCAAATCTCCTGCCTCTCCAACATGAAGCAGATAGGGCTTGCTTCGCAGATGTACCTGCAGGATTACGATGAGTGTTATGTGCTCGACTACGAGGATGATGGCAGTCTTTGGGGCGATCTCCTATACCCCTACATTAAAAATCCCGATATGTTCAAATGCCCGTCTAATCCGCTAAACAACCAACTCGTGCCTTCCTGGAACCCAGCCTCTCACTACTTCATCTCCTACGGTACGAACCCGCGTGTGCAGCCTATGCCGTGGATGGGAGTACAGCGACAAGCCCTAATAGACAAACCGGCACAGAAGATAGAGGTTGCAGAGACTGAACTACCTAACTCTCCCGACGTGGGCACCATGTGGTGGACGACTGCCTGTAACAACCACTTTTTCCGAGATGTTGGTTTTGCTGGTCATAATGCGACCTTCAATTGCGTGTTTGCCGATGGGCACGCCAAAAGCATGAAGCCGTCTGCAACCGAAGCGCCCTTCAACGTGTGGGGTACCTTCTGGTGCGGTGATAATAACGCGAACCAGGGACCGGGGTGCGATCCGGGCGGAAGTATGCTGCAGTATATCAATTGCGATGCGACCGCACCGGGCGCCCTTCAAGACCTGAAAGACCTTGAAGATCGCTACTCCAAGTGAGGAATCCGAAATGCCGACCGTTTCAGAACCTAAGCGGCCAAGCACTTCCAATAAGGTTAGTGGTGCGGAAAGTAGGCTGCAACAGAACGTAGGCCCTCTGCAGATAGCTATCGCTGTTGTGGTCTTGGCCGGCGTGCTCTTCGGAATATACAAACTGACTTTTCGCGGTCATCCTGCACCGAGCACGCCTGCCGTCAAACCTGTGCCGCCAATGAACCTGCGCCAGCTCGCCATCCAGTGCCAGGGCGACTTCACCAAGCTGTCGCCGGAGCAGCAAAAGCAGGTTAACGCGGCAACAGGCAACCAAGGAGCCTATGTGCTGCGTGCCATCTACATCTCAGCCCTTCGAGGCCCACACTAAACCTTGCTTCATCTCCTAATAGGTTGTATGTTGAGGGGAGAGGGCACCTCTCCCCTTTTTTTCTCTCTAAAAAACAAGACGGTGAGAACCTATGACCACACTAAAGATATCTTCCAACAAAATCCAGCTAGAAACCGGCGATCAGGTTCATACATTTGAAAAAGACGATAGCGGCGCATGGCACTATGCTTCGGTAACCGTACGTGGAGTGGTGGTGGCACGTCCTGTAAGTCGTGAAGATAGCTTCTTCTTGGGCGGTGGGATGGCCTCACACTATAGGGTTCTCGAAAACAACGCCCATCGAATCGCCATCGCCTTTACTTTGCCTGCAGGAGAGGTAGTCTATCGCCTTAATTCGGACGATAGGCTGCCCCTACTGCATGTCGCCATTTCCGGGCCGCACGCCGCGTCTGTGGCTTTTCGTACGCCCCAGACCGATGCGCGTCCGCATGGCGCCTGGATTACGCGCGGTGAAACCGCTGCCGATGCCGAGAACAGAGAGGTTTTTATTGACGGCACCGGCCCTGTGGTTGTAGGGCACAGCAAGGCGGGAAATGTAGACACGGCTTATGTCTTCATTGCCAAAGTAAACCCCCATGTTCAACCTAACGGTCGCACCGAACAGCGCAGTAACACCCACTTTAAAAGCGGCCAGATTCGGGCGGAACAGCAGAGGGCTTATGGCTATTGGCAGTTACGTATGGGAGAGGGGGAACCCAAAGAGTGCGCGGTTCTCTTCGATAGAGATTTGGGAGGGCGAGTGCACCATGTGTGTGAGAAATACTATGCCGATATTGTCTCTTCTTTCCTCGACTTTGAGCAGCTCCGTTTTGACTACGATCCCTATCGTGCGTTGGAAAAGATGCCCCTACGGCATGCTGCACCCGATGCTTTTGTGCCCGGCTATGGCTGGACTATGGAGGAGTATCCCAACGCGGCTTACCCTTATGGGCACGAAAGCAGCCTGCAAATCGGGTGTTTTCTCGTTTATGAAGGCCATGCCACGCAAAGGCTGTGGGAGCGTAATTTCGGCAAATACATTCTCGACAAGACTCCTATCCTAGGCAAGGACGGCACGAGCTACTTTGTAAGGCGCGATGGAGGGGTTACCCGATGGGGCTATTTTAGCGACTATGCTCATCCGTTCCCCCGTCTCGACGGAGGCAATTGGGGAGCGTCCGAAGCCCTCTACACGGCCGCACGCATAGCCGGCGACGACTCCTTGAAAGAGATCGCTCTTGATATGATGCGGCATGACATTTGGAAAAAGCTAAACTTAGACACCATGATCTTTGCGCCTTGTTGGGATGTTGAACGAGCGGCCCCGGGCGATCACCGAGACGATTGGGCCATAACCACTCTGCTTGCCTACTCCGCAGAAATCTGTTCTCAAGTGCTCTATCCAGAAACCAAAGACACGACTTACCTCAAAATTGCCGACCGCATCTGCGCCTGGTTTAAGGAGATGTTGGAACCTGAAGATCGCATGAACTATCTGCATGAAGGCGTGAATATGTACAACTGCTGGATAGGGTGGATACCACGTGCCCTTATCCACAAATATGAGCGCTCCGGCGATACAACCTATCTCGATATCGCCAAAGACCTCATTTGGGTACAGATACTCACCTTAGGAATCACTCTCGACAAAGACCCGTCGGGACAGCCTTTTACCGGCGTAACCTGTGTGGGGGTACGTGGCTGTATAGACTACGACTGTGCCCCAAACCTTTGTCAGGAAAAAGACCTTGTTTTTGTAGAGGTGATCGGAGACCTTCTAACTTATGCCGAGGGACCGGCCTATGCTACCTACCTTGTGTTACAAAGACTGGCACTGCCGCGAGATCGTTGGAACGATGCTTTTGGGGTTCAAGAACTGCGCGATCTGAACTTGCGCACCATGTACGACACCTATGCTAGAGGAATGGCTAATCTCATCTATGCGCTTGAACGAAGTGAGGACGGCTTTGTTGTGGCAGCAGATCAGACGGTATCGCTGCGTTGCTTAGACATAGTCCATCACCGTAGAATCGTTCTGGCCAATGCCACTCGTCAAACACGCAAGACCCGTCTTCAAATTCGCTATTTGGCACCCGGAACTTATCGCATCCGTTTTAACGGGCACGATATGGGCACGAAAACTCATGCGGAGCTAGAGGATGGGCTGTGGGTTTCCGTCCCTGCTGGTTCCACGAGCCGTATAGAGGTCAAGGCAATTGTATTGGAACGGAAGGAAGCGTCTGCTCCCCCATCGGCAGACACGATAACCTATCTTAGCGACCTTACCGAGGCCGATTCTCAACGTGGTGTGGGGCTTCCACAGCCGGTATTCACAAAAGATAGAAGTTTCAACGGAGGCCCCATTGCTTTGCACGGGCAGCGGTTTGCTAAGGGCTTGGGCTGCGCAGCCAACACGGTGATTCTCTACAGGCTGCATAAGGGGTATCGCCGTTTTCAGGCGCTCATAGGGATTGACGATAGTGTTGCTAAGGCCAAAAACCCACCCCCCTCTGTTAACTTCACCGTTTTTGTGGACGGAGTTTGTATGTATGACAGCGGGCCTGTTTACGCCCACACCATACCCAAAGCCATTGATATAGACGTGGCTGGTGCCGAAACCCTTCTGCTACGCGTCTCCGATAACTGGGACAACGACGGGCAACGCGAGAACGACCTCGCTAACTGGGCCGATGCCAAGCTGATCGGTGGCAAGCACGCATAAGGAAGGCCTTCAGACCCTATCCACACTAACCCTTCGCATTATGGGCGGAAAGCTGAGCGGAGGTTTGCTTGGAAAACGGTAGAATAAGCGTAAACGCTTGTCTTGGCAGAGGACTTGCTTATGCTCGATTTCCGGCAAGTGGCCGCACAGTTGCAGGATTTCACCTTAGAGGTGTCTGAGCTTCGACCGAAACGCCTCACCGCTTTGGAAGAGGCTCGGCGACGCATGCAGAGGGCAGCGGACGAATGGCAGAGCTTGCAACAGCGGCTACAGTTAAGCCGAACCTCCTGGCTGCTGCCGAATCTGCTGGATGCACCGCATGGCAGCATCGCCCCACCCGATGCACCATCCATCTATACCGCTATCGCCGTGGATGGCTCTCAGATCGTGGCCGATCGGCACGATATTCTATTGTGCTATCTGCTGAACATCGGCTCGGCCATTATTCGCTATCGCCCCGACCCTCATGCGGAGCTTTCCTCCTTTCCCTCTCTCTCCTTGCTGGAAGGCAATGAGGAGGTGCAGGCGGATGGCCTCGAAGCGTTTTTAGGTGCCGAGCAGGGAGCGGTGCTGCCACGCCGTTTTGCCGTCTATCGGTTTTTAAACGAGATCGAGCAACTCGCGTACCTTGCCGAGAAAGAGACGGAACCGCTGCTGCTCATGGCGGATGGCAGTCTCATTCTTTGGCCCATCGAGTCGGAGACCCCTCACTTTCGAGAGCATGCCTTGCATCGGTTCATGAAGGCGTTCGAGCGGGTGCAAGCCAGGGGCGCACCGATAGTGGGCTACATCAGTGCACCCCAAAGCCGTGAAGTCATCAACATGTTGCGTGTTGCTCGATGCCCCCATCCTACAACCGACTGCGACCATTTCTGTCCCAAAAGGTTGCGCACGGCTCCGCAGTATGAAGAGCCGGCCTGCGCCGGCGTGGAGGTGCTTACGGATGCCGACCTCTTGGCAGCGCTGTTGCAACCCGGCGAACGTTCGGCCCTCTTTGGCTCGCGTTCAAAGGTTTTGCAGTTCTATGGAGAGAAGCAGCGCATTCACTTCTTCTACTTGAACACCGGGGCGGAGATCGCCCGCATTGAATTGCCCGCTTGGGTGGCGGAAGATAGAGCGCTGCTAGAGAAGGTGCATGCTCTCTGTTACGATCAGGCAAGGAAGGGAGCAGGCTATCCGGTGGCACTCGCCGAAGCACATGAACAGGCTGTTGTGCGGGCTGCAGAAAGAGAAACCTTCTTCAGGCTGCTGGAGGCCCAGCTCGTCGCCAAGCGTGTGCCCGTGGAATCGACTCGAAAGGCGATGAGCAAGCGCATTCGGCGTATCTAGGCGCGCCGACGTGTCAGCTCCACCCCCACAGCCGCCACAATGCAGGGAAAGGGCGGTAGCACCTTGCGAACGGTTAGTGTCACCTCTTGCACAGCAGGAAAACCCTCCAGCAGTTTGGCGCAGAGGGCCTCTGCAAGCGCCTCCACAAGCAAAAAGCGCTCCTTTGTGGCCGTCTCTACGATCATTTGAGCTACTGCGGCATAGTCCACCGTGCTCCTGAGGCTGTCGGTCTTGCCGGCCTCGCCCAGGTCGAGTCGAAGCCGTGCATCTATCCGATAGCGGTGCCCGATTTCGCGCTCCGCCTCCGGCACGCCATGATAGGCATAGAGTTCCAGCCCCTCAATGAAAACGGTGTCCTCGTTCAATCTGCCTCTGTTTCCTGCCGTGTGTAGCTAAATTGTACCTCTCCAATCTGTGAAGTTAGCAGGCGATAGCTTGACAAGAGCTGCTTTTGCGGCGTATACTACATAGTGAAAAAGGGGCTGTGGCTCAGCTGGGAGAGCGCTTCGTTCGCATCGAAGAGGTCGGGGGTTCGAATCCCCCCAGCTCCATTTCCCCCTCCTTCTTTTCTCATTTCCCCTTATGTGCGTGCATTTAGCTTGATGTATGATGAATCCAATCAATGTGCCTGTTCTTGCACGGCTTCAGCAGTTTCTTGAGTAGCTGCCGACCGGCACGATCATCGTGCGTCCACCTTTTAGGTGTAGGCCTTATTGGGAAAGGGTAGGCACAAGGCCTACCCCTACAGCTTTCCGTGTGCGTGAAACCGGCCTCTGAGAAGCAGGAATCAAATCTATCCTATTTGGGCATGATTTGAACAACTGTTGTTGTAGAAACTGCCGCACCGGACGTGCGGGTATAATAGAGGCGACCTGGGAGTTTCGCACAAACGACCAACCCCTAACTGCTTCAAAAGGAGACATTCAGATATGACATCCCGTGCCCCGCTGCCGTACCTAACGGAGTCGTTTCTGTGCCGCCTCGATGCGGCCATCGCAACGAAACATGTACTTACCCATCCCTTCTATCAGGCATGGAACCAAGGAACACTGTCTCTGGAGGCACTTCAAGATTATGCCTGCCAGTACTATAATCATGTCGCGGCCTTCCCCACCTATCTCTCTGCCCTGCATGCTCGCATCGCCGACCCAGAGCTGCGCAAGCCCATCTTGCAGAACCTCATCGAAGAGGAGGGAGGCTCCCCGAACCACCCCGAACTGTGGCTTCGATTCGCTCAGGGACTTGGCCTAACGAGAAGCCAGGTACTCAACGCTGCAGTTCAACCGGAAACGGCCAACTGTGTGGCAACCTTTCGAGCGCTCTGTAGCCAAGGCCATTTCACGCGTGGACTAGCAGCACTCTACGCCTATGAGAGCCAGATACCGGAGGTCTCTGAAACTAAGATAGAGGGCCTCAAGCAGCACTACGGCGTTCGCGATGCAGAAACCTGGCGCTATTTTGCCGTGCATGTCGAGGCCGATAAAGCCCATCGAGAGCAGGAGAAGCAGCTTCTCGCACAGACGGTTTGCGATGCGGGGGTAGCTGAGGAGGCACTAGCAGCGGCTCAGCAGGCGCTCGAAGCCCTGTGGAACCTGCTTTCGGGTGTGTGCCAGCGGCATCATATCCCCTGTGCAGCAGGAAATGAGGTCGCCCTGCTCTAAAGTCGTTTTTCCGGTGCATCAGCCCGCCCCCGATGCCTAAGTTTGCTCGGTCCTTTTTCGTCGGGCTGATGCACAGAGCGTTCTCCACCCTGAAATTATGACGCGGTGAAGACATCCAAAAACCATCTCACGTTGCTCCGCCCCTCTCGCCATCCACTCTTCGCGGCCTAGCTTAACGGGATGCCCCGGGGGCCAGGGCAGGCTAATTCGGTAAAATAGAGTGGTTCTGCCGAAACTGTTGAAGGAGTGGAAAGACCATGCGCATTCAGGATTATGTGGCGCAGCATACACGTGCCATAGCGGAATCGTTGGCGCACTTTGTAAGAACCACTGCACCCGATAAGCTCAATTGGCGCATTCAGGTGTCGGACACGGTTGCCACACGCTCGGTGCTTGACCTCATCGCCGAATGCGTGGCCGTGAACTACTCGTTCGCATCCTATCTGCGAGGCGAGCCGCGCGATGTGGAGACCCCTGTGTTTCAGGAGGCGGAGCCGGCCCTGCAAGCGCTGTTGGAAAGCGCCGATGCCCTGGCAAAAGCGATCGAAAACCTATCGGATGCCGACCTCGAACGGGAGTACGAGCGTCGCAACGCGCGCATACCGGGGCATCGTTTCATCCTTATGGGCTATCGAAACATGGCCTACCATGCCGGCCAGGTCAACTTCATTCAAACGCTGTACGGAGATACTGAGTTTCATGTGCCCCCCAACTGGCGATAGCGACCCTCTGGCCCTCTCCATAGATGTTGGCACCTCCTCCACCCGTGTAATGCTTTGGGACCTTCAAGGGCGTGCAGTAGAGAACGCCCATGCGCAGGTGGCCTATCGCATGAACACGACCCCGGAGGGCGGTGTGGAGATGGATATGGAGGAGCTTGCCACGCATGTGGAGCGTTGCCTCGATACCGCTCTGGCCAATGCAGGGGAGAAGGCCAAACGGGTGGCTGTGGTGGGGGTCTCTACCTTTTGGCACTCCTGTTTGGGCGTGGACGCCAAAGGACGCCCTGTAACGCCGCTTTATAACTGGGCCGATATGCGAGCGGCCGCCGCTGCCCAGCGTTTACGTGAACGGCTGGATGCAGAGGCCATCCATCGGCGTACCGGTTGTCCGCTTCATCCCTCCTACTATCCGGCTCGGCTGGCCTGGCTTCGAGAGAGCTTTCCCGATACGTTTTCTAAAGTCGCTCAATGGCTCTCGCCGGGAGAGTTTCTTTACCGGCGTTGGTTTGGCCGAACAGACGTGCCGATCTCCATCTCCATGGCTTCGGCCACGGGGCTTTTCAACCAAAAACGCTGTGTTTGGGATGAGGAGCTGTTGAACCAAGTGGGGCTTTCGGCAAAGCATTTAGCCCCGATTGCCGCCGATGGCGAAAGGCTGGAGGGGCTACAATCCGCCTATGCTTCACGGTGGCCGGCGTTGGCCAACAAGCCTTTCTGCTTGCCCTATGGAGATGGTGCCTGCAGCAATGTGGGGAGTGGATGTGTGGATAGCACGCACATGGCGATTAATCTGGGCACTTCGGGTGCCATTCGGGTTTTATGGGATATTCGTCGGGAAGCCCTAGACCCCGACCCGCCCGCGGGGCTGTGGCGATATCGGGTAGATGGGTATAGGCCGCTTATCGGGGCGGCGTTCAGCGATGGCGGAATTGTATACGACTGGATGCAGCGCACTCTACGCCTTCCCGAAAATGCCGAGAACCTGCTTGCTGGCAGAGAGCCAGGCGCCCATGGGCTGCTGTTTCTTCCCTTTCTAGCAGGAGAGCGAAGTTTTGGTTGGAGCCTATCCGCGAGGGCCTCTTTGATGGGGCTACAGCTTGATACCGCTCCCTTAGATATCCTTGCGGCTGGGATGGAGGCTGTGGCCATGCAGTTTGCCGAGGCCGTCGAGCGCCTGAAACCGCTCTTCCCGAAGGCAAGCCGCATCGTAGCTTCCGGTGGGGCACTTGGACACTCGCCTTTATGGGCGCAGATGATGGCAGATGCTATAGGGCATCCCATTGTTTTGTCGAAGGAGGCAGAGGCGAGCAGCCGTGGAGCCGCTCTCTTAGCTTTGGAAACCATGGGGTTCATAGCGGATTTAGGACGTATTACAGCAGACCCTCAGAAGACCTACCGGCCTCACACTGCCCATCATCAGGTATTTATGCAGTTGAGGCAGCGTTTTAAAGAGGTACTTGCCCAAAGTCTCTAACTTGTCTTTTCCTCCTTGCAGTCTCAGCCGCACTGATGGATTGTATTCCCTATAAGAACGCTTCTATCTCCCCTGTTGAAGGAAAGAATGGTACTTGGCCTCCTAAGTGCTTGCCCAATAACGGTTATCAACAGTACACTCAGACCAAGCGTGGTTACCTCACATCGAGTCCGTGAGATGAGAAAGTAATGATCGAATTCTATCTACAGAGATAAGTTCACATAAAAATTTGATTTTCATATAACCAAACGAATGGTCAACAAAAAAGAGATAAATTTTCAAAGAATTGACCGAACCTTTGGTCAATTTCTGGCAACAGCAGCTCCATTTCACTCTCATAATCGAGAGCTTTAGATGATTCTTCGTATTCCAGAAAAATGGCATATTCTCAAGTTATATTGAGAAACTTTAAGGCATCTGTGGCGTAAGTTATGGTATAATAGATATAGTGAATCTGTAGACTGCCCTTTGCTGGCTACAGGCACTGGAACCTTACTTTGTTCAATGATGCATCTAGGAGGAATTGACGACACAATGCGAAAGGCCTTTACACTGATTGAGCTGCTTGTCGTTATCGCCATTATAGCGATTCTAGCAGCAATTCTCTTCCCTGTGTTCGCTCAGGCGCGAGAAAAGGCGCGCCAAACTAGCTGTCTCTCTAACCTTAAACAGCTCGGTATGGCCAGCCAAATGTACATTCAAGACTACGATGAGCACTTTATGAACGAGTGGCAGAACTATAACAACGATGGATGTACCGGCTTTTGGCCCTGCCAGTATGGCACTTTCATCGGTGCTCCTCCCGCTGGCGTGCTTGGATGGTATACCGACCCACAACAACATCCGGAACATGGGCTGAACTGGGCCTATGATCTGCAGCCCTACATTAAGAACGCTCAGATTATGACATGCCCTTCTACCTCGCCTGGAGCGCATGGTTCTACATGGAATGAGGCCACCAACACCGATAGTGCCTCCTATATGTATAACAGCAACGTGGGTGATGGCACCGTCTACCTAGGCTCGCCCATCGGGGAGGCACAAATTCCCGAACCGGCTCAGCTCATCGTCCTGTGGGATTCTGGAAAGGACGACCGCGTGGTGGAAATACAGGGCTTTAACGGCCCCAACCTCGCCAACATCGTTAATGGGGCTTGCCCCGTAGTGAGAAAGTTCAATCCGACTTTCACCTGCCCAGAGTGCTACCCAGACTGGGTACCTCCGCACTTCAATGGGCGTAACTATGCCTTCATAGATGGCCATGCTAAATATGCTATCGACTCGGCCATGTATAACACGATTCATCCGGACTACTGGTTTTATCAGTGCCAGCACTAAAATCCGTTCCTTGCGGGCCTTATCTGCCCGAAGGTCTACCGGCGGGGGTGAATACATTCACTTCCCGCCGCTCTGTTTTTCTGCTGCTATAAAGCTCATCAAGAGCGAGGGAATGCAGGTAGAATGAAAGAGACAAAGCCGACCTCAAAAAGGAGTGTGAATGGAACGTATTCGCTGCCCCCATTGCGGGGCGGTTAATCAAGATGCGACCCCTCAAGACCCCTGTTGGCAGTGCGGTAAACCCTTGGGTGCCCCACCGGATGAGGGCGCTTCCCCACCTCAAAAAGAGGCGCCGGTAAAGCTTACCCTGGAGGAGCGCGTAGCGCTTCGGAAAGCTCAGAAGCAGCGCTCGTCGGCTGTACCAGCCCTTCTTCTCATAGTCGTTCTTCTGGTGATCGCACTGATCGTTCTTTTCCTTATCCATCCCTGGCGTTAGCCGGGCACTTTGTACCTTTCCTATGGGAGATAAACGATGAAGCTCGTGCGTTTTCGCTATCAAAATGCGGTTCGACTGGGTGTTTTGCAAGACGAGGCCACCGTGGTGCCGCTCTCAGAGGCCTATCGGGGGAGCATGACCGCCTTCCTTGCAGAAGGAACGGCGGCGTTGCAACGCGCTCGGGAATCTCTGGAGCGCACCTCTGTGCCGCTCTCTGAAGTGCAGTTGCTTGCCCCCATCGCCGACCCTCCAAAAATCCTCTGTGTAGGGCAAAACTATCGAGACCATTGCGAAGAGCAGAACCAGCCTATTCCCGAACGACCCATTCTCTTCAGCAAATATGCCACGGCCATCAACGACCCAGAAGGCACCATTTCCCTGCTCCCTGGCATCTCAGACCAGATAGACTATGAAGCGGAGCTGGCCGTGGTGATCGGCAAACAGGGACGTCATATCTCTGAGGCGGCTGCAATGGAGTACGTGTCTGGCTATCTCTGCGCCAACGATGTAACGGCACGCGATATTCAGTTCGGCGACAAGCAGTGGGTACGAGGCAAAACGCCGGATGGGTTCTTTCCTATCGGGCCCTATCTGGTTACCGCCGATGAGATACCAGACCCGCACACGCTCGATATTTCACTTACCTTAAACGGGCACGTCATGCAGCGCTCCAACACATCCAACCTCATCTTTCGTATTCCCTACCTCATCTCCTACTTCTCACGCACCATGACCCTGCAGCCGGGCGACATCCTCTCGACGGGCACGCCCGGAGGCGTGGGCGTTTTCCGAAACCCGCCGATTTTTTTAAAGGCCGGCGATGTTGTGGCGGTTACCATTCAAGGCCTGGGCACGCTTAGGAATTTTGTGCATAATCCATCCCAAGCTTAGGCTTGACCGAGCAACTGAGCGTGGCGTGACCAAGAGGTTTGCGAAGGCATAAAAACGGCCTTTATGGAGGTTGAAGGAGTAGGAGACAGAGCGCAGCTGATAGTTTGGCTGCGCTCTAGGAAAAGAAACGGCCTTTTCTGGCCGCTTATACCTCCATGACCACAGGGATGACCACAGGATGCCGATTGGTTCGCTTGCGTAAGAAGCGAGCAACCGTGTCGTGGATGGTGACACGCAGGGTATCGAGATCGAAGAACTCGTGCTCGTCAAGCTCTTCAAGGGCTTGACGTACGCGCTCGGCGGCCTCCTCGAACAGCTCACTGCTATCTTCTGGGTGCAGAAAGCCGCGTGAGAGAAGGTCGGGACCCGAGACGATCTCGCCGGTGTCGCGTTCTAGACCAAGGGTCACGATGACCGTGCCGCCTTGGGAGAGATGCTTCCGGTCGCGCAGCACCACATCGCTCACGCCCCCTGTGGAGATGCCATCTACCAGCACGCTGCCGTGCGGAATAGGCTCCTCGCAGCGTCGCACTCCTTCCGCATCCATTTCAAGCGCCTGGCCTGTTTCAAAGGTAAGAATCTGCGCCTCCGGGTAACCCATTTCACGCGCTAAGCGAACATAGGCGGCGTAGTGCCTCGGCTCGCCGTGATAGGGCACGACGAACTCGGGGCGCGTGAGAGTGATCATCATCTTCAGCTCTTCTTGATAGGCATGACCCGAGACATGCACGTTGTGGATGTGATCGTAGATCATGCGGGCGCCGATACGGCAAATACGATTGACCACACGCCATACACTATCCTCGTTGCCGGGAATCGGGGTGGAGGAGAGAATGACGGTGTCGGAGGGTTGGATGCGAAGCGGGGAATGTTCATCGCGGCTCATGCGGGTCAGGCCGGCTAAAGGCTCGCCCTGGCTTCCGGTAGTGAGGATGACGATCTCATTGGGAGCGTAGTTGGAGAGGTCCTCTACACGAACCAGCAGCGAGTCTTCTATTTTGAGGTAGCCCAGTGATCGCGCCGTCGCCACATTTTGCTTCATGCTGCGGCCATAAATGGCCACCTTCCGCCCAAGGCTTGCGGCCACATCGCAGACCATCTGTACCCGATGGAGGTTTGAGCCGAAGGTGGCCAGGATGAAGCGGCCTTCGGCCTCACGCATAAACTGCTCGAATGTGGGGCGCAGCGTACGCTCCGAAGGGCACCAACCTTTGCGCTCTGCGTTTACACTGTCGGAGATCAGCAAAGTGACGCCCTGCTCGCCGATCTCAGAGAATCGCGCGAGATCGCAAATGCGATTATCCACCGGGGTCTGGTCAATTTTGAAATCGCCGGTATGAACCACTGTGCCGACCGGTGTGCGCAGCACGAGGCTAACCGTGTCCGGCAGGGTGTGGGTAACGTGGATGGCCTCCACAGAAATAGGCCCGAAGTTTACCGGCTCTCGATCGGGATAGTTGTGGAACTCTGTCGCTGCGGCAAGGCCGTGTTCGGTGAGCTTTTCATGCACCATCCCAAGGGTGAGAGGGGTTCCGTAGATGGGCACGGGCAGCTGCCGAAGCACGAAGGGAAGCGCACCGATGTGGTCTTCATGGCCGTGAGTGAGGCAGATAGCCTTCACCAAGTCGCGATGTTCTAGGAGGTAGGTGATGTCGGGGATAATGAGATCGACTCCGGGGTGCTCTTCGGTGGGGAACATCACACCAGAATCCACGACCACGATGGCGTCTTCTGGGCCTGCTCCGTCTGCGGTGTAGTGAAAAACGAGCATGTTTTTCCCGACCTCACCGCTGCCACCAAGAGAGATGATCTTTAATTTTGACGGCATAGTCTCTTTACTATAGTTTCTTCCTTGTTTCTCTATTTGAAATCTGCTGTGCGTTTATTGGGTATTCAAACCAATTTTGCATTATAGTTAAATACGAACATTTCGAGGCAAACATAGGCGCAGAATGCATACGTAGCCTCCTATCGAGAAACTATTATTCCATAAGGAACACAACCTTGCCGCAAAGCCCCTCGCGCATCAAGGCCATGCCCTTATCGAACTCCGTAATGGAGAGCTGATGGGTAATGGCAGGTGCGATATCGAGGTGCCCCGACGCCAGCAGCGTCTGCATGGTGTTCCACGTCTCGTAGAGGCGGCGCCCCACAATACCGTAGACGCTGAGGCCTTTGAAGATCATCTCTTCGGCCAGATCGAGTTCTACGGGTTTGGTGGGAATGCCCATCAGCGAAACACGCCCGCCACGGCGACAGATGCGAAAGGCTTGTTGAATGGCGGAGGGAGCGCCCGACATCTCTAGGGCCACATCCACACCCTGCCCATTCGTCTGTCGGTTTATGAAATCTTCTACGCTTGCCCGAGCCACGTTAATAGTGGCGTCGGCGCCTAACGTTTTGGCCAGTTCAAGACGATAGTCATGTGTATCGGTTGCGTAGATGGCCGCGGCACCCGCCGCTCGTGCCACCGCCACCGCAAAGATGCCGATGGGGCCGCAGCCTAAAACGGCCACGGTACGCCCGACGACCTCCTCTACCAGGGTGGCATGAACGGCGTTCCCAAGTGGGTCTTGCACGCAAGCGAGGTAAGGCGGCACCGAGGGTTCGTTTTTCCACAGATTGCTTTCTGGAACAACCACGTAGGGAGCAAAACAGCCGTCCACATCCACCCCGAGAATGCGTGTGTTGGCGCACACGTGGCGTTGATTGAGGCGACATTGAAGGCATTTGCCGCAAACAAGGTGGCTTTCACCGCTCACATAGTCCCCAACCTTCAGCTCGGTTACTTCGCTCCCGACTTCGATCACCTCCCCGGCAAACTCGTGCCCCATAATGCGCGGTGGTATCACCCGGTGTGCCGACCAGGCATCCCATGTATAGATATGATAGTCGGTTCCACAGATAGAGGTGGCCAGTACGCGAATTTTCACCTGATTAGGGGCTGTCAGCTGCGGCTCGGGCACCTCGATGAGGCTCGCTCCGGGACCGGGAGTTGCCTTTACTATGGCCTTCATTCACCCTGTCTCCGTTCACGAAAACTTTTCCACTTGCCGGTCATCTGTGTTACTGCAGCTTTGAACATCCTTATCAGCCCAGAAGGTAGCAACGAGTGCGTTGTAGCGGCGGACTTGATGGAGATATCTTCATACAGATGATAGGGAGGGGCTTGTGTAAGGCGCGGAAACAAGTAGCTAAAAACGATCTGGATGGAGGCGGCCACCGGTGTTGCCAATAACATGCCCCATATTCCAAAAAGCGTTGCCCCTGCAGTTAGGGCAAACAAGCTTAGCAACGGATGCAGCCCTACCGAGCCTCCCACCACCCGTGGGTAGACAAGTTGGTCGAAAATAACTCCGGCAAGAAGACCGAAACTCCCTCCCACAATGAGGGCAAACGGAAACGAATTGGCGTGTACATGTAGAATGCCGAGGACGTTGTGAGGGCTTAGAAAGGCCACAATGGCGGCGCTGAGCGCCGTAATGATGTTTCCGATGTAGGGAACCGCATAGAAAAGCCCGGCCAGTAAACCGAGAAACAAGGCATACTGCACATCGAGTGCCGCAAAGAGAATGGTGGCGCAGATGCTGAGCAGAATACAGATTTTGACCAGCCCGCGTAGGTAGGCGCTGAACACGTCTACCACCTCGCGCGAAATGCGATCCACCTGCTCTTGAACGGGTTCTGGGAAAAACCAGATGAACTTGGCCCGTAGCTTGGGGTAGTCGCGCATGATGAAAAAGGTGGCAACGGGTATGATGATGAGCCACGTGATCTTGTCGAGTAGCGCCTGAATGATGTCACGAACCCCTGTTAAAAAAGCGGTAATGGCTTTTTGGGCCGGCCCTGAACGGTCATTCAGGAGGCTTTGCAGGTTGGTTTGTTTAACCCCGAAATAGCGTAAGAGCTTCTCATGATGCACAAGAAACTTGTTAACACTGCTTTGAATGCTGGCGTAGTATTGGCTTAGGTTATGGCTAATAGAGGTAAACTGGTCGCTTGCCAAAGGAAACACTTTTATGGCAAGGACAATCAAAATCGCTGCGGCGAACAGATAGTAGGCTAAGATGATCTGGGTTCGTGAGCGAAAGAGATGTCCATGCTGTTCTTGATGGCGAATGGAGGGTTCCAGGAGAGCCGCCAAAAAGAAGGCGATGAGAAAAGGCGGCAAAATCGCGCGCACCTCATACAAAAAGAGGAGAACAAGCCCTGTAAGGGCTGAGAGACCGAAGAATCTTCGTAGGCTTTTCCGCGACCAGCCAAAGGGGTAGGTAGCGTAGGAAGGCAAAAAAGACCCCTCCCCGAGGTCCCCTGTTTCCGCAGGAGCAGGGAGGGTATGTTTTGGCGGAACAGGGGACTCGTTCGTGGAAGGTTCTGGCACAGGCTCGTTCATGCTCTAGCCGGCGGCCTCTTCTTCCTCTTTCACGCCCTCATCAATTTTTTGAGCCATCTGCGTACGCAGTTTGTCGCTGGCCGCGGCCACCTTTTGGCTGAGGGTACGTCCTAAGTCGGTGATTTTATCGTTGAGGTCTTTCACGGCGCGTGAAAGGTCATCACGTGTCTCCTCTCCCGATTTAGGAGCCAGCAGCAGCCCCACGGCCGCTCCAACAAGCACGCCCATCCCGATGCCGGCCAGCACGCTTACCAGCACGTTTCTATCGTCACTGCCATTTGCCATTTGCTTTCCTCCTGGTTCTTTTATTTTACTAGAGATGGATGAACCGCCCAAACGGTTCCACACCTTGTGGCTTTTTGGGTTCTCTACTTTCCAAGAAGCCAACGTCGTTTTGATTTACGGCTTTTTTCCTCTTCAGGCTTCGTTTTTTCGGCAGCCTGGCGTCTGCGCTGAATAAGGGCACCGGCCAGAGCGCTTCCTGCGGCAAGGAGTTGCCCAACGCCGGCCGCAGCCTCCGCTTTGGCCACTACAGCCCGTAAAGCCGTGGCACTCTCCACCACCGTACGGGTGGCCGATTCCACGTTTGCGACCGCCTCTTGAGCCGTTTGCAGGGTAGGCTCAATGCGTTGATGGAGCATCGCATCTACCTGATCTACGATGCCGTTCGCCCTTTCTACCACCACCGTTACCTGTTGTCGAGTCTCCTCTAGGCCTTGTATCGTCTTCTTGAGGGTACCTAGGAGGTCCCAAAGCCGATAGGCCACGAAGAGCAAAGCAAGAAGCAACAAAAAGGCAACTATCTGTATCGCTTGTGTCATTTGTTCTCTCTACGGCTAAGGTGATTGTTCTTTATTTGAGTGAGAATGGGTAGGGAAGCAAATCCTTCAGGAATTTGCGACCTACCCCATCAATAAGCAGCGGAGCCTCCATGGGGAGGAATTGAGCGATCACTTGTAGGCAAGCTCCGCATGGCACGCGCGATTCGAAGGGCGCCCCCGGCACCGTTTGTGGGCAGGAGACCGCCAGGCGTAGAAAACGCCGCGCCCCCTGCGCGATGGCCGAGAAGAGGGCGACTCGCTCGGCACAGCACGAAAGCCCATAGCTGGCGTTCTCGATGTTACATCCCACAAAGATGCCCATGTCCGTCTCTACCGCTGCGCCTACGGGGAAGTGCGAATAGGGACAGTAGGCATTTTGCGCAGCGCGTCGGGCCGCCTCCACCAAGGGCAGTTCGTCGTTGGAAAACGGCTCTGCTTGTTTCATGAACTCTGCTTGAGAGCACCTGCGAGGATGCCCCCTCCTAACACCACTTGTCCGGCCTCCTCTCCCTCTCCACCATAGAAGACGGCAGATTGTCCTGGCGTTACAGCGCGTTGCGGTTGCGTAAAACAACCGACAATGGTTCCTCGCGCATCGCCTTCCCTGATGAGGGCGGAAGCTGCTTGTCCATTATAGCGAATTTTCACCTGTACGGCAAGAGGGGCTTCCTGTGGCGGGCCGGAAAGGGCGATCCAGTTGCATTCCGAAGCGAGGAATCCGGTGGCATACAGCTCCGATTCAGGCCCAACAACCACCGTGTTGGTCTCTGCATCGAGGGCCACCACAAATAGCGGCTCCTTCTGGCCGGCAGGCAATCTTTTGCGCTGGCCTATGGTGTAAAAAGCCACTCCCGGATGCTCTCCTATCTTACGCCCTGCGGTATCCACAATAGGCCCCGGACGTAGCGCTGTGGGAGCCTTCTCTTTAAGAAAGGCAATATACCCCTCCTTCGGCACGAAGCATATCTCTTGCGAATCGGGCTTATTGGCAAGCGGCAGCCCAAGCTCTCGGGCAATGCGCCGGGTCTCTTGCTTGCTTTCGATGTGGCCGAGAGGGAAAAGCGTTTTCGCCAAAGCCTCCTGGCGCAACGTGTACAGTGCATAGGACTGGTCTTTGTGGCTATCACGCGCTCTTAATAGCTCGTAACGCCCGGTCTGCTCATTAAACCGAACACGGGCATAGTGGCCTGTGGCCAAAAAGTCGGCGCCTAGATTTTCGGCCTGGCGTAACAGCTCCTCGAATTTTACCGTGCGGTTGCACTCAACACAGGGGTTTGGGGTTCGGCCACAACGGTACTCCTCGATGAAGCGATCGATCACCTTGTTGGCGAAATAGTCGCGAAAATTGAGCACATAGTGAGGGATGCCGATCTTGGCCGCGGCGCGGCGTGCGTCTTCTACTGCACCGAGCGAACAACAGCCGCCGTACTTGCCCTGTTCACTATGCTCTTGCCATATCTGTAACGTGATGCCGATAACCTCATAACCCTCTTGCTTTAAGAGGGCTGCTGTTACCGCGCTATCCACACCGCCGCTCATAGCGGCAACCACAACTCCCTTACCCATAGCAGTTAAGTTTACTGCATTTGTCGCTCTGTTGTTCCTGAAAACGCATCGAAAAAGTTTTTTGTTGAGCTGCCCTATTGGATGGATTGTCACCCGTTGACAAATTTATACGTTAATGAGCTGTCCTATAGCTAGTTCGGTAATGTGCCGGAATGCAGGGAACGTTCACGCGCGGAATTCTGAGGTAGGAGTAGGCCTTGTGCCTACCCTATCCCTACAGTCCTATTTGGGCATGATTTGAACAACGGCAGGAAATGGAGGGCGCGAAGGGGAAACTTCCTACCAAATCCTCAAGTCGTGAAGGAGATTTGGATATGCCTTTTTCACGCCGTGCTCTATTGCAAGGCGCCCTCGGCGGGGCGGCAACCCTGGCTTTAGACGCTTCCAAAAGCGAGTCCGCCGAAAGCGTCAACTCCCCCTACGGCCCCTTCAAGATGGGCATCCAATCGTACTCGCTAAGGCACTTTAATCTCGATGAGGCCCTCGACATCACACAGCAGCTTGGCTTGCACTATTGGGAGGGCTTCATGTCGCACATCCCTCTAACCAACGATTCGCAGCAGATCGCCTCCTTTAAGCAGAAACTAGCCGCCCATAATATCCGCATGTTGGCCTATGGGGTGGTAGGCTTTAGCAATAACGAGGCGGAGGCGCGTCGCATTTTCGAGTTTGCCAAGGCCATGGACATCCCTGTTTTGTCAGCCTACCCGGCCCCGGACTCCCTGCCTTTGCTCGACAGGTTGACCCGCGAATACCGCATCGCCATAGCCATCCACAACCACGGGCCCGGTGACACCCTCTATGGCCATCCCGATCAGGTACTAAAAGCGGTAGCAGGTCGCAATCCGCTTGTAGGCGCTTGTGAGGATACCGGCCACATGATTATGGCTAAAGAAGATCCGGTTGCTGCGGAGGTGCGCTATGGCAAACGCCTGCTGGATGTGCATCTCAAGGCTGCAAAAGTATCGCCTAACGGGGGGCGCGAGTTTGCCGATATCGGAGACCCAGACAGCTTGCTCGACACCATCGGCTTTCTCGATATCCTGCTACGGCTTCGCTATAATCGGCTTGTGGCGCTCGAATATGAGCTCCATGAGAGCGACCCGGTGCCCTCCATACAGAGCTGCTTAGAGTTGGTACGCCATGCTTGGGCGCTTTTGCAGACCGTGGTGGCCTAAGCGAAGAACCTATCCTTCCACAATCGGCTCGGTTAGCTCCGCCGTTGGAGGCGATTCTTGGTTGGCCTGCAGGCGCAGTTGGTAACGCCGGAAGACGACGTAAAGGGTGGGGGCGAAGACGAGGGTAAAGATGGTCGAAAAGCTAAGCCCTCCGATAACCGCGATGGCCAACGGCTGCTGCATCTGAGCGCCGGCCCCAATGCCGAAGGCAAGCGGCACCAGACCAAGTAAGGCGGTGAGCGTGGTCATAAGAATAGGCCGGATACGAATAACGCCGGCCTGCGCCACCGCCTCTTCCGGCGTTAGGCCTTCTCGCTCGGCACGTTGCGCCTGGTCGAGCAGAAGAATGCCGTTTTTTACCACAATGCCCACCAACATAATGGCGCCCATGAACGAAGAGACGTTGAGGGTAGTGCCCGTAGCCCAAAGCCCAAAACTCACCCCGAAGAGTGCAAGCGGCATGATGAGTAGAAGCACGGTGGGCGATGTAAACGACCCGAATTGGAACAGCATAACGGCATAGACCAGCACCACAGCAAGCACCAACACTTCAAGAAGATTGCGGAACGACTGCTGTTGGCTTTGATATTGCCCCCCAAGTTCATAGGTAATGCCGGCCGGCAGCGGCGTACGCCGCATAAGGGCTTGTACGTCCTTCATAACGCTGCCGAGGTCTCTGCCGGAAAGACGCGCTTCAATGGAAACCATGCGCCGCTGGTTCTCGTGGGTTATCTCCACCGTGCCCACTACCCTTTTGGTAGACCCCAGTGTGGCCAGAGGGACATTGTAACCATCTGGGGTATGGATGGGCAACATCTCGATGGCGCTTTTATCGGAGCGATAGGCCTGTGGGAGGCGCACCCTTACCCCAATTTGACGTTCGCCCTGCAGTATCTGGGTGGCAACATCGCCGAACATGGCGGCATTCACCTGATTAGCCACATCTTCGGGCGTAAGCCCCACGGCGCCGGCTTTCACCGGGTCTACCCGCACAGTAAGTTCCGGCCCCATCTCTATCACCCCGTTTTGCACGTCCACCACGCCCGGAATCTTAGCAAGCTTGTCGGCCACCGAGCGCGCAACGCCATCCAGTTGATTTTGGTCTTCCCCAAAAAGTTTTACTTCGATGGGGGCCGGTGCTCCCGATAGATCGCCGATAAGGTCTTGTAAGACTTGCGAGAAGTCTATGTTTACTCCGGGCACTTGGCGCTCAATGCGGTCGCGCACATCGGCGATCACCTCGTCAATGCTGCGATGGCGATGCGAGTGCAACATAACGGCAAAATCGCCGCGGTTCGGCTCGGTGATGGCAAACCCTAGCTCGGTTCCTGTGCGTCGCGAGAAGGATTTCACTTCGGGAGTTGTTTCCAAAATATGCTCGATCTGCATCAGCAAGCGGTTGGTCTCTTCCAGAGAGGTGCCCGGCGGTGTGCGGTAATCGAGTACGAAAGCGCCCTCATCTATAGAGGGCATGAAGTCGGAGCCGAGATGGGTTGCAAAAAAAATGGTGGCCACAACCAGTACACCGGCCGCTACAGCTAACCAACGCGGATGTCTTACACAGAACTGAAGGCCTTTTTTATAGACAGCGATAAGCTTTTCAAACAACCTACCGTGCTCTGGGGTGCCGGGACGTACTTTGAGAAAGGCGGCACAAAGGCTGGGGCTTACGAAAAGCGCCAGCGCCAGGGAGACCATAAGCGCAATGGTAAGCGTTACGGCCAGTGCGGTGAAGAAGGCCCCTGCAACCCCTTGTAGTAGCACAAGGGGTAAAAACACCACGACGGTAGTAAGTGTAGATGAGATCATAGGAAGCGCGATCTCGGAGGAGGCCAGCCGGATCGAATCGAAACGAGTCGCTCCTTCGGTAAGGTGTCGAAACACGTTTTCCACAACGACAATGGCATCGTCTATCACGAGGCCGATGCCAACGGCGAGAGCGCCCAAAGTCATTAGGTTGAGTGTGAGGCCTGAAAGGCGCATAAGGAGAAACGTGATGAGCACTGTGGCCGGAATGATAACTGCCGTAACGAGCGTAGCACGTAGATTGCCCAGAAATAGCATGAGCACAACGACGGCGAGAATGGAGCCGATGACCACCGCGTCGCGCACGCTGCCAACAGCCTCTTTAATAAGCAGCGACTGGTCATAGAACACATGAAGCTGAGTACCGGGCGGCAACGTGGGTTTTAACTGCTGAAGGGCCTGTTCTACGTCGTGCACCACCGTCACCGTGTTGGCTCCCGGCTGGCGCACAATATTGATAAGCACCGATTCAGCTCCGTTAGCGGTTACAATAGTCGTGCGGTCTTGCACAGAGGGATAGATGTGGGCTATCTGCCGCAGCAAAATGGGCACCCCTTGCCTTTGAGCCACCACCACGCGGCCAAGTTGGTCGGTGTCGGTGGCCTCGGCGGAGACAATGGCCTGGTACTGCTGAAACTGCCGATTGAGGAGGCCAACCGACTTGAAGATATTTGTGTTGGCAATGGCCTGCTCAACCTCCGGCAAAGAGAGATGATAGGCCATAAGGCGCTGCGGAGAGATATCTACGGCGATCTCCGGAATCCGTCCACCCTGCACCTCCACCAAGGCGACGCCCGGCACACGACTTAGGGCGGGGCGCAGCGTGTAGGTGGCGAGAGTCCAAAGCTGGGCCTGAGAGAGATTTTTGGATTGGAGCGAGAGGCCGAGGATGGGAAAAACCGTGGGGTTCATGCGCTCAACCTCGACATCGGTTTCCGGCGGCAAAGAGGAGCGAATCTGATTGATTTGCGTGTTGACAAGTTCAAGAGCGGTGAGCATATCGGTGCCCCACGCGAAATCCACCGATATCTCTGTGTCTCCACGTTGCGTCTTGGAACGGATACGAATAACCCCTGGAACGGTCGCGATGGCCTGTTCGATGGGGCGAGTCAAGGCCACCTCGGTCATACGAATAGGGCGTTCCCCTGCATGGGCGATCACAACGAGGCGCGGAAAGGTGACCTCAGGCAAGATGGCAACGGGAAACGACCCCACCACACCTACCCCGATAACGCAAAGCGCTATGGTAACGAAAAGAATGGCTTTGAGGTTCTGCGAGACAAAGCGACTAAGGTTCACGAGTTATTCCCTCCCGTTTCGTTCTGCCCTTGTGAGACCACCTTCACCTTTTGCCCATCGGAAAGCTCATATTGGCCCAGCAGAATCACCTGTTCGCCCGGAGCCACCCCCTGAAGCACCTCAACGAGGTTGCCTTGTTCGGGGCCTAAACGAACATCTCGTTGATGCGCTTCCCCATCGTTGCCGACCACAAAGACCAGGGACTTGTTTTCTTGGGTAAGAACGGCCTGTTTAGGGATAACCACGGCGTGTGGGGTAACGGCAAGAATGATGTCGGCGGAGGCAAAGCCTCCCACCCGTAAAAGCCCTCTCGGATTGGCTACGGCGATCTGCACCTCTTGAAGGTTGGTTTGTGGATTTACTTGTCCAACGCTGAGCACTCGACCGGCAAGCGGCTTGCCAGGAAGCATGTCGGAGAAGACCTCTGCCTCCATGCCCTTACGCACACGCGCTCCATCTTCTGCCGGCAGTTGGGCCACCAAAATAAGGCGATTGGGGTCGGTTATCTCCAGTACGGGTGTGTTGGGGTCGGCCATATCGCCGGGGTTGAGGTTTCGAGCGGTTACCACCCCACTAAGCGGCGCACGAAGCACTGCATAGTCCGCCGTGGCCTCAGCGGCTAGCAGGTCGGCCTGTTTCTGTTCCACCGTTCGCTGCATGGCGATGGCCTCCTGTTTCTTCGCCAGCACCTGAAGAGCGCCTTGTTGGGCTTGACGAAGGGCGGTTTTTGCCTCTTGCACTTTGGCATCTCCATCGGCTTGGGCGCGTTGCAAAGCCTGCTGAGCCTGCTGAACGCGCAGCCGCGCAGCTTGGATGTCCTCCGGTCGTGCCCCTGCGCGGATAAGACTATCTTGTTGCTGGGCGCTCGCTAGGTTGGCCTCGGCCACTTGCAGCGCGGTTTGCGCATCGTCGAGGTCGCGCTTGGAGTCGATACCGTGCTCATAGAGGAAACGTACCCGCTCCAGCTCTGCAGCGTCCCGATCGCGCGTGGCTTTTGCCTGAACAACGGCCTGATCGGCTTGGGCGATCTCTTGAGGGCGGGCGCCGGCCAGTAGCTTCTTCAGTTCGGTTTGGGCTGTTTCTAGGTCAATCTTTGCCTGTTGCACCGCATTATCCCTATCGAGTTTGGCGGATTTAAGGGCGAGTTGCGCAAGCTGTACGGCATTGGCCTGATCGGCTTCTGCTGCTTTCAGGGCCAAATCGGCCTGTTGTGCCTGAGCCTGTGCCGCGCGCAGTGCTGCAGCCGCGCTGAGAGATTGAGCCTGTTGGGGCCGCTCATCTACGATAGCGACGACCTCGCCAGCTTGCACCGAGTCGCCTTCGCGAACGAATACAGCTCGTAGCCTTCCGGCAAGGGGAGAAGCTATTTTCGCATCGGCACCAGGGGCCGGCTCTAGCCGTCCGTGCGCGTGAACGATAGAGGCCATAGGATGGATAGTCGCCACAGTCGTCTGAACGGCCACGGCCTCAAGTGGTGGGTTTGAGTCGCTCTCATCCGTACTGTTGTGCGAGCAGCCGGCCAAGCCCATGAGGAGAGCGATGCCTAAAAAAGCAATATGGTGGGTCTTCATCTGAGATCGCCTCCTACAGCATGTTGTAAAGCTGCAACGGCCAAATTGCAGTCGGCCAAAGCGTGTGCGAAGTTCTCTTCTTCTGTAAGATATGTTTGCTGTGCATCTAACAGTTCGAGGTAAGAGACGGCTCGGTTAGCATATCCCGTACGTTCCATATTTAAAAGCTCCTGCGCCCGTTGTAGACGGCCCGTTTGAAACGAGGCCAACACCGTAAAGGCCTCTTGGAGATTTCGATAGGCAGTTTCGACTTCGAGGCGTACGCTGCGCTCCTCATCGGCCAGCAGCGCCTCTTGTTCATTATAGGCCGCTAAAGCGCTCTGACGGTCAGCTCGGTTTTTGCCCCAATCCACTAACGGGAAGGTGACCCCCACGCGCACCGAGTCGCCTTCTGGGTCGGGGCCGCCAAGAGGGTTATGTCGAAACTCCACGAAGAGATCGGGCTGAGTTGCTATGCGCGCCCCATGCAGTGCGGCAAGTCGGGCCTGCAGGAGCGCCTGGGCCGAACGAATCTCCGGTCGGTTCTGCAATGCCCTTGTTTCCAAATCCGCCAGGCGCGCCTGAATGGGGGCTGGCGCTACCAGTTTATCGGTCAACAGCAGGGGGGTGTTGGCCGGCAGGCCGATCACATTGGCCAGAGCCGCGTAGGCGTTCGCCCTTTCGGTTTGCGCCACGGAGAGCGTTTGTTGAGCACTTGCCAGGGCAATTTGGCTCCGGATCACGTTGCTATGGGCCACATCACCGGCCTGAAACTGGGTTTGTGCTGTTTTGAGGAACTCCTGCGCCAAGTGAAGCCCTTCGGTGGCGATATTGTTGTCGGCATCGGCACGGAGCGCCTGATAGTAGGCTGTTGTAACGTTGTAGATGATGTCTCGGCGAACGGCTGCCTGGTCGGCAAGCGCCGCCTCCAACTCGCCGCGTGCAGCATGGATCGCCTGGCGTTGTTTATCGCCCAACGGAATCGTCTGTGTCAGCAGCACGTCTTCATCTAGCCCTCCGGTATTCCTTCCTTCGTGATGCACAAGGCTCAACACGGGGTCGTCAACGGAGGAAGCGCCGGAGAGGATGGCACGAGCTTTCGCCACACGCGCCGCTGCGGCCAATGCCTGGGGATTGTGTGTCAGCGCCTGCTGAATGGCCTCTTGCAGAGAGAGACGCATAGGCTCTTGCGCCCGGCTAAGGCAGGGCAGCAAACACCACCCCAAAAGAACGATGGCTGTTCGTAGATAAACTCGCAAGAAACCCTCCTCAAGGATGGTTAGTGCGTGATGTTGAAGCTTCTCATCGCTTCGGATGACAACAGTATTGCACGCCTACCCTTAAAGAGTCCTAAAAAGCAACTTAGAGTTTTCTAAGAAATGGCGTGAAAAAGGAAGCTCGCCTGGCTTGCAACGTGCACAGCGGGTTAGGGTATAATGCGTCTCCGCATGTTCGGGCGTTGCGCTCGGCAACCCGTTCATAACCATCTTAAAGGAGGTAACCTTTGAAACGAGCCTTTACCCTTATCGAATTACTCGTCGTTATTACTATTATCGCCATCCTTGCTGCTATTCTGTTCCCGGTTTTCGCCCAGGCTCGCGAGATGGCTCGTAAAACCACCTGCGCTTCCAATCAACGGCAGATCGCCCTAGCTTTTAAGCTCTACACTCAGGACTACGATGAGGGGTATCCAAACACGAACGATCCCTATCTTTTCGCGGGGCGCCACTGGCGCTGGCCTATTATGCCCTACCTAGGCATTGGCCAGAAGCAACAGAGCGGCAGCTTCAATGCCGCCAACGGGTCGCCGTCTATCTTATTATGCCCTTCCGACACGCGCTCGCTAAAGCAATTTAACGGAACCTCTTACGACTATTCCGCCAGCTTCTACCACACGCCCGATCAGATTAACCAGATGCACTTCAGCGATCTGCTCAACAACCCTTCTTGGCTGACGTGTGTGACGCAAACGGAGGCGGCGGTGGTCTCTCCGGCTCAGAAGGTTTTGATTACAGAGTGGTACAACAGCCACGATCATACCGGTGCGCCTGTAGGGCTGTGGGGAAGTTATCCCTTTCCCGGCTCAGATCGTTGGGATGGCGGCCGCATCTTTGCTATGGCCGATGGACATGTAAAGTTTTTGAAATCGCGCCAGATTCACCCATCTGCCGATGATTGCCCCGACATCAACCTCACACATGATGGCGTTGCCGGCAAGGATGTAGACTAGCGTTGGATAGTTATTCAATCTCAACAGAGAAATGACAACTATAGCTAACGGAGTTGGCTAACGCGATTGTGAATGGCGAGATTTTGACAGGGTGTTCCCAAAGGTGGTACACTTTCAAGCCGGTTTCAATGGCAGTTTGTTTCCATTCTGCCTCTGCTATTATTGCCCTCTATTGGGCTAACACCAGCGTTTAGGAGGAAAAAGTGCGTATTCGAGCAAAAGAGATTCGCCGCATGCGCAAGCGCCAGGAGGAGCGCATAAAGGCGCGCATAAAGGCGGCGAAAGCGGCGGGCAGCAAGGCCTCTGCACGAACATCGGGACGAACCGCTGCTGCTGCCCCCACCACAACGGCACGGCCAAGACCGCGACCGGCGGCCCCAGAGCGACGCGAGCGTGAGCGGCCTAAGGCCCCCGAGGCGGCCGTGGCAACACCTGCTCCCGTAACCACAGAGGTTACGGCGGAAAAAGCTTCCACCACTCGGGCTCCACGACCACGGAAAAAGGCATCGGAAAAGCCTAAGGAGGTGGCTTCGGCTGCCCAAGAGCCACAGGGGAGTGCAGCAGAGACTCCTGCAACCTCGGAAGAGACCCAGACATCCCAACCGCCTCAGGAGGAGACCAAGGGAGAAGGGTAAGGGTATCTTCGTAGGCTCCTATTCAAAAGAACGATGACTCGACCCGCACGCCGTAGCGTTGTCGCTCCCTCCATACAGGAGATCGTCTCGTTTTTGGGAAGCCTATGCCCCTTGCTTGCTCCTACTGCTCCCCCTGCAAGCGCCAACCCGAACCTACACGTAGGGTCACCTACAGACCTTGTGGAGCAGATATATGTGGTGCCTCAGCTATCTTGTTCTCTATTAACGGCGCTTCCTTCACACAAAAGGGCGCTACTTATCTCAGCCGCACCGCTCTTTGATACGCCTCCCATTGCGTTCGACTGGAAGACGCCGGCTCATCGCCTGCTGTCACAGTTGCTTGAAAAGCAGATCGCCCTCTACGTGTTACCGCTAAGCTATGCCGCCGCTCCAGAAGGCTACGATGCGTGTTTGGCAGAGGCGATCGGGTTTCATGAGGCGCTTCCTCTGTGTGTGACCGGTGCAGAACAGCAGTTCAAATTGGTAGTTTTTGTGCCGCCACAAGCCACACCTGATGTACACCGAGCGGCGGCCGAGGCCGGCGCCGGAACCATCGGAGAGTACACTTACTGCTCTTTCCAAGCGCTTGGCAAGGGCACCTTTCTCCCTTCGGAGCGGGCAAATCCGGCCATTGGTAAAAGGGGACAGCTCGAAGAGGTCGAAGAGATGCGTTTGGAGATGATTGTACCAAGGCATGCGCTATTGGCGGTCATTGAGGCCGTTAAAGAGGCGCATCCCTATGAAGAGGTTGCTTACGATGTCTACCCACTGCACAATGTTGGAGCACCCTACGGACGGGGACGCAAGGTGCGCCTAGAAAAACCGATGGCATTTGATGACCTGCTTTCCACCCTCGAACAGGCTTTGGATTTAGGGCCTGCTTGCCGCTTAAGATATACTCCTCCCGACCCTCAAATAGCGAATGCTGGGGTAACTCATTTGGCTGTTGGAATAGGAACCGGCTCGTGCAATGATCTGCTAGGCGCTGCTCACGAGCAGAAGATAGAGGTTATTATCGTCGGTGGAACTTCGCCGAGCGACTGGATAGGGGTACCACCCCCTGTGCTTGTGGACATCGGGTTTCTGCCCTCCGTGGCGCCTGGGCTGAGGCGGTTGAGCGATAAACTGCGGCAGGTTTTTGGTGGCAGAGGCGTAAAAATAGAGTACGCTTTCTGAAAAAGCGAAAGGGGTTCGCCTTATGGAATATCTAACGACACACGACATCGCCTGGATCAACACGGTGGTCACCGGTGAGGTGCAGCCTTTCAACTATATCGCACTCGAATCGGCGATGGCCGGCCAGTACCGCTACGGCAACAGTCATGACGTGCTGGCTCAGGCGGCCACATTTCTGCGTCGGCTGCTATTTTCTCCTCCTTTTGCCAAAGGGAACCGACGTACTGCTCTCATTGCTACCCTAACTTTCTTGAACCGCAACGGCTATCGCACGGCGGTTGCGGATGAGGAGTTGGTGCGAATTTTGGGCGATCTAGAGCGCGGTGTTATTGATGCCCATCAGGCCGTTGAGCAGATGGTGGTGCCTGCCGAAACACAGGTTCAGGAGAGTTTGCGCGCCTTTGTCCAGAACGAGTGCCTGCAGCACGCCAAGGCACTGCAATTGGCTTTGCCCGGAGATTAAGAAGTTATGCAGACCCAAAGGGTAGCGATTCTAGGCTGTGGTGCAGCCGGGAAGGCGCATTTGGAACGCTGGTTAACCCTCGCCGGTGTGGAGGTGGTGGCGTTGTGCGACACAGATGTTGCTAAAGTCGCCCCTCTGGCAGAGCAAATTCCGAACTGTGCGGCCTTCACGCGCCTAGACGACACGCTACGCAACGCCAACTACGACATTGTGGATGTTTGTCTGCCTGCCCCTGCCCAGTTCGAGGCTGTTTCGGCAGCTTTGAAAGCGCGGGCGCACGTTGTGTGCGAGATTCCTTTCACCGCAAGTGTAACACAGGCAATCGAGTTGGTTCGTATCGCTGAAATGCAAGAGCGCCTTCTCATGCCTCTCTTTACACAACGCTTTCATCCGCCTTGTCTCTTTCTCCAAGATTTGATGGCGAATGACGATATTGGCCGCCCCCTCATGTTTCGATGCCGATTTGGCAGCTCTGCAGGGGAACTAGCCGAACTCGGTGTGCTTGGTTCGCCCGGTGACGGGTGTGCGTCCTTTATCGCCACGGCTTTACACGCCATCGATCTTTTTCGTGTATTTTGTGGGGAGGTAAGAAAAGGAGTTGGCCGATGGCGCGACAAAACCGGTAGCCCTTATGCGATGCTGGCGCTCTTGCTAGAATCGGAGTTGACTTTAGGGACAATTGAGATTATGGTGGCACCGCCTGCAGGCAAGAGCGCGCTTGAGGTTTACGGTTCTGCCGGAGCCGCAGTGCTCGATTATGAGGAGGGGGTGCTCCACTTCACAACAGCCGATCATCCGCTTTGGTATAGCCGTCGTGAAGAGGGACGTGACCGGTTAGAGCGCGCTCTCTCCCACTTCTCCGAGGCCGTATTCGGTCTACAAATGCTGGAGGTACGTGGTGAGGATGGGGTACGCGCTTTGCAGGTTCTAGAGGAGGCGCTACATGGCCGTCCCAGCTAAAGCTGAAGAAACCGTGTCGGTTGGAATAACCCGTGCGGTCGTGCCGGTGGCCGGCCAAGGCAGCCGTCTGCGCCCACTAACCCATCTGCTTCCTAAAGAGCTACTGCCGGTAGGGCGCAAACTTGTGTTGGACTACGTGATAGAGGAGCTATATGCGGCTGGTATTCGCGAGGCTCTGTTCATCGTTTCGCCACGCAAGCCGCAGATACGTACCTATCTTGAAGAGATCGTGGGAGCCGGGACCGGTTTACGTTTTGCCTTTGCCGTGCAGGAGGAGCCAAAAGGTTCGGGAGATGCGCTGCTCTATGCAGCGGAATGGGTTGGGGAGCAGCCTTTCGTTGTGGCCTTTGGAGACTGCATTATCGCTTCATCGCCTGTAGGCGCCCCTCTGAAGCGCTTACTACAGGCGTTCAAACAGCATGAGGTCGAGGCGGCTATCTTGGTGGAAGAGGTGGAGAGGGAGCGCCTATCTCATTACGGGGTGGTGGCTCCGGCAGAAACAGAGTCACATGAGACTCCGTTCCTCATTCGCGATATTGTGGAGAAGCCTTCGATGGATGAGGCACCAAGCTCTTTCGTGGTGGCCGCGCGTTGGATACTTAAACCCACAATTTTCGATGCCATTCGTCGTAGTTCCCCAGACCCCCGTGGCGAGTGGAACATTCCGGATGCACTGCGCAAGCTCCTAAATGCTCGGCCGCGTGCCGTCGCGGTTCCGTTGTTACAGGGCGAAGCGAGGCGGGATATAGGAAGCTGGGGCAGTTTTCTCGTGGAGACGGTGCGCTCGGCGATAAATGATCCAGAGTATGGGTCGCAGATACGTCGCGTGGCCGCCAAAGAATTAACACGTTTTTCAGATTCGGGTATAGTAGTTGGCAAATAAGCAGCGAGGGCCTTAGGAGCCATAATAAACCCGCTGGGGAGGAGTGTTTTGAGAGTACCGCTTGTGGACTTACGCGCGCAGTATCTGAGTTTGAAGGAAACGATTGATGCTGCTATAACTCACGTCTGTGAGACCGCTTGTTTTATTGATGGGGAAGCCGTTCATAAGCTCGAATCGGAGGTTGCCGCGTTAAGCGGTGCTCGTTTTGGTATCGGGGTAGCCTCAGGCACCGATGCCCTCGTTTTAGCCTTACGCGCTTGCGGTATTAAGCCTGGTGATGAGGTCATCACTACGCCCTTCACCTTTGGCGCAACGAGTGAGGCGATTATGCTCGTTGGTGCCCGCCCCGTGTTTGTGGATATCGATCTCTGCACCTTTAACATAGACGTTTCCCGAATCGAGCAAGCTATCACCCCACGCACGCGTGCGCTGCTGCCGGTAGACCTTTTTGGCCAGATGGTCGATCGTGGGCAACTCCAGGAGATATGTAAACGACACAACCTTAAGCTCATTATAGATGCAGCTCAAGCCATCGGTGCAAAACAGCGCGGCATTCGTATCGCCGAGACAGGAGATGCAACGATACTCTCCTTCTATCCAACCAAAAATCTCGGCGCTTTTGGAGATGGGGGCATGGTGCTTACCAATGATGCGGAGATTGCGGCTACCGTGCGCATGCTGCGCGTACATGGCCAAAGCGGTTATGGCCACTATGAGGTCATCGGTTATACCAGTCGGCTAGATACCCTGCAGGCCGTTGTGCTTTTAGCAAAGCTCCCCATGCTGGAGGAGTGGAACGAGGGGAGAAGACGGCATGCGGCCCTCTATCAGACTCTGCTTGAAGGCACCGGTGTGACGCTGCCCGGTACCGAACCAGGAAACCACCATGTTTATCATCAATACACCATTCGCCATCCGCAGCGCGATGCCCTGCAGGCTTATCTTCAGCAGTGTGGGGTAGATAGCAAGGTATTCTACCCGCAGCCGCTTCACATTCAACCGCCTTATGCAAGCCTCGGCTATCGTTTAGGGGACTTCCCCCATGCGGAGCGGGCTACTCGGGAAGTGCTCTCTATCCCTGTTGTGCCAGAACTGACCACAGAGCAGGTTGCATATGTGGCCGAGTGCATCCGTAGCTTCCCAGAAAATGCTTAACTGTCAGGACGCGCACAGACTGTGTTCAAGAGCGCACCTTTAGGATGCCGAAAATAGTCTTAAAAATGAGGAGACAATAACTTCCTTCATTTTGGGGAACTCCCTGGCTAAGGAGCTGAAACAACGGATATGAGAGCGATGATTTTGGCTGCAGGGGTAGGGTCGCGCCTCGACCCCCTCACCCGTAATGTCCCTAAACCTCTCGTTCCCATCGTCAATCGTCCGGTGATGGAATATCTTATCGAGCTTTTGGTTCGTCACGGGTTCACCGAAATTATGGTGAACCTGCACTACCTTGGTGACCAAATAGCTGCCTACTTTGAAGATGGATCGCGTTGGGGAGCGCACATACATTGGGCCTATGAAGATCGGCTTTGGGGCGATGCCGGCAGCCTGAAGCGTGCTGAAGATTTTTTCAAAGACGAGACGTTTTTAGTGATAGGCGGAGACGATTTAACCGATATGGATCTCTCCCGTCTGCTCAAGACTCATCGAGAGAAAAAAGCTCTCGCTACCATCGCCCTTTCCATCGTAGATGATCCCAGCGAATATGGGATCGTCCTCATGAATGAGGAAGGACGCATCACACGCTTCCTAGAGAAACCCAAAGGCGAGGTGATCTTCTCGAACACCGCTAACACAGGGGTTTATGTTTTTGAACCGGCCATCTTCGAGTTGATACCGCATGATGTTTTCTATCTTTTTGGAAAGCAGGTTTTCCCGATGCTTCTCGAACAAAAACTCCCTCTCTTCGGCCACCTTACGGCAGCCTATTGGCGCGACGTGGGCAACCTTAAGGTGTATCAGCAGACACATCGCGACATGCTCGAGGGGCGTGTGAAAGCGCGCATCGCTCTGCGAGAGGTTCGTAAATTTGTATGGATGGGAGAAAATGTGGAGATCGACCCCACTGCAGAAATAGGCTATCCGGTAGCGATCGGCAACAATGTGCAGATACTTGCCGGAGCGCGCGTGCTCGAACATACCGTCATCGGAAACAACTGTGCTGTAGAGGAAGGCGCGACCGTCCAAGAGAGTATTTTATGGGATGGCGCGGTGGTAATGCGCAATACGCATCTTGAGCGCTGTGTGGTGGGTCGCAACTGCAGGGTAAAGACGAACGCGGCCATCTTCGACGGCATCATCGTGAATCCGCAACGTCATGAGAACGAAAAATCATGACGAATCGCTTATGCTAAACACCATATAAAATCTGTATAAAGCAACAAAAATAAGAAATGGGAGAGAAGGATTGACCAATTCAACCAATATGACTAGCTCCGTCTCCATTCCGCACGATGTGCGGGACCTATCTCTTGCCCCTTTAGGTAAGAGACGTATCGAGTGGGCAGAGATGGATATGCCGGTTCTGCGAAGCATACGCGCTCGTTTCGAGCGTGAAAAACCCTTGCAAGGGGTGACGATCGCCGCCTGTTTGCATGTCACGACGGAGACGGCCAATCTCGCCATCACGCTCAAAGCGGGCGGCGCAGAGGTCTATCTCTGTGCATCGAACCCTCTGTCCACACAGGACGATGTGGCAGCCGCGCTCGTAGCCGAGTATGGTATTCCGACTTTTGCGATTAAAGGAGAGGATCATACCACCTACTACCGCCACATTCACTCGGTGCTCGACGCGCGTCCAACGATTACCATGGATGATGGGGCCGACACGGTGGGCGTCATCCACAGCGAGCGAACCGAGTTGATACCCAATATCATTGGCGGTACCGAGGAGACGACGACCGGGGTCATCCGTCTACGTGCGATGGCGGCTGAAGGTGTGCTTGCCTACCCGATCGTGGCCGTCAACGACGCGGCGACCAAACACCTTTTCGATAACCGTTACGGAACCGGCCAATCTACAATAGACGGCATCATACGTGCTACCAATCGCCTTTTGGCCGGCACCCGTTTTGTTGTTGCCGGCTATGGCTGGTGCGGACGTGGTGTAGCCATGCGCGCTCGTGGTGCCGGTGCCCAGGTCATCGTCACGGAGGTAGACCCTGTACGCGCACTCGAGGCCGTCATGGACGGCTATGCGGTTATGCCTATGATAGAGGCTGCTAAGATCGGCGATATTTTCTGCACCCTCACCGGGGATGCTCACGTCTTGCGTCGGGAGCATTTCGAGGTTATGAAGGATGGGGCGATTTTGGCGAACTCGGGTCATTTCAATGTAGAGATTGACATTCCCGCGCTCGAAGAGATGGCTGTTGCCCGTCGCACCGTTCGTGAGTTTGTCGAGGAGTTCGCCATGCCGGATGGTCGGCGCCTTTTCCTTCTCGGCGAAGGACGCCTCATTAACCTTGCTGCAGCAGAAGGTCATCCTGCTGCTGTCATGGACATGTCTTTTGCAAACCAGGCACTCTGTGCCGAATACATGGCTCAACACGGCCATAAGTTGGGCAAGGCTGTTCATGCTGTCCCCGCCCACATTGATGCCGAGATCGCCCGTTTAAAACTCGAAAGTATGGGTTATCGGATTGACACCCTCACTCCAGAACAAAAAGAGTATCTCTCCTCTTGGAAGTTGGGCACCTAAGTAACTCTTGACATTGCCGTGCTCCATAGAATAAGCTGTAGTGTAGTTGGCCGATGCCCTAAAGATATTACGGTGAGGAACCGATAATAGGAATCGGGAGACGTAGAAAAGGCAAACCCATAGAAATGTGGGGGCGCAAAGCCATGGGCCTGTAGGGGTTTATCCCCCATGGTTGCCAGGTTGCCGTCCTCGACTCAGTTCGGCGCGGTTATCGCGTCTTAATGGTCAGGAGGCAAGACAATGCAAATATCTACTGAGGAAGTGAATCGTCTGTTAGCCGCCACGCCGGTACGTGGTGCGAACGTTAAAAGCCGATCGGCTCGTTCTCGAACTGGCGATTCGTCTTCGACCAGTCCGGAGGCTGTCTCCATCGAGATATCCGCCAAGGCGCAGGATATCCAGAAGGTCAAACAGGCTATCGAGCAGGTTCCCGATGTACGAATGGATCGGGTTCTGCAGCTGAAGGCCCTCGTGGAGAGCGGTCAATATCATGTGAGTGGAGAAGAGGTTGCCGACCTCATGATTCGGCGCACTCTCGCCGATAACACGGCACTGTGATCGTAATTGACTCCAGACAACAAAAGGGCAGGTGAACTCCTGCCCTTTTTACTGTGGCGCTCCTCACCCGCAAGAACCTTCTTTTTTGAACCCTGTTGTGGCACACTAAATCCCTCATTTGGCAAAAGTTGAAGGGCAGACGGGGAATGTCAAACGTTTGACACTCACCGAATAAAGGTCATAAGCCGATTTGCCCAAGCATCGAGTGCGTTCTGGCGACTGTCTGGAATGATAAGCAGAGCTTCTAGGTCGGAAGGAGTACACCAGCAAAAATCGGATGCTTCCGCGCCGAGGCGCAGCTCGCCTTCAACGTACTCAACCAGAAAACAGAGGACAAAGCTACGATGTACATTCCCATCTGGATAGGCAACAATGCTCTGAGGATCGGTGTTAATAGAAATAAGACGCACAACCCGTGTCAAGAGGCCGGTCTCTTCTAACACTTCACGCACACAGCATTCGGCAGCAGATTCGGTGGGGTCAATACGACCACCAGGCAGTGACCAATAGTCGCTCTGTCGGCGCTTGAGGAATAAAATACGCCCTGCAGAATCCATGAGGACGGCAGAAACGCCGGGATGAAGCGGCACGTTGGGGGAAGGAGCGAGGGGATCGTGGAAGTAAAAACGCTCTTTTCGCATCGGAGTGTTTAACCTTCCTGAGGCACAAGGTGGTCAAGAAGACGCTCGAGTTCATCGAGAGAATAGAAGAAAATTTCGATGCGCCCCGCACCACTCGAGGCGAAATGGAGAGCCACGCGTGTCTTAAGAGCACCCTGCAGCCGTTCTTGGATGTATTGAATCTGTGGGTCCGGAGGAGAGGCAGGAGCAGGGGAAGGAGAGATAGCCTGACGTGCGGCTTTAGCCATACGCTCCGTTTCCCTAACGGAGAGACCGCGCGATTTAACAACAGCCCAAAGACGGAGGATGGCATCGGGACGCTCGGCCATCATAAGGGCACGACCATGCCCTTCAGATATCTCGCCGCGTTCAAGGCTCTCCTGAACCTCTTCCGGCAGTTGTAAGAGGCGCAAAGCGTTGGCGATGGCCGTTCGGGTCTTGCCTACACGTTGTGCCACCTGCTCTTGAGTCAGCCCAAATTCGCGCATCATTCGAAAGTAGGCCTTGGCGGCTTCGATGGGAGTGATGTCCTCTCGTTGAAGGTTTTCAACTATGGCCACCTCAAGCATCTCCCGTTCGGAACAGGCGCGCACCATAGCGGGGATGCGGGTTAGCCCAGCCCGTTGGGCCGCACGAAGACGACGCTCACCGGCTACCACCTCAAATTTGCCCGAATCGGTCTCCCTTACAAGGATGGGCTGAAGTACCCCATGCTCACGAATGGACTGGGCTAACTCCTCAAGCGCCACCGGGTCAAAGAGCGTTCGGGGCTGATAGGGATTGGGTAGAATCGCCGCGATATCTATCTCGCGCACCTGACCCTGAGAAATTTCCGCAGCCTCAGGAAGCAGCATGGCGAGACCGCGACCGAGTCCGCGTTTGGCCATATATCTCCTCCGCAATTTTTTTGTAAGCAAGCGCACCACGAGAGCGGGGATCGTAGAGAGCTATCGGCAGACCATGACTGGGTGCCTCAGATAAGCGCACATTGCGAGGCACCTCGATAGCAGAGACCTTGTCCCCGAGAAATTGACGTACCTCATCGGCTACTTGTTGTGAAAGACGAGTGCGCGAATCGACCATGGTTAAAATCACCTTGGTGATCTCCAACTTGGGATTCAATCGCTGACGAACTAACTCGATGGTGCGCAAAAGTTGGGAGATTCCCTCTAGTGCGTAAAACTCCGCTTGTAGCGGTATGATAAGTCCCTCAGCCGCAACCAAAGCATTTACCGTAAGAATGCCCAAAGAGGGGGGGGCATCTATGAAAATCAGATCGAAATGCCCTACCGCCGGCTCGATGGCCTCGCGTAGATAGTTATCACGCCCGATTTTAGGCATTAGCTCCAATTCGGCACCCGCCAAATCGATGGTGGCAGGAAGCAAGGAAAGACCTGCGATGGGCGTTTCTACCAGAGAATCGAGAAGGGGGTGGCCCTCTACAAGCACTTCGTAAGTCGAGTGCTCTAAGGACTTTCTGTTGATGCCAAAACCGCTCGTCGCATTCCCCTGCGGGTCGAGATCAATAAGCAGAGTTCGGGCACCTGCCAGGGCAGTATAGGCCGCAACGTTGATAGCCGTTGTGGTTTTCCCTACCCCACCCTTTTGATTGACGATCGCGTATACTGTGGCCATGTTGTACCCAAAGGATGCCAATACGTGTTGGAAAGAAGTATACTCCAAGAAACAGACAGATGAGTAAGGGGGCGTCATGTTGAGTTCTACCTTCACCCGATCGCAACAAGCGGCTATCGAGGCTCTGGATAAAGATGTTTGTGTGTCGGCAGGAGCAGGGTCGGGGAAGACCAAAGTTTTGGTGGAGCGCTTCGTTCGGATTATTGTTGAGAGCAAGCGTGGAAGCCTGCCTGAAGAGCTTCGAGCTACACCGGAACATATCCTTGTCATCACCTTTACCGATAAAGCCACCCGCGAAATGAAAAACCGAATCATCGAGGCGTTTCGATATCTGAATCTGATGGAAGAACTGCGCCAGATCGAGAATGCCTATATCAGCACCATTCACGGGTTTTGCGCGCGACTGCTGTTAGAAAATCCTTTTGAAGCCCAGATAGACCCCCAATTTCAGGTGCTTGATGAGATAGGAGCCGCCCAACTTCTGCGTCGTTGCTGTGAACAGGAGTTAGATCGCCTAGTAGAGAAAAACGATGCACGAATACAGGAGCTTTTAACAGCTATGCAAGAGGGCCACCATGAATTGCAAAACAGTCGTGATTTCACTGTTTTGTTGGCCGAGTCAATGGAACATGTGCTCGCAACCCTGCGAAATGCCGGATGGCAGCAAGAGGATGTCGAAAGCTTGGCTGCCACATCGTTAGATGGTATTGCTAGAAGAAACCTAGAGTGTGTGCGCACCTTTTTTGAACCTATCGTCTCTGAGATAAAGGGGTGTCGCGATGCCCTTGTGCCGCTTCTTGGAAGTTTGAGGGGAGGAATGCGCGAGCTAGCAGACAGTTTAGCGAGCCAAATAGCGGCATGTCCTGAAGATAAGGGCGATCCCTACTCCCTACTAGAATGGTTTAGTAGAATAAAACACCTCATGAGGAGACGGAATTATCATGCAACTGGCCCCGGCGAACGTGATCTTTTGCCTGTTCTCTATCGCATAAGAGAGGCCGTGACCCAGGCGCTGAAGGTGCACCAAACTACCCGCGAGCTGGAGAGACAGTCGGCCTCCTGTTGTCATAACTTTCTGGAATTATTGCTTCATGTGTGGCGGGCATATGAGGAGAGTAAGCGCCGTCTCGGCTGTCTAGATATGGAAGACCTGCAAAGCAAGGCGGTACAATTGCTGGAAAACTTTCCCTCGGTACGTCATCGCTACCAGAAACACTTCCGTCATCTATTAGTAGATGAGTTTCAAGATACGAATCGTCTGCAAGTACGCCTCATTGAACTGCTACATGAGGAAGACGGTCGGATTTGCAACAGAAAATTTCTGGTTGGTGACATCCAGCAGTCCATCTACGGCTTTCGTGGGGCAGAGCCTCTGCTGTTTCGGGAGGTCATTCGCCAGGCAGAAAACGAACAAAAGCATGCCCATGTGCGGCTTACCGATAATTTTCGCTCTCGGCCTGAAGTGCTTCAACTGGTTGAACGGGTGTTTAGTCAGCACACCTTCGTTGAAGAGAGCTTTGAACCTCTGACACCCGGGGCGGACTTTCTGCCGAAAGAGACTCCCTCCATAGAGATTCTGCTTGCGAGAGAAATGCGTAGAGACGAGTATCAACTTAGAGAAGCGGAAGCTTTGGCCATTCGCATCCGTGAGATTGTGGAGAACGCGCAGCTACATATCACCGCCCGCTCCGACCCGAGATGTGGAGAGCCTGTGCGGTGGCGCGATATCGCCGTGCTATTTCGTACCCTAACAAGGGTAGCACTTTACGAGGAGGCCTTTGCCCGCCACGGGGTACCCTGTTTTGTTGTAGGTGGGGGACGTGGCTACTACGCCAGACACGAGGTTCGCGACCTCGTAAATCTCTTGGCGTATCTAGATTCCCCTTTTGATGATAAAGCGTTGACTGCCGTATTGCGCTCGCCGTTTGTTGGACTTAGGATCGATTCGCTGGTGGAACTGCACCGCCTTCGAGGAGAAAGAAGTTCTGAGCCGCTTCATCTTTCTCTCGGTTCCCTGCTAAACTCGCAGGTTTTGACCGAAAGGGAAAAAGAAAGGCTGCACCGCTTTCTGCAGATCGTAGAGACGCTTCGTGCACAAGAAGATCGACTTCCTGTCGGCCAAATTTTGGAGAGGCTTATTCTGCATACAAACTACGACATTTGTCTCCTAAGTCGGCCTAATGGCCGGCGAAGATTGGCGAATATGCGTAAACTCCTGCAGATGGCGAGTGCAGAGCCGGTCTTCGGTGTCTCTTCCTTCATTCAGCAACTAAAAGAGATCGAAAAGCTCTCCCCCCGCGAAGGGGATGCCCCAACGGAAGAGGAGGAGGCAGACGTGGTGCGGCTGCTAACCATCCATCGGGCTAAGGGACTGGAGTTTCCTGTGGTGTGCTTGGCCGATCTTTCACACCCATCCCAACTGCCCTCACAGGAGCTGTTTGTCTGCCATGGCAAAACTATGGCCATCGGTAGCCGAATTATGGGAGAGCGCGATCTCGCCTACAGTGTCATCGAGGAACTGCGGTTGCAGCGCGATCAAGAGGAGTCTACTCGGCTGCTCTATGTCGCTCTTACCCGCGCAAAGGAGCATCTACTGCTTTCCGGATGTCTCAGCGAACGGTCTTCAAAGTCGGAGAATTGGGCGTCTTGGCTGTTTCCCATGCTAGGAGTGAATGATGCCGCGGTAGAACCGCAAATACGGTCCTTAGTGGGCGGATTGAAGGCTCGCGTGATGGCAATAGCGCATAGTGAAATAAATGACAGGGATAATGAAGCCTATCTGAGAGAAAAGAGTGTGGATGCTCTTGCAGAAGCGTTGGCGAACCCTGAAAAAACTGCAAGTAGTGCAACAGAGTGCACAAGGGGAAGTGAATAGGATTTGCCGGCTCTATTCACGGTATAATAGACGCAGATACGATTATGGGCTGCAACTCGCTCTTAATGTCGCCCGATTTTAGAGGACTTGCGGGATAGATTCCTTACAACTTGTTTTAACAGTATCCTTATTACACAGGGATTCGCCGAAAAGATCGCCACGGGCGGCAAACAATTGTTTCTTCAGCAGCCGAGTCAACAGTGTGGTTACGCCGTGGTGAGTGGACTTCCCATCCGTAAATGTTCATGTACACCTAGGTGTGCATGGGAATGAGGAGAAAGAATGGCGTCGGAGGCGTACAAGGCTCAGAACGAGAAAGATGATATAGCCTGCAGGGAGCTGCAGGAAGGCATTGTATTGAAAGTGCTAAGCGGTACCTACATAGTGCAAGCGGAGGCAGATAAAAGCAGTGATCCGCCTCGCTATACCTGCATCTTAAGAGGCACCCTTCGCAAACAGCTTACCTACACGGAAAGTGCGGCGCTCCCTCGCCGGGTTGTCAAGGCGAAAAGACCCCCACAAACCGATGTCGTGGCCGTTGGCGACCGGGTGCTCTTTTCCATTTTGCCTAACCATACCGGCGTTATCGAGGAGGTACTGCCGCGGCGGACACGCTTCGCCAGAGCGGCCTTTCGAGGCAAGGAGCAAACGCTTGTTACCAATCTGGACCAGCTAGTTGTGGTCTTTGCTTGTGCCGAGCCGAACCCCGACCCGTGGCGCATAGACCGTTGGCTGGTGGCAGCCGAGGCGTTTGGTCTGGAGGCCGTTCTGGTAGCCAACAAGCGTGACCTGGTGGATGAGGCGCAATTTCAAAACAGTTTCGGTGAGTTCGCGGCTCTGGGCTATAGAGTTCTGCCAACAAGCGCATTGAAAGAGACCGGCATTGAGCCGCTTCGTCAGGTGCTGCGCGGACGTATTTCGGCCTTTACCGGCCCTTCTGGGGTGGGCAAGTCGAGCCTGCTCAACGTTCTGCAACCGGGTTTGCATCTGAAGGTTGGAGCGGTTGGCGATGTTACCCACCGAGGACGGCATACCACCACCGTACGCGAGCTTTTTCCTCTAGAAGGAGGCGGATGGGTGGCCGATACACCCGGCCTGCGACAGCTAGAGCTGCCTGCCCTCTCTCGGCAAGAGTTGGCCGAATGCTTTGTGGATTTCAGGCCGTTTCTCGCTACCCCCTGCCGGTTTCGCGACTGCCGGCACGAAACCGAACCCGGATGTAGCCTTAAAATGGCGGTAGAGCAGGGGCAGCTTTCTGCTAGGCGCTATCGAAGTTTCCTCGAAATCGCTCATGAGATAGAACAGGATCGCTCTAAATAAATAAGCCTACATTTCTAGTCAAATAGGGCAAATCGCCTTCGTGTGGAATGAAGTGAGAAAAGTTCTTGAAACCGAACACTTCACGGTTGCGTAGTCTCTTCAAGAAAGAGAGCGCTCCGTGAGACCGATGGGGACGATCACACTCGTGGAAGAAAAGGATTCCGACCTCGTACAGCGTACGCTGTGTGGGGACTGGTCCGCTTATGATCAACTCGTAAAGCGTTACCAGCGCCAAATCTATAACTTCGCCTACC
>Ga0209061_1000720_pt1 | contig 72980 bp, 56 predicted proteins | sample Coa_R1_10_FD_187157 | JGI IMG/M metagenome (GOLD analysis project Ga0209061, IMG submission 187157) | Surface soil microbial communities from Centralia Pennsylvania, which are recovering from an underground coalmine fire - Coalmine... | ecosystem: Environmental > Terrestrial > Soil >... | reverse complement strand
TCCCCCCGCCATAAGCACCGAGGACGGCAAGCTCCTCCCGCCGCCACATATCAGGCTCGACCGCGCCCTCCAGTTTCTCCTTGGCGACCGGTTGACGTAACACCGGCAATGGATAACGCCTTATATGGGATAACGCCTTATATGTTCCGGCGCCGGGCGCCACATCGGGGGAAACGTTTTTCTCCCGCGCGTTTTGATCAAATGCCGCAATGAGGTCTTTCGTGCCGCTTGAACAAAAACCCCGCCCGCGCGCATTCCGTCTTGGCCCGAGCGGGCTGACCGATAACGGGAATCCGAAAGGCCCAATGGTCATCGAGGCCCTCGCCGACCCCTACGAAGCGGAGGCCGAGGCCATGATGGCGCCCCCTGGTGCCAGCGAAGCGGCGGTCGAGGCCGCCCAGAGGGAGGGAATAGCCGCTCGCTCATTCTTGTCCTGGGGCAGCCTTTTCTGGTCGGCGGCGGGAGGTCTTGTTTCGCTTGGCTTTGCTCTTTGGCTGGAGCGGCTTATCCACGATCTCTTTGCATGGTCGCCAGCCTTTGGACTTATTGGCCTCGCGCTCGCGGGTGTTGCTGGCACCGCCCTTCTCGTGCTTGGGGTGCGGGAAATTGGCGGCGTCTTGCGTCAGCGCCATGTCGCGGACCTCCATATTGGGCTCGCGCAGGCGCGCGAGAAAGATGATTTCAAGGAGGCCCGGCGCCTCATCGACCAGCTCTCCTCGCTCTACGCCGCGCGGCCGGAAGCGGCGCGCGCGCGCGGCCAGCTCCGCCATCTCGCGCACGATATCGTCGACGGGCGCGATCTGATCGACATCGCCGAGCGCACCCTCATCGAGCCGCTCGACATGCTGGTACAGCATGAGATCGCGGTCGCCGCAAAGCGCGTGTCGATGGTGACGGCGCTCGCACCGCGCGCGATCATCGATGTCGTCTTTGTCGCGGCGCAGGCAGTCAGACTCATCCGCCGAATCGCGACGATCTATGGCGGAAGGCCGGGCTTTTTCGGCTTTCTGAAGCTTTTGCGATCAATCGCCTCGCATCTCGCCATCACCGGCGGCATGGCGGCGGGCGACAGCCTGCTTCAGCAGTTCGTCGGACACGGGATCGCCGCGAAAGTGTCGGCCCGCCTTGGCGAAGGCGTGCTGAACGGGCTTCTGACGGCGCGGGTAGGGCTCTCCGCCATGGCGGTCTGCCGCCCCCTGCCCTTTGCGACGAAAAGACCGCCGGGCGTCGGCGACGTCGCGCCGTTTTTGTTCAGAAGCCAAAAGAAGGAGTGAGCGGCAGAGCGGCTTTGTAAGATTTTCCGCGCGGGCGGACAAAAAGTTTCACGTGAAACGTTTCGCCTGCTTGCGGGCGGAACGACTCTACCCCTCATACTTTCTTTTTCAGACTTTAGGCGCGTATCCTCGCTGCCTAGGCGCGCGCCGGCCAGTTTCATATACAAGCGATGGCAAGGCCTTCACGCTTCGCCGCCGCGCTTAGGCACCCTCCATCATAGACATAAACATATCCATGATCATGTCCGTGATCGCGAGAGCCTGGCGCACAGGCGCGTTCTCACCATGGTTCCGGGCGCGGCCGGGCCACGGCTACCAATTCATCGCACGGCTGACCCGAGCGTATCTGAACTTTGAACTCAAGGATCTGCGGCGGCCGGAGGCCGCGCGCCTTCGGGGCGTCCTTGACTTCAAAGTTCAGATGCGCTTTCCGGCCGCCAAGCGATGAATGGATTTTTCCGCGCGGGATGCGCGGCCGTTGCCCATGACAACGGCCTCATCCTTCGAGACGCCGCCTCTGGCGGCTCATCAGGATGAGGGGGCTAATTCTTATCCTTGTCGACAAGCCGGCTCGCGCTGATCCAGGGCATCATCGCGCGCAGCCGCGCGCCGACTTCCTCGATCGGATGCGCGGCCGACTTCGCCCGCATGGCTTTGAAGGAGGTCTGATTGACTTCGTTCTCCAGCATCCAATCGCGGGTGAATCTCCCTGACTGGATGTCATTCAACACGCGCTTCATCTCGGCCTTGGTTTGCTCCGTAATGATGCGCGGCCCGGTGACATATTCTCCATATTCGGCGGTGTTCGACACCGAATAATTCATGGTGGCGATGCCGCCTTCGTAGATGAGATCGACGATGAGCTTCACCTCATGCAGACATTCGAAATAGGCCATTTCCGGCGCATAGCCCGCTTCGACCAGGGTTTCAAAGCCATTGCGGATGAGTTCGACGAGGCCTCCGCACAGGACGACCTGCTCACCAAAAAGATCGGTCTCGCACTCCTCCCGGAACGTCGTCTCGATGAGACCCGCGCGGCCGCCGCCGATCGCTGATCCATAAGAAAGGGCAAGGTCATGCGCATTGCCGGACGGGTTGCGCGCCACCGCGACGAGGCAAGGCACGCCGCCGCCCCGCTTATATTCGGAGCGCACCGTATGGCCCGGTCCCTTGGGCGCCACCATCAGAACATCGAGATCGCCGCGCGGCTCGATGAGATTGAAGTGGATGTTGAGGCCATGCGCGAACATCAGGGCCGCGCCCTGTTTCAGATTGTGTTCGAGATGATCGCGATAAATGTCGCGCTGCAATTCATCGGGAGCCAGCAGCATCACCACATCCGCCCATCTTGCTGCATCGGCAACGGTTTTGACCTCGAGCCCTTCGCGCTCCGCCTTCCTGGCCGTGGCCGAGTCCTCGCGCAGAGCGACGCAGACCTCCTTGACGCCTGAGTCCCTGAGATTCAGGGCATGTGCATGGCCCTGGCTTCCAAAGCCGATGATCGCGACTTTTTTGCCCTTGATGAGATTGATATCGGCATCGGAATCGTAATAGACGCGCATATCGCGGGTTTCCTCCTTCACAGGCCTGTTGAAGACCCGCTTCACATGGCATGGATTTAGACTTTAGGCCAGCCCGGAAATCCAGGGTTTCAGGTGCTAGGCGTCCGGAATGAATGCAGCCCAAGCCCGGCGGCGAGGAGAGGCGATACCATGACGAACCGGCTTATTCAAATTGCTGCCATTTGCCTGATCATGTTTGCGGCCATCATCGCCGCGGAACCCTATCTGGCTGGCTGGTGGTTCTCAGCGACCTCGCCGCGGACGATCACCCCGCGCGCCAGCCTGACTGAAATGGAACAGACAACGATCAAACTATTCCAGACGGTGTCCCCTTCCGTCGTCTCGGTTTTTGCACGGAAAAGTCCGAAGCAACTCCTGACGCCGAACCAGGAGGAAAGCGACGTTCAGACCGGATCGGGGATCATATGGGATGGCGCAGGCCATATCGTCACCAATTACCATGTCATCAAGGGAACCGACCAGTTTGCCGCCCATCTTTCAACCGGGGAGTCGGTCCCTGTCCGCATCGTCGGATCCGCGCCGAATTACGATATTGCGGTGCTTCAGCTGGAAGACGTGCGGGTTCCTCTTCGTCCCATCGCGATTGGAACATCGTCGGATCTGCAAGTCGGCCAGTCTACTTTTGCCATCGGTAATCCTTACGGTCTGGAGCAGACCCTCACATCAGGGATCGTCAGCGCCCTGCGCCGGACCATCCCGACCGAAGAAGGGCATGAAATCGCTGGCGGCATTCAGACCGACGCCCCTCTCAATCCTGGCAATTCCGGCGGTCCCTTGCTCGACAGCGCTGGCCGCCTGATCGGTGTCACGACGATGATCATATCGGGCTCTGGCGCCTCGGCGGGCGTTGGCATTGCCATCCCTGTTGATGTCGTCAACCGCGTCGCGGCGCAGCTGATCGGCACCGGCCATGTGCCGGTGCCGGGGATCGGCATCGCCGCGGCTTCGGAAATCGTCGCCGCGCAGGCCGGTATCGAAGGCGTGATCATCCTGAAGGTCCGGCCCGGATCTCCGGCGCAAAAAGCCGGGCTCAAGGGTGTTACCCCCAATGGCGAGGTCGAAGATGTCATCACCGCCGCGAATGGCCAGCCGGTCCAAAGTGTGACGGATCTTGCGGCGATTTTCGAACAGATCGGGGTCGGCAAAAAAGTGACCCTGGAGGTCACGCGCGGGGATCAATCGCGCGCGGTTGATGTGATCCTTGCCGATGTCTCGAAAAACACCGGCTGAGCTACAGGATCACCGGCAGTGCCTCATGTCGGGCTTGGCCCGCGCGACATGGCGGCAACGCCGGTGCGCGACACCTCGACGAGGCCAATCGGGCGCATGAGCTCGATGAACTGATCGATCTTGCCGGCGGCACCGGTGAGCTCGAAAACGAAGCTCTCGATCGAGGCGTCGATCACCCGCGCGCGAAAGGCATCCGCGAGCCGCAAGGCCTCTTCGCGGTTCTGGCCCCTGCCCGCGACCTTGATCATCGCAAGCTCGCGTTCGACCGCATTGCCGCGCAGGGTCAGATCGGTGACCTTGTGGATCGGCACCAGCCGCTCGAGCTGATGGCCGATCTGCTCGATTGCCTCGGGCGTCCCCGAGGTGACAATTGTTATGCGCGACAGATGCTCGGCATGGGCAACCTCTGCAACCGTCAGGCTCTCGATGTTATAGCCGCGCCCTGAAAAAAGCCCGACGACGCGCGCGAGCACGCCCGGTTCATTGTCAACGAGAACCGAGAGCGTATGCACCTCGATATTGGATTTGCCGAGGGCCGAGGAATAGGGCGAGAGAGGCGCCGCCGGAGCGTTCATGGCCGTTACACCAGCATTTTGCCTGCGGCATCGATCGCGGTTTCGAGCTCCGCGTCGTGACCGGGGAGGATCATTTCGTTATGCGCCTTGCCGGAGGGAATCATCGGCAGGCAATTTTCGGTCTTGTCGACGACGCAATCGAAAATCACCGTTCTCGGAGTCTCGATCATTTCCATGATGGCTTCGTCGAGCTTGGCCGGATCGGAGCAACGGATGCCATGCGCGCCATAGGCTTCCGCGAGCTTGACGAAATCCGGCAGCGCCGCCGTATAGCTTTCGGAGTAGCGGCCATCGTGCAGGAGTTCCTGCCATTGCCGCACCATTCCCATATATTCATTGTTGAGAATGAAGATCTTGACCGGCAGGCGGTATTGCGCCGCAGTCGAGAGCTCCTGGATATTCATGAGGATCGAGGCCTCGCCGGCAATATCGATGACAAGCGCATGCGGATGCGCCATCTGCGCGCCGATCGCCGCCGGAAGACCATAGCCCATCGTGCCAAGGCCGCCCGATGTCAGCCAGCGGTTCGGCGCCTCGAAATGATAGTGCTGGGCCGCCCACATCTGATGCTGGCCGACCTCGGTGGTGATATAGGTATCGCGCGCCTTGGTAAGCTCATAAAGACGCTGCACCGCATATTGCGGCTTGATCACTTCCCGCGAATTCTTGAAGGACAGCGACCGGCGCTCCCGCCATTTGCCGATCTGCGCCCACCATTTGGCGAGAGCCGCCTTGTCAGGCGCAAGCCCCTGCGCCCGCCATGTGGCAATCAGCTGGCGCAGCACATGTGTGCAATCGCCAACAATACCAAGGTCAACTTTCACATTCTTGTTGATCGAGGACGGATCGATGTCGATGTGGATCTTCTTCGAGCCCGGCGAAAAAGCATCGAGACGCCCGGTGATACGATCATCGAAGCGGGCGCCGATCGCGATCATCAAATCGCAATCATGCATCGCATTATTGGCTTCGTAAGTCCCGTGCATGCCAAGCATGCCGAGCCAATTTGGACCGGATGCCGGATAGGCGCCAAGCCCCATCAGGGTGGAAGTGAGAGGAAAGCCGGTAAGATCAGCAAGCTCGCGCAGCAGCTTCGAGGCCTCGGGGCCCGAATTGATGATGCCGCCGCCAGTATAGAAAACCGGACGCCGCGCCGCTGCCATAAGCTTAACCGCTTGCGCAATGCGCTCCGGATCACCGTCAAGTTGAGGCCGGTAGGTCTTATGTTCGATGTTGTGCGGCCCGGTATAGGTACCAACTGCGAATTGGACATCCTTCGGGATGTCGATCACAACGGGACCAGGACGCCCGTTCTGAGCCACGTAGAAGGCCTCATGCAGAATGCGCGGCAAATCCTCGATCTGGCGGACCAGATAATTGTGCTTGGTGCAGTGCCTCGTGATGCCAACCGTATCGCACTCCTGGAAGGCATCGGAGCCGATGAGATGGGTCGGCACCTGGCCAGTGATGCACACCACCGGGATCGAATCCATGAGGGCATCGGTGAGGCCCGTGACGGCATTTGTGGCACCGGGACCCGAGGTCACCAGAAGGACGCCAACCTTGCCGCTCGAGCGGGCATAACCCTCGGCGGCATGAGCCGCCCCCTGCTCATGGCGCACCAGAATGTGTTTGACGCGTTTTTGATGAAACAGCGTGTCATAAATTGGCAGGACAGCCCCTCCGGGATAGCCAAAAATCGTTTCGACTCCCTGATCCTGCAGTGCCCGGACGACCATTTCCGCGCCGGTCATGAGATTGGTCATCACTTGCTCCAAAGGCTCTTCTCTTGCTCCAAAGGCTTTTCTCTGAAGAGAGTTTTGCGTTTCCTGGGTTTGGGCAATAAAAAAGGCCCCTGAGGGCCCCGGATATGCGCCAGCTCGGGAAAACCGGATCTAAATCCGTCCCCTTTCCGGCGCGCGCTCTACGATAAGACTGCCAAGCATGAGGTGCACCCCGCCATTGACAATTTTAGTCCATAGCCGATGCGCCGGGGACGGTCAATAAGGTTCGTCAGCAGCGCACGGCGGCCATTCCCGTGCCCGAGACTGCGGCCGATTAGAAAATGGGAACCGCTTATGCAGGGTTAGCGTTAACTTAAGAATTTCGAATAGCCAGCGGTTCCGGCGCAGATTTGCTCGCGTAGTGTGCCTTCGCGCGGTTCCAGGCATCCGCCAGTTGACTCATTCCCATAACCGCGAGCGCTCCGCGCAAGCTTTGCCTGCGCCTCAACACAACGAATACTCCAGTCATAAAGAGGGCAGCGGAGGCAGCAAAAATGACGGCGGACTGGGAAGAGCTCGGACGAATGCGGAGCGATCCTGTCAGCAATGTCCTCAAATGGATATTGCTTACGGTGGCTGCCGTATCATTCGCGATTCTCGGCTGGATGACGAATCTCACGTACAAGGGTGCGCCGCCCTTGCCAAGCCGCTTCGTCACCGCAGACGGCACCCTCGTCATGTCTGCGGCGAACATCGAAGCCGGCAAGGCAGGCTTCCAAAAAGCCGATCTTATGGATTACGGCAGCCTTTACGGCATGGGGTCTTATTTCGGCGAAGACTACACAGCCTCCAATCTTGTCCGCCTTGCGCAGCTGACCGCGGCGAACATTGCAAGGACGATAAGCGGGAAACCATGGCCGGAACTTAACGCCGGGCAGCAGGCCGCCGCCGAGGCAGCGATGCAAGCTCAGCTTTACGGCATCGACCTGACCAAGGAAACCGCTTTGGTTCCAGACGACGTTGCAGCGGCAATCGCAACGCTGCGCGGCGAGATCACGCAATCTCTCCTCCGCCACGACTTTACAAAGGGATGGACGCAAGCCTACAGCCTCGATGAGACAACCGCCAGCCAGACGGCGGATTTTCTCATCTATTCTGCGCTTACGGCCGTTGCCCGCCGGCCCGGCACGGATGTCTCCTGGACCCAAAACTGGCCTTATGAACCGCTCGTTGGCAATACGCCTACCGCCGACACCTTCCGGTGGACATGGATCAGCTTTTGTTTCGTGTTCTTTTCCTTTGGCGCCGTACTCTTCATCTATGAGCGGTATCTACACGACACGGATAGAGGTGCCATAGTTCCAATTCTTTCACCGTTCCGGCCTTTAACCGATAGCCAGCGCCGGATTGGCAAGTACTTCCTCGTCGTGGCGGGAGTTCTTCTCCTGCAGGTTCTCGCCGGCGGGATTATGGCCCACTATTATTCTGACCGCACAAGTTTTTACGGCATTCCGGTCGGCCAGTTTCTACCATTCAACTTTTTACGTGACGTTCACGTCCAGACGGCCATTGTCTGGATCGGCCTGTCGTGGATCGGCTCCGCGCTGTTTCTCTCTCCAGCAATCGCTGGCAGGGAAGCGCGCTGGCAGGGATTTCTTGTCGATGCACTGTTCTGGGTGACGCTGCTCATCGTCGTTGGCGCCCTTGCCGGCAATTATCTCGGCGTAATGGGTTTCATCCGCGGCGCCTGGTTCTGGCTCGGCAATCAAGGTTTGTCTTATATCGAGCTCGGCAGGGCGTGGCAGATGGCATTCTTCGCCGGGCTGGTGATTTGGAGCTTGCTTGTCTTCCGGGCGCTGTGGCCATCACGTGAAACATTATGGCTCGCGACCCGGCAGTTTTGGACAGGGCGAATTCGCCTTGAGCATTTGCTCTGGGCTTCGACCATCAATATCGCCCTCCTCTATGTCTTCGGCATGATTCCCCTGACAGGGATCGAGAAATCCTTCACCATTACCGATTATTGGCGCTGGTGGGTGGTCCACCTGTGGGTTGAACAATCGTTTGAATTCTTCGCCTCTGCGATCAGCGCCTATCTGCTCATGGCGGTTGGATTGGTCTCCCGGCAGCTTGCCGAGAGGGCCGTATATCTTGAGCTGATCCTGATCTTTCTTGGCGGGGTGCTGGGCACTGGCCACCATCTCTACTGGGCGGGAGAGCCGGGATTTTGGGTGCCGTTCGGCACGATGTTCTCGTTTATCGAGGTGCTGCCTCTCGTGCTTTTGATCATCGAGGCGATGGAGCAGCACAGGCTGATCGTGGCGCACAGAGAGTTCAAGTATGGCCTTGCCTATACCTATATCATTGGCGCGGCCTTCTGGAACTTTGTTGGCGCGGGTGTTTTCGGAGGAGGCACACTCAACGCGCCGTTGATCAACTATTACGAGCACGGCACGTTTCTAACCCTCAATCACGCGCATACCGCGCTCTTTGGCGCCTTCGGCCTCCTTGGAATCGGCCTTATTTATTTCTGCCTGCGCTACGCTGCTGGCGACAACTACCGTTTTAACGAGCTGCCCGGAAAGATCGCGTTCTGGTTGTACAATGCCGGTCTCGTCTTGTGGATCGTCTTGAATTTCTTTCCGGTTGGGTGGCCTCAGCTCGATGCGGTTTTCGCGCATGGGCTCGCCTATGCCCGCAGCAACACGTTCTATGATACAACGCTTTTCTGGCAGTGGATGCGGCTGCCAGGGGATGTGCTTTTTGCGCTTGGCGCCCTCTTGATGGCGTGGGATTTCATCGCAAAACTTGGGCCGCTTCTTCCGCCGCTCGCCGAAGAGGTGCAGCCCAGGGCCGGGCCGGTCGAATCTCTGCCACCCCAGCTTGATCCATGAAAGCAGGCTTCGGCATAAGAAGCTCCCAAAGCTTAGGCTAAATGACAGCTTCAGCACGCCTACGGCCACAATCCCGCCGCTTGAGGCTTTCAAAGCTGCCGCCTGCCCTGTAGTCATAGGCCATGACCAGCGTGCAAACCGAACTCCCCGCTCCGCAAGGCCCGCGGCGGATCACCGCCCGGGCTCTGCTCCTTGGCGACCGCATCGACACGGCCGGGCTTGAGCGCGCTGATACGATTTCTACCTCACCGCTCGCCTTCCACGCGGGTACAAACGGCTTTGTTGCTCTTTACCGCTTCGGCGTCGCGGTCACGATCGGCCTCTCGCCGCTCGAGGAAGACGATGTGCTCGGCCAGGTGAAGTTGCGGGTTTCGGGACCGCACGAGCACATAGACGACGAAACTGCCATTCTTGAGGTCTCGCCCGACTTCGACGACAAGATTCCGCCGGGCGGCGCGATCACGCTGAAGGACCTTTCGGAACAGAGGCTTCTCGTCGTCGCCGATGCCCTCGCCAAAAGCGTCTCGCTTGGGCGGGACGAACGCGAGGTCAATGCGGTCTTCGACATCATCGAGCCCTTCGCGGCTAACCTCGCACGGAATGGCCGGCCGCCTTGGAAACGGCGCTCGATGCTGAAATTGATCGGCCAGACTCTGCTCGCCCAGCATCGCGTGTCGGGCCGCGTCGCCGTCGAGGAAAAGCCGGACGTGCTCTGGGACCGGCCTGATCTCGAACGGCTCTATACGAGGCTCGAAGACGAATACGAGCTCAAGGAACGCGGCGAAACCTTAAAGCACAAGCTCGACACAATCGTTGAAACCACACGAACGCTGACCGACATGATCGACGCCAACACGGCAACGAGGCTCGAAGCAACGATCGTGATCCTGATCGTCGCCGAAATTCTGCTCACCATCGGCCAGATGATTTTCTGGCGGCATTGAGGGTGCCCCCGCAAAGCTCGAAGGCGCGCCGCTCCGCATCTTCCGGGCTCATCCATTTGAACAGCGGAAGCTGATGCCGTGCGAAGGTGAACTGCCGCTTTGCATAACGCGCGGTGTCGAGCTTTGCCCGCCGCGCGGCTTCGGTCAGCGAGATCTCGCCATTGAGATACGCAATGAGATGCGGCACGCCAAGGGCGCGCATGACTGGCAGAGCAGGGTCAAGGCGCCGCTCCCGGAGCTTTGCGGCCTCCCCCAGCGCACCAGAATCGAGCATGGCGTCGAAACGCGCATCGATCCGCGCCTTCAACGCGTCCCTGTCAGCCGCAAGAAAAACGGCGAAGAGATCTTTTGTCTCAAGAAGCGGAGCGGAGCGGGCACAGTGGAAAGAAAGAAGACTTTTTCCTGTCGCCTCGAAGACTTCGAGCGCCCGCAGGATGCGCTGCGGATCGCTCGGCCGCAAGCGCACTGCAGCAGCAGGATCGCAGCGCATGAGCTGCTCATGCAACTCACCAACTGGAATGCCCTCCGCGCGGGCGCGAACCTTGGCGCGGATATCCCTAGGAACCTCGGGAATTGCGGAAAGCCCCTGCGTCAAGGCCTTGAAATAAAGCCCGGTACCTCCAACCAAGACCGGCAGGCGTCCTTCTTGCCTTGAATCATCGAGGGCGCTCGCAACGTCAGCAAGCCAAAGCCCGGCCGAGTAATTCACCGAGCCATCGACATGACCGAATAACGCATGCGGCACCTTGGCCTCATCCGCCTGATCAGGACGCGCTGTCAAGACAGAAAGGTCTCGATAGACCTGCATGGAATCGGCGTTGATCACCACGCCGCCAAAGGCGCAAGCCAGACGCAGTGCCAAGGCCGATTTGCCGCTCGCCGTCGGCCCCGCGATGAGAATCGCCGAAACTTGTGTCACCTGACTCGTTGCATTGGTTCTCAGGGATGATCCAATGGATCACGCGTGAAAGCAGCGTGATCTTACACCCTGGATTTCAGCTCGGAAAAAGCGCTGCGCTGCACTAACTCGCATTTTGCGCGACCCGGCGCAATTCGCGCGGGAGCGGAAAGAATACGCTTTCGTCGGCGGTGGAAACAGTCTCGACTTCGAGGTCATAGCGCTCGGCGAAGGCGTCCATGATTTCCTCGACGAGAATTTCCGGCGCGGAAGCCCCCGCCGTGATTCCAAGCGAGGAAATATTGCCGAATAAATCCCATTGGACATCCCCGGCACGCAGAACGAGCTGGGCGAGCTTGCAGCCCGAACGCTCTGCCACTTCCTTCAATCTTTGCGAATTCGATGAGTTGGAAGAGCCGACCACAAGCAGAGCGTCAACGATGGGCGCTACCCGTTTGACGGCCTCCTGCCGGTTGGTCGTCGCATAACAAATGTCCTCGCGGTGCGGACCAACAATGTCCGGGAAGCGCCGCGTCAGGGCGGCAACCATCGAGCGCGTATCGTCAACCGACAAGGTCGTCTGCGTCACATAGGCGAGATTCTTCTCATCGGGCAGTTGCAGATTTTCAACATCCTCGGGAGTCTGCACCAGAATGATCGAACCCTTTGGCAATTGTCCCAATGTGCCGACAACTTCCGGGTGCCCGGCATGCCCGACAAGCAGCACCTGGCGGCCTTGCCGGTGATGCAGCTCGGCCTCGCGATGGACCTTGGTCACCAGCGGACAGGTCGCATCGATCGCGAAAATATTACGTGCCTCGGCCTTTTCGGGAACTGATTTCGGCACGCCATGCGCCGAGAAGATCACGGGCTTTGCCGTGTCCGGCACCTCGTCAAGTTCCTCGACGAAAATCGCGCCCTTGGCTTTCAGCCCTTCGACGACATATTTGTTGTGCACGATCTCATGGCGGACGTAGACGGGCGCGCCATAAATCCGGAGCGCTTCTTCGACGGCATCGATGGCACGCACGACTCCCGCACAGAAACCGCGCGGCGCGCAGAGAAAAACTTTAAGCTTTGGCTTGATGGTCATGCAGCGATAGGCCCAGGCTCGAAGTCGTTTAGGTGTTCGGCGGTTCACCTGTCAAGTGCGCATGCGGCCAGCCTTGCCGATGACTTTTGTGAAAAGCTCACATTCGGCCAAATCCGGCAAGGCCGCGGCCAGACGTCATTTGGCCGCCACAAAACATTCATCGCCGGGCCGCGAAAAAGCCCGTCAGCATGGCGGCGGCTTCGCTTTCACGAATTCCCCCGTAAACCTCAGGCGCGTGATGGCAGGTGGCCTGAGCGAAAAAACGTGCCCCATGTTCCACACCGCCGCCTTTTGGATCGGGCGCGGCGAAATAAAGGCGGCGCAGGCGCCCGAAAGAGATCGCCGCTGCGCACATCGCGCAAGGCTCCAGCGTTACATAGATATCGCAGCCCGCAAGCCTTTCTGAAGCCTCGGCGCGGCAGGCCCGCTGGATTGCCAAAATCTCCGCATGCGCGGTGGGGTCATTGTCACGCCGGGTCTGATTGCCTGCGCGCGCAATAATCACGCCTTGGCGCACGATCACGGCGCCGACTGGCACCTCGCCCCGCTCCAAAGCGCTGCGCGCTTCGGAAAATGCGCAAGACATGGGATCGGTTTCCAAATCGATATTTTCCAACTGCCGGGCACCTCATTTGAGTCCGTCATTTGAGTCCGCATGTAAGCGGGGGAGAACGTCTTGTTCCCATTTCCTCCCGGAGTCTGCTATCAGGGATCATGCACAAAAATAAAGACAAAGGGCGCCGTCCGCGGCGCCAAATGGCGGCGCCGGCGCGGCAACATTCGCCCGGAAAACCAGAAAGCCGCAAGCCCGCGCGCGGCAACCGCAAACCAAGCGCCGCGCGGCAAGCCGGGCTGGAAGGCGAAGGCGCACGCATTGCCGAAGGCGCACGCATTGCCAAAGTCATAGCACGGGCGGGACTTTGCTCCCGCCGGGAAGCGGAAAGCTGGATTGACGAAGGCCGTGTCGCCGTGAACGGCACGCCGCTGAGCACCCCGGCCGTCAACGTCCGGCAAGGTGATAAAATCACGATCGACGGCAAGCCCCTCACCCAGCGGACCCGGACGCGGCTCTTCTTGTTTCATAAACCGCGCGGCCTTGTCACGACCGGGCACGATCCCGAAGGCCGGCCGACAGTTTTTGACTATTTGCGAGAACATTGGCCGGAAGGACCGCGCGTCATCAGCATCGGCCGGCTCGACATCAATACTGAGGGGCTTTTGCTCCTCACCAATGACGGAGGCCTCGCGCGCGTCCTCGAACTGCCCGCAACTGGCTGGCTCCGGCGCTACCGGGTCCGCGCCAAGGGCGAGACCGATCAAGCCATTCTCGATCGCCTCCGCGAGGGTCTGACGGTCGATGGTGTCCGTTACGCGGGCATCGAGGCGAGCCTCGATCGCATCCAGGGCGCCAATAGCTGGCTGACGGTGACGTTGCGGGAAGGCAAAAACCGCGAGATCAAACGCGTGCTCGAATATCTCGGCCTGCAGGTCAACCGCTTGATCAGGCTCTCCTTCGGACCCTTCCAGCTTGGCGAGATGGCCGAAGGTACGGTCGAGGAAGTGCGCACCCGGGTTCTGCGTGATCAGCTGGGACCGGCGCTTGCAGAAGCAGCCGGCGCTGATTTTTTGAGCCCGCTTGAGGTTGAACGCGAAGCGGCAGCAGGCAAAGCGGCTGTGTCGCGCCCGCGCGAGGGCTCCACGCCCGCAAATCCGCCAGGCCGCGCGCGAAATTCACGCGGGAGCAAACCGCCCGAGCGCGAAACTGCGGCAAAAGCACAGCCAAAGATCAAACCGCCGCCCCGCCCGCGTAAACATATTTCCGTTTTGCGTGCCGCTGAAGGCAGTCCACCCAGCCCGCGCAAAAGGGTAGAGCGCCAGGAGACAGCCGATCGCGCCGGGCGGACCATCCATGTCGAACGGCTCGTGACGGCAGCTCCCGCGAACCAGCGCCAGGAGAAACGCCGTTCGATGCACTCGGGCAAGGGCAAGCCTTCTGCCGCACGCGGCGGCGCCTTTGCGGAAGAGCACGGCAGGGGGGCACGCCAGCAGAAACGGAAGCCGCCGGATAATCTTCGTGCGCAAGGCCCAAAGGGAAGGCCGGAGCGCGGGTACCCCGCCCCGCGCGGCAAAGGACCCCGGCGCCCTTCCGCGAAACCTTGATCTCATGCGCATCGTCGGGGGAAAGCTTCGGGGCCGGACGCTGCGAGGCCCTGCTTCGAACACAAACGCGATCAGGCCGACATCGGACCGTCTGCGGGAGACGCTCTTTAACATTCTCGCGCATTCCTATGGCAATCCGGTGGAAGGCGCCCGGATGCTCGACCTTTTTGCGGGAACCGGCGCCATGGGGATCGAAGCCCTGTCGCGTGGCGCTCATTTCGTCCTCTTCGCGGATGAAAGTGCGCGGGCTTGCGAGACCATCCGCACCAATCTCGCGGCGCTCGGCCTTGCAGGTTCTGCCCGCATTCTGCGCCGCGACGCACGCAAGCTCGAAGCGGCGCCCGGCGAGGAGAAATTTACCCTGGCCTTTCTTGATCCGCCTTATGGCCGGGGTTACGTTGCCCCTGCCCTAAAATCCTTGCGCGACGGGCGGTGGCTCGATGATGGCGCCCTTGTCCTTATTGAAGAGCATGCAAGCGTTTGCGTGGAACTGCCGGAAGGTTTTGTTGCAAGCGAAACGCGCCGCTTCAGCAGCACCCAGGCCGTGTTCGCCTCATTTAGAGCCGCCTGAGCGCATCAAGCTTACGGACGGCCAAGATTTGAAGGAGCTTCTAAGCCGTCTCATTTGATGAAACGATCTTGGACAAGAGAACTGGCTGTAAGATCACGATTTCTTTTCGCGCTAACTTGATCCAATTGTCTTTTGCCCACGTTCGAAGCTGCTTATTCGTCATCTCCCGAGACAGGCCCGCGATCTGAGCAATCTCGCTTTGCGTGACGCAAATCCGGCCCGGCGTTTTTGAAGCAGCTGCCAGTCCCAGCAGCGTCCTCGCAAGCCGGCCCGCAAGATCAATAAACATGAGATCCTCGACCTGCTCCGTTGTCTGGCGCAAACGGGCACAGAGGATCCGAAGAAGATGCAACATCAGAGGCGGATAGCTCTCCATGACTGGAATCAAGTCGCGCCTGTCGAGCCTCATGAGCTCACAATCTGTGAAGGCGCGGGCGTTTGCCGTGCGCGGCAGACCGTCAAGCACTGCAATTTCGCCAAAGAACTCTCCTTCTTTGACGAGATTGAACACCGCATCCTTCCCCCCGCGGGAGCGAACATCGATTTTCACAATTCCGCTGCAAACAATGAAAAGACAGGTGCCGGGATCGCCCTTATTAAAAATAATTTCAGAAGCACTATAACGCTTCAATTTAGCATGTTCGACGATGCGATTTCTGATTTCAGAAGGCAGATCGTAAAAAAATGGATGACGGCTTAATATTTCTAACTTATTTATGTGGCTGAATGTAATATTTGGCGAAGCCATCATTGCAGTCCAAATTTCATAAGTCATAATTATGTTATTCATAGTTAGATTAATATGTTGATCTTCAACTTATTAAATTTATAATTTAAACCAAATCAAAAGTTTGAGACTCCAAAACGACTTCCAGGAGCTGGAGACGGCTGGCGCAGCCATACGCAGAGAGAGCATCCCAAAGGCCCTCATCTCCCTCAATCGCGAAATTGTTCCCGCGCGAAAATCCCCTCCAAGAGAGTGCCGCCGATCTTTTTCGTGACCCGTTACAGTGATTGTATCCCCAACACCGATCGGGTGAAGAAAGTGCAGCGGCTGACCGGCATAGATCGTTCCCGCCCTGACAGCTCCGTCCCGAGAACCGCCGGGATCAGCGCGCCGCCCCACATGCCGTGGGCCACCGCTTTATGGAACATGTTGAACGCCCCGGGTTGCCGGAGGCTGTTTTTGTTAAATCACGCCGCCATGGCTGGCTGCTCCAGCGCGGCGTAACAGCGCTCCTCGGCCTCTGCCGGCGGGATGTATCCGATCAGGTGCGGGCCGAGCAGCCTATCCTGGCGGCAATCGGCGGCGCTGCCGCCCAGCGCGAGGCATGCTCGCCTTCGTGATCCAAAACCCTCCGCACCGCGCAGGCGCGAACCCCCGGGGAAAATTTGTTTGCAGCATTGCCCATGATGGCGCCACCCTCTCAGGAATCGGAGCCTCCCGCAAACCCGGGCGATTCAGGGCGATTATGCGGCCGCGAAGGCATGGCTTTCAAAGACATCCGTGCAAGGAATGGGTTAACGGTGCGCCGATCTTTCTTAATCCGCACACTGCCCAGCCTCACCGCGTCTGCGGCAAATCGGCCAGATCCGGCATATCGCAACCAAGGAACAATTTATTTATTTTTTATTTTTGAGCACCGGCGGCCTTGAGCAGGCGGGCCCTCGTGAGAAGGGCCAGTAAATACGTTCGGCGCATATATCCGGCCTGCGGAATTGAGCGAGAATGTGCGGCAGGCTCGATCCGCCAAAAGAGACTCGATCCGCCAAAAGAGAAGGGTGAGCAATGAGTGACAAATCGACAGGAGAAACGGAAAGACCCGGAGATCCGGCTGACGTGACGGCTGAAGCGATCATCGCCGCCGAGCGGCAGCGCTGTATTGGCCGCGTATTGACCTACGCCGCGCTTCGGGATCAAGCCGCGATCAATTTGGACAGGGCCGCGAGCGGCTCTGGTCCCGAGAAGCCAAGCGAAGGAGCGGCCGAGCGCGCACGAATGCAAGCGGAGGTGGCGCGCGACATCGCCCGTTTTTTGAGCGAGGAGACGAAGGTCTGAGGGGCGTGCCGTAAACTCTTTGGCGGGCAGCAAGAGCCCCTTGGGCTAGCCGATTTTTAGGGGGTATCAATCAATTTGAGTCCGAAGCAGAGCGCGAGCAATCCGTTCTGCCGGCGAACGGTCCCTCCCCAGCAAGGCCGAAGCCCTTCTTGAGATGCCCCGGTAGAGATAGCGCCATTCGCCGCGGATCTTCACATAAGTTTCGAGTTTCGCCGGCGGGGGTTGAGCCGCGATGCGGACGAAGGCGTTGCCGCAGCCGCTTCTCGATGCCGTGCGCATAGGCCAGCACCCAACGGTTGATCGTGCCATGGCCGGCTCGAAGCCGCGCCCGGCGGCAAGCTCTCGGCGCCGCGGCAGCTTAAGGGATAGCGCAGATACGCAGATACCAGGTGACCGCCTGCCTTCCCGCTAGCGCATCACCACGACACAACGGCGCTTGCCGTTTTGGTGTTGGCGCTGGCACCGATAGGTATGAACGGCGGGCAACTGCAATGGGGGCAGACCAGGCCGCCGCCAGTATCCGCCCATCGCATCTTGCAAGCCTCTTATAGGCTGCGTCTTCGGACGAATCGCAAGGACCGGCCAGCGCCAGGGTCCGCGCTGCTGCGGACATAAAAATGTTGCACCACGGCAGCAATCCAGAAAAATGGCCCTGGCGATTTTTACGGTATAGCGAAGCTGACGTCTAGTTTAAGTAATTGATTTCGTTGGCAGGTGCGTTTCTACCATGATGCCGGAAATATCCTGGCGGCTCATACTGGCCCCAGTTGCTGAGCCGCTTGCGCCCCATCGAGGCATGTTATAATATAACATCAGACCGTTGGCATTGCTATGGGATAGCGTCACTGGTCAGCGCCCTGAGCAACCTCCATCTCGCAACCGGGAAAAGGCCATCGATGCCCTCGGCTAAATCCTTGCCCGGCTGTCCTGAGTGGTGTCCGCGTTGCGTGGCGCAAAAGTAACATCTCGCAAAAATTCGATATGGCGGCCAAAACAATTCCTTCAAAAGACCAACGCAAGGGCAGAACCCACGCCAGCAGATTTTATGTATTCTAATGTAATTTTAGAGCGTTTAAAATATAGCATAAGTAATTGACACTTCAATATCGTGAGCTAGACTTATGATATGATAGTTTAGAGTTCGTCATGATCGCTGCGTGGATGGGCGGCCATACGCTCAGTCCAAGTGTCCGCTCTTTGGGCGAGACGCTGGTTTCGTGGCAGGTCTTGAAGGCGCGTTCACACGTTCAGGAAAGCGGGGCTTATGGTGACTGCGAAAAGCGTTGCGTCATCGCATCGGCTTGGATACCGGCGGCAAGAAGCCGTCAAGCGGAGAAGCCATTCCATGAAGTTCGGCTTTCTCACACTAGCGATTTTTGCACCCTTAACCTCACCTGCGTTTGCGGCCGATCTGACGCCGCCGCCATTAATGGCGAGCAGTCCTTGGGAGGGTTTTTACCTTGGCGGCCATTTGGGCTATGCCTGGGGAAAATCGGACTGGTCGGCGCTTGGCGCGTCGGGCTCGATGAGCCTCGCCCGAACCATTGACACGTTCGCCGAGGCGGGAAGCTTCTTCGAGGGTATTCAGGGCGGCTACAATTACATGCTGCCGAATCGCATCGTCATCGGCGTGGAAGCCGATACATCCTTTCCAGCGTTTCCCAATCTCTCGGGTTTTGGCATCGGCGGCCAAACAGCACTTACGCCGCCGGCGTTCGGCACCGAGTTTTATACCGATAATGTGCTCGCTTTCGGCACCGTGCGCGGCCGCATCGGTTACGCGCCCGGCAACTGGCTCCTTTATGCGACCGGCGGCTTTGCCTGGAGCCGCGACCAGCTGGGGCTGACGCAACTCGCGAGCGGAGCGGTCGGCTATCCCCAAGCCTGGCGGTTTGGCTGGGCCGCTGGCGCGGGTGTTGAGACGCCGATCGCGCCGCATTGGACCGCCCGGCTTGAATATCTTTTCACCGGCTTCGGATCCGCCAGCACCGATTTTCCTGCGATATGGCAGCAAATCAATTCGAATTTAACGATGCATGAGGTGCGCGCCGGCCTGATCTATCATTTTGGTGATGATGCCCAGCCGGCGGCCGCGAGCCCTGCCCCCGGCACAACGGATAGCGATCGCATCAATATCCACAGCCAGGCAACTTTCACGGCGCAGGGCTATCCGGCGATCCGCTCTCCCTATCAAGGCGCCAACAGTCTTCCCGGCAGCGGCCAGGCAGCCGAGACGACCGATATAACGCTTTATGCCGGCCTGCGGTTATGGCAAGGGGCGGAAGCCTGGGTGAATCCGGAAATCGATGAAGGTTTCGGTGTCGGCAATACCCATGGCGCTGCCGGATATCCGAGCGGCGAGTCCTATAAGCTCGGCTCTTCCTATCCCTATGCCCGCGTACAGCGTTATTTCGTAAGACAGACCATTAATCTCGGCGGCGAAAGTCAGGACGTGGATGCCGACATCAATCAGTTTGCCGGCACGCAGACAGCGGACCGTCTTGTGCTGACCGCCGGCAAATTCACCATCGGTGACATCTTCGACACCAACAAATATGCGAACAACCCAAAAGTGGATTTCCTTAATTGGTCCGTCATCAATGCGGGAACCTTTGATTATGCCGGCGACGCCTGGGGTTACACATATGGCGGCGCGGCTGAGTTATATGCCGATCGCTTTGCCTTCCGCGCCGGCATCTTCGATTTGTCCCAAACGCCGGCGGGCGGGGCAGACAACGCGCCCGCCTATGGCCTCGATCCATACTTCCATAATTTCCAGTTAGTCGGAGAAATAGAGGAACGGCACGAGCTTTGGGGGCAGCCTGGCAAAATCAAAGTGACCGGCTTTCTCAGCCGGGGCGACGCGGGAAGCTTTCAGGATGCGATCAATCTCTCGCAAGCAACCGGTTTGGATGTGAGCGACGCGCTTGCCCGGGTTCGCCACTATCAGAGCAGGCCTGGTGTAAGCATCAACCTAGAGCAGCAAGTGTCCGACACCGTGGGCGTATTTGCCCGGGCTGGCTGGGCCGATGGCAGCGTCGAGCCGTGGGATTTCACCGATATCGACCGCACGGTTCAAGGGGGCGTTTCGCTGAATGGCAAACCATGGGGCCGCCCGGACGATACGGTTGGTATTGCTGGTGTCCTGAACGGGATCTCCGCTGTCCACGCGGCATATTTCAACGATGGCGGCCTGGGCATTCTGATCGGCGATGGGCAACTGCCTTATCCCACGCTTGAGAAAATCTTCGAGACTTATTACAGCCTGGCTTTAATGCCCGCGGTGAAAGTGAGCTTCGATTATCAGTTCATCGGCGCCCCGGCCTATAATTCGCAGCGGGGGCCGGTCTCGCTCGGCGCCGTGCGGCTCCACGTGCAATTTTGAACGCCAGCGCATGTATTCTCGAAACATATTACAAATCTGTGACCCAAGACAGCACGCATGTCAGCTTTGATTATATCAATTCGCCGATAATCCCGGCTACAATCTGGTGCGTGGTCCGGTGCTGCTTTTTGCCTTGCGCTTTCCCGCAGAATTCTGACAAGACCAAGAACCGCTCGAACTCAGTGTAAGATTAACCGAGGACTGCCCATGTCAAGCACTGACCTGGAACGCCATCGTTCAAGCCGGATTTGGCTTCTCGCCGTCACCGGCCTTATCGGGGTTGCCTTGGGCATCCGGATTGCAGGATGGCTGCCAGGCCTGGCGATATGGCGGTCTGGTTCAACGAGTTCGGCCGCGAAACAGGCCGAAGAAGCGGCAGCCGCAAACCAGATGCTAATCCGCAAGGGCGAGACAATTTTCATCCCGGAAGGCTCGCCGTATAGGGAGCGGTTGAAGATTGCGGCCGTCGAGGCACAGACGGTGCAGGCGATGCGCGTTTTGCCGGCAAACGTCGAAGCAGATGCAACCCGGACCGTCAGCATTCTGCCTCCGGTCACCGGCAGGGTTCTTGAGCTGAAAGTGCGGCTCGGCGATGAGGTCAAGCAGGGCCAGGCCCTTGCCGTTCTCGACTCGGGCGATCTTGCCCAGGCCTATGCGGATGACGATAAGGCACGAGCACAGCTTGAACTCACACGCCTAGCGCTTCAAAGGGCTCAGGGCCTCCAAAAATTTGGCGGCGGAGCCCGGAAGGATCTCGAACAGGCACAGAGCGATTTCGCGGAGGCGCAAGCGGAATTCAATCGCACGCAGGCGCGGCTGAAACAGATCGGCGCATCGGCCGATGTCAAAACCAATCGCGTCCTGACGATCACCTCCCCAACGGATGGGGTTATCACATCCATTTCGACCGCACCCGGCGCCTTCCTCAATGATGCAACTGCCGCAATCATGACGGTTGCCGATCTCAGGGATGTGTGGGTGACGGCGAATGTGCCGGAAAAAGATCTTTCCTTCGTCTCGAAGGGCCAGCCTGTCGATGTGACCTTGCCTGCCTATCCCGGCGAAGTTTTCCACGGCAAGGTCGACATCGTAAGCGATGTGCTTGAGCCGGATACGCGCCGCAACAAGGTGCGGATCGTGTTCGATAACCCGGAGGGGAAACTCAAGCCCAACATGTTTGCGACAGTGACCTTCTTGACGCCGCCAGAGCAGAAATTAACCGTCCCGACCTCCGCGCTTGTAATGAACAACGACGCCATAAATGTCTTCGTTGAGACGGCGCCTTGGACTTTTGTGCGGCGTGCCGTGCAGCCGGAGGCAGAGATAGACGACAAGGCGCCTATTCGCAAAGGCCTGAAGGCGGGAGAGCGGATCGTCATCAGCGGCGGAGTTCTCCTGAATGATTGACCGGCTCGTCGGCATTTGCCTTCGCAAGCGCTACCTCATCATGGTCATTGCGCTGCTTGCCGCCGGCTACGGCTATTATTCGTGGACGCAGCTCAAAATCGAAGCCTATCCTGATATCGGCGACGTGACGGCAAAGGTGACAACCCAGGCGCCGGGGCTCGCCGCCGAAGAGGTTGAACAGCAGATCACAATTCCGCTCGAACGCGTCCTCATGAGCACGCCGGGCCTCGTTGCCATGCACTCGAACAGCACCTTCGGCCTCTCTCTGATCACTCTCATTTTCCGGGATGGCGCGGAAGATTACTGGTCGAGGCAAAGGATCATGGAGCGGGTCAACCAGGTCAATTTGCCAAGCGGTGTTACACCTGGCCTCGACCCGGTGAGCCCCCCCTCTGGCGAAATCTACCGTTATACGCTTGAGTCGGATTCAAAGAACTTGATGGAACTCTCCGACATCCAGCATTGGGAGGTGATACCAGCGCTCCTTAAGGTAGCAGGGGTTACGAACGTCGATAATTTTGGCGGCTTCACAAAGCAATATCAGCTTGAATTGAATCCGGTCGAATTACAACGCTACGGGCTTGGCTTGAACGATGTCGTCACCGCCATCAACAATAATAGCGCGAATGCCGGAGGCAGCAGGATCACGCGCGGCGAGCAATCCTATGTCATTCGCGGCCTCGGCATGGTGCACACACTTGACGATCTTGGAAACATCGTGGTCACGCAGCGCAATGGCATACCCATTCTGGTGCGCGATCTTGGGACTCTTAAATTTGCCCACCAGGAGCGTGAGGGCATTCTCGGCAAGGACAACAATCCCGATACGATCCAAGGCATCGTTGATCTCTTGAAGGGAGAAAACCCATCGGAAACGCTGAAGGGCATCCATAAAACAGTAGATGAGCTGAACAAAGAGCTCGCTGCACGGGATGTCAGGATCGTTCCTTACATTGACCGGGATCATTTGGTTCAGGCAACGGTCCATAAAGTTTCTCATACGGTTGGCGGCGGCATGGCCCTCGTCTTCTTTGTGTTACTCATCTTTCTTTGTTCACCCCGGGCGGCGTTCGTTGTTGCGGTCACCATCCCGCTCGCGCTCGTCACCACCTTCATTTTGATGAATTGGACCAATTTACCAGCCAATCTTTTATCGCTTGGCTCGATCGACTTTGGCATTATCGTCGATCCCGCCATTGTCGTCACGGAAGCAATTTTACGGCGGCGAGAGACAAGGCCCGATGATGTTTTGACCAAATCCAAAGTGCGAAGCCTGACATCCCAGGTGACAAAGCCAATCTTTTTTGCCACCCTGATCATTATCACTGCGTATTTTCCGCTTTTCGCTTTGCAGCGTGCCGAAGCAAAGCTTTTTACCCCAATCGCTTATACGGTCGCTTATGCCCTGTTTGGCGCTCTCCTCTGGACGTTCATCCTCGTCCCGGGCCTGGCTCTCGAGGCGTTCCGCAGACCGCGCCGGATGCTTCGCAACGTCCCGCTTGAATGGCTTCATGCAGGTTACCACGAGACTCTCGCGCGATTGCTGCACCGGCCGGTGATTGTTTATGCCGGGGTTGCACTCTCTTTCGCAGCCATTGGCGTATTAGGAGCCACGGTCGGCCGGGAGTTTTTGCCCAATCTCGATGAGGGGGCGCTTTGGCTTCAGGTGCAGATGCCAACCGGTATCTCACTCGATAAGGCAAGTGAGATGGCGGGCGAGCTTAGGCGCGCGCTCAAGGAGTTTCCCGAGGTGGATCATGCCATTACCCAGCTCGGCCGCAGCGACGACCAAACCGATCCCTGGACACCTTCACATATCGAGGCGCCCGTAACTTTGACGCCTTACGATACCTGGCCTAACGGTGAGACAAAGAAAGAGTTTTTGCGCCGGTTTAGCGCAAGGCTCAGCCAATTGCCCGGATTTGATATCAGCATCAGCCAGCCGATCATCGACAATGTGAATGAGCTGGTGTCCGGCGCGCACAGCCCGCTGGTCGTGAAGATCTTCGGCCAGGACTTCAATGAGCTGCGGCGGATTGGCGGGGAGATCGTCGATGTATTGAACGGGATACGGGGCACGGCCGAGGCTTCAATCGCGGAAGAGCCGCCGATCCCGCAGATCACCGTTAAGGTCGACCGCGCGGCCGCGTCGCGTTACGGGATCAATGTGTCGGACATCGTCAATCTGATCCAGACAGGCGTTGGCGGCGCTCCAATCGGGCAGGTCTATGTCGAGGACCGGGTCTACAATATTTCTGTGCGCTTTCCGAAAGACGCCCGTGACAATCCGGAGGTGCTGGGCGATCTCGTCTTAAACACGCCAAGCGGTGCTCAGATCCCCCTCTCACAGGTGGCAACCATCAAGCTGCAAGATGGCGAGAGCAGCATCTCGCATGATATGGCGCATCGCAATCTTACCGTTAAGATGGACTATCGTGATCGTGACCTCTCCTCCTATCTTGCGGAAGCCCAGGACAAGATCGCCAAGGAAGTCAAATTCGACCCGAACAATTACCGTCTCGAATGGGGCGGCCAGTTCGAAAACCAGCAGCGCGCGCAGGCAAGGCTCATTTTTATCATGGGCATCGTCCTCGCCCTCATGACAGTGTTCCTCTATGCCGGTTTCGGCAAGCTTCGCCAGGCGATCCTTATCCTTTCCGTCGTGCCGCTTGCTACCCTTGGCGGCCTCGTCGCTCTCCATATAAGAGGGGAGACGCTCAATGTTGCAACGGCCGTCGGCTTTATTGCTCTTTTCGGCGTTGCGGTTCTCAATGGCGTCATCATGATCGCCAATTTGAACAGGCTCCGCGACCGGGGTTACGACCTCTGGAATGCAGTCGTGCATGGCGCCAGCGAGCGCTTCCGTCCAGTGCTCATGACGGCAACAGTCGCGACCGTTGGAATGATTCCGGCGGCGCTCGCGACCGGGGTTGGCAGCGATGTTCAGCGCGGCCTCGCGACTGTCATCGTAGGAGGAGTCATGGTGGCGACGATTTTGACCTTATTCATCCTGCCTACGCTTTATTTCGTCGTGGAACGTTTTGTTGAGCGCCGGTTGCCTGAGATCGCTTCTGCGGAAGCGGAGGCAGTGGGAGAATAGCGATGACGGGACCGGGATTGATGGACTCATCGATTAAATATGCAATTGGCTGCTTATTGGCTATCAATGTAATCGCTGGGATACCGCTTTTTGCTGGAGAAAAAACCGCCGCCTGATCATCATCATGGAGATTTGCCTCGGTCGCTTTGTGCCGCCAAACAGCAAACATTCCTAAACGATTGTTGGCCTGCCCGTTACAACCCTCGAAGAGATACATGTGATCATTGCTGGCTTGAACACGAGCAATGCATAAGTAGCCAGCATAAGTAGAATGGCTATCCGCGGCCAAATGCCATCTCACGCTACTCTAAGGGGCCCCGCTGAGCCGCAGCTCTCAATGGGTGAGTATAGTTCGAATGCGCGAGCGATACTTACGAAGGGATAAGATGGAAATGAATCCCGGGACAGCAGGACATATGCTTTTGGCAGTATTGTGCGGTTCACTGGTGTTGACCGATCCCTTGCCGGGACAAGCGATGAGTGGCGGCAGGAAAATGAATCCTGTAGATAGCCCCGGTGCCTGCCACAAAAAGGCAACGCATTTCGCGGTTAACCGGAGCTGCAAAGAGCTAAATCAGCGATATGTCTCTGGCAGCTACCCCGGCGGCAGCTTGTGTTTAACTTACCCGACTTACCAATTGCCTGCGCCTCCAACCATTTTTTCTTACGGCGGCAGATGTCCCTCCCGGAATATTTATCATCCCGATCTTCGAACTTCCCGCCTGGTCTATCCTGGTGCAATTGGCGCCTACGACTTGTATTACTACAATTGGACGGATCCGCTCGATCAGGTAACAGCTCCTTTCGTGGCCGCGGCCTGGCCGATAAAGGCATTATCTAGACCAGTCCCCGAAGCGGCACCCGTAATAGTACCGCTGGCTGCGAGCCGCAGTATTGCGGCAGGCCCGATGAAACACTTGTGCTCAACACCGGTAAAATCTTGCCAACCCAAACACGCGGCCTTTGCCCGGAATACATGCTTCTGCCGGAAGCACGGCAGGCATCCGCGGGTTCCCTAAAGGCCGGACCCTTTACACATGCCAAATATGGCTTGTTTGGTGCGAGGCTTGGATTAAGGGATTCAAGATTTATTGCCCTGCGGCTGCACGCTCACACTAGCGGTTGAAGGAGCCGGCACGCAGGGCGACACAATCGGCCCCAAGATTTCCTTGCACCCGGAGCTGCGATCGTCGTCGACATTGGGGGCGGCATCCTGCCGGTGCCACCAGCCGCCGCCGAGGGCTTGGAAAAGCGCCACCGTGTCAGCGTAACGGGCGGCCTGCGCCTGTACACGGGTGACTGCGGCCGTCAAGTAGGTCTGCTGTGCTTGAAGGATGGCGAGGAGATTCACTTGTCCAAGCTCAGCCTGCTTGCGGACGATATTGAGGCTTTTCAAGGCGGCCTCCTCGGAATGCACCGCGGCTTTGAGCTCGCGTGCGTCGTTCTGGATTGCACGCAGTGTGTCGGCAACATTTTGGAACGCCGTGATGACCGTGCTGCGGTAGGAAGCCTCGGCCTGGTCATAGGCGGCCTCCGCAGCCTTTTGCTTATGGTACAAGCTAAAGCCATCGAAGAGCGGCTGCGCCACGGCGGCGGTGGCCAGCCAGCCAGTAGTCGGCCCGGTAAAGAGCATGCCTAAATCGGTGGCGCTGGTTGAGAGCGTTGCCGTCAAATTGATCACCGGCAAGCGGTTGGCGATCGCGACGCCAACCGCGGCGCTCGCCGAGTGCAGGCCTGCCTCGGCGGCTTTCACATCCGGACGCTGCTCGACCACGGCTGAAGGAAGACTGACCGGCAGTTCCTTTGGAAGCTTGAGAGATCCGAGGGTGAACTTCTCGGCGATTTCATCGCTCGGATAGCGCCCCGCCAGCGCAGTCAAGAGATCGCGTTGCTGCGCCAATGCCTTGTCGAGTGGCGGCAACAACTGTTCTGCCGCCGCCAAGGCCGCCTCCTGGAGCATCACATCGGCCATCGCAACTTGGCCCAATGCCTCCTGGCGGCGCAGCAGATTCAAGAGTTCGGTTTCGATCTTTACGATTTTCTTGGTCGCCTCGATCTGGCCCCGTAACGAAGCTTCTTGGATCGCCGCGGCAACAACGTTCGACGTCAAGGTGAGATAAGTCGCCTCGAGCGAATACTGCTGCAGTGCGGTTGTTGCCTCGGCGGCCTCCACCTCGCGGCGCACGAGACCGAAGACGTCGGGCACATATCCGACATCCAAAGCCGGCGTGTACAGGCGCAGATAAGGGCTGGCCGTCGATCCTGGCGGTGAAACTTGTGTGGCGACCCTCGTTGTGTAGGCGGTGAAACTGCCGCTCGCTTGCGGCCAGAAGGCGCCCTTTTGCGCTTCTGCCGTTTGATAGGCGACACGCAACGCGGCCTGTGCCGAATCCAGTCCGGGATTATGTTTCAGCGCATCTTCAACAAGATCGTTCAGCGCGCGCGAATGAAATAGCTCCCACCATTGGCCAGGAATATCGAGGCCTTCAGCAAAGCTTTGGTCTTGCCCCAAGCCGGAGCCTGCCGAAGCTGATGAGGCTTTGAGCGGCTCCTTCGTATATCCCGTCACATCTGGCGCGGCGGGCGGAAGAAAATCGGGGCCAACCGCGCAGCCAGTGAGCAAGCTCAGGGTAAGGCACGCGGCGCCGCCCTTGATCCGCAGCTCCTTGCGGCCGGTTCTTGATGCCGTCTTGGCCCCCACGCGAGCCTTAGCGTGGTGTGCTGCGGGGATAGAACAATGCACCTAAGGTTCCTCATTCCGTGAAGGGCTCTTGATCCCGCCGATCGGTGAGCCTATCGCTCTTCCGGCAATAGCGCTGGGCCAGGCCTCTTTGATTTGGATGGGAGTCTTGCGTTTCACTCCGGCCATTAGATTTAGATAAAAGGCAGAGGTACGTAGAGAGTCAATTACGGCTTTTATGTATTTATCCCACAAAATGTAAGTAATGCGGTGCAGTGTTGCGAAATAGAGACACTTCGCTTTTATTCTAAACTGTCATAATTAATGCGGATTTGTGGAGCCATGGTTTTGCCGCCGCCCATGGCCAAAATGTTTGGCGATGGTAACGTGGTTCTCATCACTTTGCGGCGTTGGTCCTCCGATTTATAGCGGAAGCAAGCCAGCAGCCCATCGAGATCGTTGCACAAGCAAGAGACGGCCGGCGGATATTGTTGCTTGAAGCGCTCTGCAAAACGGCACACAGCGGAGCGGGCCGCAGCGCCTGACGGCATGGGCATAGCAGCTCCTCCCAGATGGCCTCCCGCACGGAACTTGCGGAAAATGTTGCAGACCGCCGAGCACGGCGGAAATTCATCGCGAGGAAGACAGCGCCACGGGCAGACAGTACGAAGAAGATAGAAGATCGCATTCATCGCCGCACGCATACCGGCCTTGCGCGGACGCCAGCCCGGAGACGCGTCAGGGACAATGGCTTCAGCCCCTCCCACTCCGTATCCGTCAAATTGCTTGGATAGCGCTCTTCATCGCGCCAGCAGATCGCGCGTTGCCCTGCCGTCCACATCGCGAATCACCAAATCGGTTGCACGTGACGTGCTGAATCACGCAACCAGTGCGAATGCAATAACCTTTCGAAGCAGGCTCTCAGCATGGAATGGCTCGACTGTTTCCTCTGATCTGCACGGCCCTAGATATGCTCATGACCAGGGAAGATGTGATCCAGCCGGGGTAATCCCATGCCCACAAATATTGAGCGATACAATTCTGCCGGACTAACTCACTGGATAATTATATTACTAACGCTTGCCTCACTTGCTTTAGGATGGTACAGCTCGTTTCTTCCTGAACAATATAGCAATATACGTGATTTTTTATTCTATATACATAGCTCTCTTGGTCTTACAATAATTATCTTGATTCTGCTACATATATTCATGCGGCCCGCATACAGGAAGTCACCCTACAAAAATGACATCACGATACAACAATTGTTATTTTTTTACTTACAAAATATTCTTTACGTCATAATTATCTTTATGGCTATCAGTGGATATCTTCAAGCGGTTTTCAACGGGATGCCCGTGGAATTCTGGGGCATTCCCCTGCCTAATTTGGGTGCAGTTAACCAGCCATTGTCCGAAGCTCTGGGACCATTCTGGAGTGTCCCCCTCCGGATATTGGGCCTGTCCGATCTGACTTCAGCCGGATTTTTTGGAGCGGTGCACAGCCTCACGGCCTATGCCTTGGCTGGTCTGATTTGCGTGCATATTGGCAACGTTGCGCTGACGGCATTTGAGCATGCGGGGGCTGCGGTGGCACCTGCCGCACAACAGCCCTGCGGGCTGGAGAAAGAAAAGTTACCGCTTGTATCCAAAATCGCACAACGCCTGGCGAACGATCTACGCTTCTTCGGCTGGATTGAGTTCTGGCTGCAATTGGTACTCGCTCTCCTGACCGGGCTCCTTCTACAATTTGCTGCATCGGGGCGCGCATTCAGCCCCGGTGCTGCGGGATTTAGTGATGCCATCTACTGGGGAACAGATGGATTCTTTCTTCTGTTACTTGCAATTCCAATGGCCTACTACTACACGCGCGCGGCCCGGAGGATTGTTTCAAAACCGGATTCTTATTTAGGCAAAGCAGGTGTAATGCCCTTCTGGTGGCTGACCGCAGGCATGCTCATCAGCGCTTTAGGGGTTTTAATATCCCTTACCGGCATTGTTCTGAGCATAGTATTGCTGATTGTGAAGACCGTTTCCCAGCCTCCAGGGATAGCCATTACCGACCCCGCTAAAATCGTCCGGGCTCTCGATGTGTTCGTCCTTATTGTAAATTTCTTCTTGCTCATGGCGCATTCTATCGGGGCAGGCATAGCGCTCTGGCTAGGCATTCGTCTATCGCGAGCACGCCTCAAATACATGACCGTAACAACACGATCATAGCCCAGACTATGTGAAAGGACCTCAACGGCTATGAAGCAGGATCCACCGCCGTCCGCATTGCAGAGCGTATCACATAAGCGTGTTTACCATGCGCCAGCGGGCGGCTGTCACGCCCGGCTCCAGGCTTAGGCGCCCGACGATATATTCGAGCGCAAGCTCGCGCCGTTTTTCCGATGTGAGCGTGGCGCTTACCGCAACCCGGCCGGTGCCTTCGATATCGCTGCTTTCAAGCTCACGCAGATGCAGATCGCTGACGCCAAAGGCTTGCACCAGAAGCGCGCGGATTTGCGCCTCATCGGCTGCCCAGCAGGTAACGCTAACGACGTAAGAGGTCTCCACTTCGGCGCTCTCGATGGGCTGGCGGTTGACCAATCTAACCAATGGCCGCAGCACGATATTGACACCAACGACGAGACCAGCAGCAAGAATGGCGTGCAACCAATAGCCGGTGCCAGCCAGCAAACCGACGGCGCAGGAGCACCACAACGTCGCGGCGGTATTGAGGCCGCGCACATTGCCGCCTTCCTTCCAGATCACCCCTGCGCCGAGAAAACCGATGCCTGTCACGACCTGCGCGGCAACCCGCGTCGGGCTGCTGTCCGTGAATTGCCCGGCGAAAACCACGAAGATCGCGGCCCCGAGCGAAACCAGCGTATTCGTCCGCAATCCTGCCAGGCGCTGGCGCCACTGACGCTCAAAGCCAATCGCGCCGCCAAGCACGAGAGCCATGATCAAATCGAGCGCATCTTTCTGGAATGCGAGATCGAATACCGGCATTGGAGGGCCTTCCCCGGCCTTTGCACGATTCGTACAGGCCGGATTGATACGTCTGCAAAAAAGCGCGCCAAGTTTCTAAGCGTGGCTTTGGGCGATAGCCATGTCATGTGACATTTGGGTGACTGTAGCTAGCCATGACCGCAGCAGTCTTCGTTGCTCCAGGCTTCCCGCCCTTCCTTGACAACGAAAAAGACGATTACCAGCGAGGTGACGCCATCGATCCACCAGGCGCCGGGCATAAGATTAGCGATGAGGCCTATCACCACAACCAGCGATAGCCAGCCGCAGGTGATGCTTTCGGCCGCGTCTGCCCGCATCGCCCGGCTGCCAAGCCCGGCCGCAACCCGGATCTTGCGCCGCGCCAGCACGGTCATGACGGGGATCGCCAGCAACGCGGCGATCAGCCCCGGAACAGTGGTCATCTCACCGTGCCGTGCCCAAAGGCTCCAGGCCGCCCCGGCAATGATGCAAGCTGCCAGCGCGAATAGCAAGCCTCCGCCAATCTTGCTCGCGGTCCGCTCAATGCGTTCGGGAAAAGCCCGACCGTACCGCAGCTCCTCGTTCAGACGCCATATGAGCACAAAGGCTGATGCGAGTTCGATCGCGCTATCAAGCCCGAAAGCCAAGAGCGTGAGACTGCCCGCCGCCACGCCCGCACCGATTGCAACGGCGCCTTCGATCACCATCCATGCAACCGTCAGCCACTCAAGGCGGAATGCCTCACTTATGAGCGCGGAGCGCAGCCCAATGGCTTGGCCGGCTGTGACTAACTGATCTGTCATGGATGTATGTCCCCAAATACATGCCTGTCTCGCCAGATGATATTTATCGCATTAGTGATATTGTGCAGCCGCCCGGGTGGCGTCTAAACAATGCTCATGTCTGACCACGGCCATAATCACCATAACCACAATCATAGCTATGGTCCTCGCGACAGCCAAGATCATGGCCGCGCGCACGGCATCGGCGGGCATCTCCATAGACCCGCAACTTTCGGGCGTGCATTTGCCGCAGGCATCGCGCTTAACGGCGGTTTTGTCCTCGCCGAGGCGGTCTATGGCGTTGCCGCCAATTCGGTTGCACTGCTAGCGGATGCCGGACACAACCTCGGCGATGTGCTCGCTCTCGCGGTCGCTTGGATGGCGAATTTTCTCGTAGGGCGCGCGCCCACGCCCCGCTTTACCTATGGCCTCCGCGGTTCATCCATTCTCGCGGCTTTGTTCAACTCCATGTTCTTGCTCCTAACTGCCGGAGCCATTTCCTGGGAAGCGGTTTTACGGCTAAGCCATCCAGCGCCCGTTGCTGGAAAAACCGTAATGATCGTGGCGGCCATTGGCGTTCTGATCAATAGTGTGACGGCTTTGCTGTTCGCCTCTGGCCGGAAGGGCGATATCAACTTGCGCGGCGCCTTTATTCATATGGCATCTGATGCCCTAATCTCGGCTGGGGTGGTCATCGCCGGTCTCATCATTCTTTTGACGGGCTGGCTATGGCTTGATCCGCTGGTCAGTCTCGCGATTAACGCTCTGATTGTGTGGAGCACCTGGGGCCTCCTCAAGGACTCAGCCGGCATGTCCATGGCGGCGGTTCCGCCTCAGATCAATCCTGCTGACGTCCGCGGTTTTCTGGAACAGCAGCCAGGCGTCGCCGGCATCCACGATCTGCACATTTGGCCGATGAGCACCACGGAAATCGCCCTGACCTGCCATCTGATCATGCCGGAAGGCCATCCGGGAGATAGATTCATTCATCACGTGGCGGAAGAGTTGGCCTTAAAGTTCAAAATCAGCCATCCGACTATGCAGATCGAAGTAGATCGGCACGCCGCCTGTGCACTGGCCCCAGATAGCGTCGTTTAAGCAGGCCGTTCGCCAGGCGGACCCGGTCCCGCACAGCTAGAACCCGGCGGGGCCCTGCGCCCCAAGTGTGACGCGTAAGTTAAAGTTAGGCAAACAACTGTTTGTGGGTTGACAGATCAAGACGCGAAGCGCATTTCAGCCCTAGCGGTCTGGCAACCGGCCAGATCCGCACAACCCCGTTAAGGATAATGGGCAGTAGGTTCATAGGGGGCACGAACCCGGCGCAGCCGGGGCAAGTGCCAATAAGTAAAAATGCACGCGGCTGTGATCGCGTGAGAGGTTTGGTGCTGGCCTGCAGCTGACCCATCCGCTCACCTGTCCGCCGCGTTAAGCCGGCTGGAGGTGAGCGATGACCACAAAGCTCCTGAATTTTTTTGATGCCGTGCCGATGTCTGCTCCGCTGGGCAGCTGTCTCGGCGCCTTTCCCCGTCTTCGCACGAAAGCGTCACCCTCCCCTGCCCGGGGCGGCCACTACGTTCCCCGGCTGCGGACACCTATCGCATGCAAATGGCAGGTCGATCCGCTCAGCGGTGAACTGATCGCAATCTGGTCCGATTCATCCGAAGCGGAAATTAGCGACGTCCCACGACGTTTGTTCCGATTGTGCCGGACTGCGCGCGGCCGGGCCTCGCCCAGCTATGCTGCCGCGCGGCAGGCGGCTTGAACAAAGGAGGATCTGTTGAACGACGGCTCTAGTTGCCGCGCTCCCGGCTATTTCTGCATGAGCGCGGATTTCATCTTCGAAGCATTGAGTGAAAAAATCCCGCAAGCGATGCGGAGACCGTAACCCTCCAGGGGCATGGCTTTCCGTTTCCCTTGCGGGAATCTGGAGAAAGCCCATGAATTTTCGCCCCAACATCGACGCGGCGGTGTCCATCTCCGTCCTCGATGAAGCCCACATCGGCCATATCCACGGCGCCTTCGGCACCATTCTTCAGGGAGACACCCGTCCGCGTGAGAGCTGGAAGCACCGGCTCCAGACCCTTCTTGCCATTCTCGGTCCAGGCCTCATCGTCATGGTCGGCGATAATGATGCCGGCGCTTTCGGCACCTATACCCAGGCTGGGCAGAATTACGGAACGGCTCTCCTCTGGACGCTGCTTCTGCTGATCCCCGTCCTTTATGTGAACCAGGAGATGGTCCTTCGTCTCGGCGCTGTGACCGGTGTCGGCCATGCCCGCCTCATTCTCGAGCGCTTTGGCAAATTCTGGGGCGCCTTCAGCGTCATCGATCTTTTCCTCCTCAATGGTCTCACCATCGTCACCGAATTTATTGGAATAGCCTTGGCGCTTAACTATCTGGGCGTTTCCAAGGAACTCGGGGTAGCCCTCGCCGCCATTTTGATCATAGGTGCGGCGAGCACCGGAGACTTTCGCCGTTTCGAACGCTTCTCGATGGCGCTGGTCTTCGGCAGCCTCGTTCTCGTACCGGTTTTCCTGATGGTGCATCCGCCGGTTGCGCAGATCGCGCATGATTTCATCACGCCGCACCTTCCCAAGGGGGCCAAGCTCAGCGAAGTGATGCTTCTCATCATCGCGATTGTCGGCACAACGATTGCCCCCTGGCAGCTCTTTTTCCAGCAGAGCTATGTCATCGACAAGCGGATTACGCCGCGTTTCATTGCCTATGTGAAGGCAGACCTTTGGCTTGGCATCGCGCTCGTCATCATTGGCGCGGTGGCCATGATGGCCTTCACGGCCGCCGTTTTCAGCGGTAAACCCGAATTTGGCAATTTCGCCGATGCAGGCGCGGTCGCGAGCGGGATTGGCAATTATGCCGGCCGGGCCGCGGGCGTCATGTTTGCAATTGCCCTCATTGATGCCAGCATCATCGGCGCCTCGGCCGTGTCTCTTTCGACAGCTTACGCCATCGGCGATGTACTGTCTCTCAGACACTCTTTGCACCGCAAACCTTCCGACGCCAAAGGCTTCTATGCGGTCTATTGCGGCCTGGTCATCATTGCGGCTGCACTCGTTCTGACCCCCGGTGCGCCCCTCGGACTCTTGACGAATGCCGTCCAGACGCTGGCCGGCGTTCTTCTGCCGAGCGCCACTGTCTTTCTGCTGCTTCTCTGCAATGACAAGGACGTCCTTGGCCCCTGGACCAATTCGCGCGGGCTCAATCTCTTCACCGGTACCGTTATCGCGGGCCTGGTCTTGCTTTCGGTCATCCTGACCATGTCGGTCCTCTTTCCGGAAGCCACAAGTGAAACTGTCATTCTTACAATTCTCTTCGGCGGCTCCGGACTTGGTGCCTTGGTTGCTCTTGGCGCGCTTTTGGTAAAAGGACCGCGTTTGAGGGCAGATGGCCCTAGCGGCGCATCGGGAAACCTTCACGCGATCGAACGTCAGTCCTGGCGCATGCCGCCGCTCAGGCACTTGCCGCCACTGCGCCTGTCTCGAACGGTCAAGATTTGGATGTTTGTCTTGCGCGCCTATCTCGCCCTCGCCGCCGGCCTCATTGTCTTCCGGATCGCAGCCCTCGCGGTTGGGTTCACTTAGACTTGAAAGCAAGCTGCCAGACGATGGGTCTTCATGATATGATAATTAATGGCGGCCAGTCGGGTGACTGGCCGCCGCCGTCTCTGGCGCCGCCTTTTTCGGAGTGCCTTCTTGGCAAAGCCATCCAATAGCGACATTCCGGCAAAGAACCTCGCGCGCCGGCAACGCTATGAGGCAGGCCATGCATTACGCCAACGCGTGCCGCGCGAAACTCATGCCAGTTGCCCGGACGCTTCAAGCCGCGATCCGGTTGCCATTCTCGCTGAGACCGATGAGCATCGCATCCTCGAGCTGCTGCCGATTCGCTACGAGCGCATGCTGCAATCCCCGTTCACCTTCCTGCGGGGTGCCGCCGCCATCATGGCCCATGATCTTGCCAGGCTTCCACAGGCTGGCGCGCATGTGCAAGCCTGCGGCGATTGCCATTTGATGAATTTCGGCGTGTTCAGCACGCCGGAGGAACGTATTCTCTTTGACATCAACGACTTCGACGAGACCTTGCCCGGCATCGACTTCACAGTGGATTTAAAGCGCCTTGCCGCCAGCGTCGCGGTTGCCGCCCTCGACGCTTGCATGTCTGACAAAAAGGCGCGCGCCCTCGCGAAAGCAACCGTCTCATCCTACCGCGAATTCATCCATGAGCTGGCTGCCAAGACGCCACTCGAGATCTGGTACACGCGCATGGATGTTGCCGATGAGGTCAAGCGAATCGGCAACGCCAAACTGCGCGAAACCGTTTTCTCTACCTTGTGGAAAGCTAAGAAGGATCTCGCCGCGGATGACAATTTTCCGCATCTTGCGGCGGCAAAAGCAGGCATTCCCAAGATCGAAGACCGCCCTCCCTTGATCTATCATTTCAATGAAACCACTAAGGCCTATAAGATTCATGCCCATGCGGCTTTCGCGGATTACCAGGCCTCCCTGCTGCCCGAAAGATGCGCTCTCATCGCACGTTATGAGCTTTCCGACGTAGCCTTCAAGGTCGTCGGCGTCGGGAGTGTTGGCACGTTTTGTGCTATCGGCCTTTTCGTGACGGCAGATGGCGAACCGCTGTTCCTGCAGGTCAAACAGGCGCTCCCTTCCGTTCTTGAAAAGATTGGCCCGCCCCCGCCGGACCTCATCCATCAGGGCCGGCGTGTCGCCGAGGGGCAGCGCGCGATGCAGGCAGCAAGTGACATTTTTCTCGGCTTCACAGAAGACGAGAAAAGCGGCCGGCATTTCTATGTCCGCCAGCTCAAGAACCGCCATCTCGGCACGATCGGCGAGGTCATCGAAATCAAGGCCCTTGATGCTTACGCCAATCTCTGCGGAAGGACGCTCGCCCGTGCTCATGCACGCAGCGGCGATCCCGCGGTCATTGCGGGCTACATGGGGAAATCGGAGGCTTTCGATGATGCACTCGCCTCATTCGCAATGAGTTATGCCGCGTTAACAAAGCATGACTATGCTATCTTGAAGGCCGCCCGCGCTCCGAAGGCCGGCGTTGCCAGCAAGTGACTCCCTTGCGCCCCGGTAACATTTTTCGATTGGCTGCCCGTTACTTTGGGCGGGATCTCCCCGCGGATCTCATTGCCGGCCTGGCCCTTGCCGCGGTCGCCCTTCCCTCGCAGATGGCAACGGCGCATCTTGCTCATTTCCCACCAGCCATGGGATTCATCGCTTTCGCGGCCGCCGTGACCGGCTTTTCGCTGGTCGGAGCCAATCATCTCGTGGTGGCCTGCGCGGACTCGACTATCGCTCCGATATTCGCTGGAGGCCTTGCCGCGATGGCCGCCGCCGGAAGCCCCGCCTATGTTGCGCTTAGCGCGAGCTCCGCAGTTATGGTTGGGGGCATTCTTATTTGCTGCGGTCTATTCCGGCTTGGACGGATCGCGGACCTCGTATCGAAGCCGGTCACAATAGGGTTCTTGGCCGGCATCGCCTGCCACATTGTCATTTCTCAGCTTCCCTCACTTCTCGGCATCATGGCCCCGGAAGGCAAGTTATTGGATCAGGCCTCCGTGATCATGAGCAGGCTCGGTGAAACCAATCTGGTTTCGCTCTGGCTGGGTCTCACGGTTTTCGCCGTAACCGTCTGCGCGCATTGGATCAGCCCGCGCATTCCCGGCGCGCTCCTGGGCATCGCTGTCACAACGATCGCAGTTTATTGGTTCAAGCTTGAGCATCATGGCGTTGCTGTTGTCGGAGACGTCGCGGGTGAAATTCCGCCTTTGCGTTTTCCCGCAATCGCATTCAATGACCTCGTCAGCGCGGCTCCGCTCGCCTTTATCATTGTCGCCATGATCATGGTGCAAACCGGCGCGACAACACGCGAATTCCCATCAGCTTCCAAGCCCTTGATTAATCGTGATTTTGCCGGCATAGGCGCCGCCAATCTATTGGCGGGCCTTTTCGGCGTTTTTCCCGTTGATGCAAGCCCGCCCCTCACCGAGATTGTCGCCGAAAGCGGAGGACGCAGCAAAATTGCGAGCCTCGCGGCAGCGGCCCTTCTCCTTGCCATTGCCTGGAACGGTAAAGCGCTTCTTGCCCATGTACCCATGGCAGCGCTCGCGGGCACCCTGATTTTTGTTGCAGTACGCCTCGTCCAGATCCCAGAAATCATCTTGATATTCCGCCGGACACGCGGCGAGTTTCTATTGATCGCGGCGACATTCACCGCAATCGTTTTTCTCCCTATCGGAACCGGAGTCGCGGCTGGCATAATCCTCTCGCTGCTTCATGGCTTATGGTCGATGACCAGCACCCGCCTCATCATTTTTGAGAGGGTTCCCGGCACCACAATCTGGTGGCCGCCGAGCCCCAGCCTCAAGGGAGAGACTGTCGAAGGCGTTCTGGTCATGGCTTTCCAGGCCCCCCTCTCTTTTCTTAATGCCTATAAGTTCCAAGATGACGCGCGAACTGTCATTAAGGAGAGCCGCACGCCGCCAAACCTTATCATTTTGGAAGCAAGCGGCATTGCGGAAATCGATTTCACCGCCGCGGGGATCCTTCTCGAATTTATCAAAGAATGCAAACGGTCGAAGATTACCTTTGCAGTCGCCCGCCTCGAATCAGTGCGGACTGCGGCGGCTTTCAAGCGTTTCCGGATTACCGATGCCGTGCGGCGGGACCATTTTTTCCGCAGCGTGGAGGAGGCGATCAGAGCCCTCGCAAAAAAACAGCAAAAAGACGAATGAGTTTCGCGAGGAACCGTAGTAGAAGGCGCTCTGGACGGAAAAGCCGCGCAGAGGGCAAGCTTTGCCGTTAGAGCAAAGCCGGCCTCGCACCGCCGGTTCCCGCGCCTGCCCCTCATTGCCAACCGTCTGGCTCGCGGCGGCGGCTGACTGCTTGGGTGCTTTAAGGAGATCGTTTATGGGTCTATTTCCGGTTTTTTTCGGCGCAGAATGGTTTGAGCTCCCTGCGGCGCCGCAGCGAAAATCCGCGCGTGCCGCTTTTAGCTTCTTTTGCGCGCTTTTTTTGGGCTCTGCCGGAAGCGCCATGCCTCTCCCCTCTGCTACCCCAGCATTCGCAAAGGGGCCAGATTCCCTCGCGGATCTTGCAGAATCGGTGAGCGATGCCGTGGTCAATATTTCCGCAACGCAAACCGTGGATGAAAAGCATCTCAGCAATGCACCTCAGCTTGAGCCCGGCACACCTTTCGATGATCTCTTCGAAGAGTTTTTCCGCCGCCATCAGCAGGGCGGCAAAGAGCCTGAGCAAAGGCCGCGGGAGCGCAAGTCGAACTCGCTTGGTTCGGGCTTCGTGATCGACCCATCGGGCATTGTCATCACGAACAATCACGTCATCGAAGGTGCCAATGAGGTGACCGTCATATTTACCGACGGCCAGAAACTGAAGGCCGAAATCATTGGCAAGGATGAAAAGGTTGACGTCGCGGTGCTCCGGGTCAAGCCGGACAAGCCCCTCAAAGCGGTCAAATTCGGCGACAGCGAGAAGATGCGGGTCGGCGACGCGGTGATCGCGGTTGGCAACCCCTTCGGGCTCGGCGGCACGGTCACAGCGGGCATCATTTCAGCCCGCCATCGCAACATCGATTCGGGCCCCTATGACAATTACTTCCAGACCGACGCGGCAATCAACAAGGGCAACTCGGGCGGTCCCTTGTTCAACATGGCGGGAGAGGTAATCGGCATTAATACCGCGATTTTATCGCCCTCGGGCGGCTCGATCGGCATCGGCTTTGCCACCCCCTCGGCGACCGTCGTGCCGATTATTGATCAGCTGGAAAAATATGGCGAGACACGGCGCGGCTGGCTCGGCGTGCGTATCCAGAACGTCGATGATACGATCGCCGAAAGCCTTAACCTTGGCCAGCTGCGCGGCGCCCTCGTCGCCGGGACCGACGAAAAGGGCCCGGCGAAGGCAGCCGGGCTCAAGGCGGGAGATGTCATTATCAAATTCGATGGCATCGACATTAAGGAGTCGCGCGACCTGCCCAAGATTGTCGCCGCCGAGCCGGTCGGCAAAGAGGTTGAGATCGTCGTGGTGCGGCAAGGCAAGCAGATCACAAAGATGATCAAGCTCGGCCGCTTGGAAGAGAATGAAAAGAAGACCGCCCTTGCCTCGAAACGCGAGGAGGGGGGGAAGAAAGCCGCACCGGGCCCGGTTGCAAAGGCTCTCGGAATGGAATTCTCAAGCCTCACCGACGAGTTGCGGCAGAAGTTTTCCATCAAGAGCAGCGTCGCTTCCGGAGTGGTCATCACCGACGTCGATCCCGATTCGAACGCCGCAGAGAAACATGTTGAAGCTGGCGATGTGATCGTTGAGATCAACCAGGAACCGGTCAAGGAGCCCTCTGACATTGCCAAGAAAATCGAGGCACTGAAATCCGGCGGCAAGAAATCAGCATTGCTCCTCGTTGCCAACGCGCAGGGCGAAGTGCGCTTTGTGGCGCTCGGCCTGCCGTGAGCGCCCTGTGAGGCACGCTCCAGGAGAAGGGTAATCGGACCTCTCCGCGGTCTCAATTTTTTAACCGCAAAGTTTTTTTTGCGGCCTTGCGTGCCCCTTGACACGCCAAGATGGCATTCCTAGGTAGTGGTCGCCCTGTTAGCACTCATTACGTGGGAGTGCTAACAGGGCGGTCCGTTCAATTTAACCGCGAGCTTCGCAAGACGCCCGGCGCAGCCGGGCTTTCTTGCTTGGCACATCAGGGAATCCAAAGATATGAGCTTTCGTCCTTTGCATGACCGCGTTGTGGTCAGACGCCTCGAAAGTGAGGAAAAGACCAAGGGTGGGATCATCATCCCCGACACCGCCAAGGAGAAGCCCCAGGAAGGCGAGATCGTCGCCGTTGGCCCTGGCGCACGTGACGAAAACGGCAAACTTACACCCCTCGACGTCAAGGCCGGCGACAAAGTTCTTTTCGGAAAATGGTCAGGCACTGAGGTCAAGATCGACGGTCAGGATCTCCTCATCATGAAGGAGAGCGACATCCTCGGCATTGTCGTCTGAAACCGAAAGCTCGTCAGAAATTTTTGAGAACCCGGTACTGGAGTTTCAACATGGCAGCAAAAGATGTTCGCTTCTCGTCAGACGCGCGCGACCGTATGTTGCGCGGCGTCGACATCCTCAGCAACGCGGTCAAGGTCACCCTTGGTCCTAAGGGCCGTAACGTCGTTATTGAGAAATCGTTCGGTGCGCCGCGCATCACCAAGGACGGCGTGACGGTCGCAAAGGAAATCGAACTCGCCGACAAATTCGAAAATCTGGGCGCTCAGCTCGTACGCGAAGTTGCTTCCAAGCAGAATGATATTGCTGGAGACGGAACCACGACGGCAACCATTCTCGCCGCTTCGATCGTCCGCGAGGGCACGAAGGCGGTCGCCGCCGGTCTCAACCCGATGGACCTGAAGCGCGGCATTGATCTTGCCGTCAACGCCATCGTGGCCGATCTCAAGGCCAACTCCAAGAAGGTCACCTCCAACGACGAAATTGCCCAGGTTGGCACGATTTCGGCCAATGGCGACAAATCGGTCGGCCAAATGATCGCAACGGCGATGCAGAAGGTCGGCAATGAGGGCGTGATCACGGTTGAAGAGGCAAAGAGCCTCGAGACCGAGCTTGACGTCGTCGAGGGCATGCAGTTCGACCGCGGCTATCTCTCGCCTTATTTCATCACCAATGCCGAGAAGATGGTCGCTGAGCTCGAAGATCCTTACATTCTCGTGCATGAGAAGAAGCTGTCTTCCCTGCAGGCGCTCCTTCCGGTCCTTGAGGCGGTTGTTCAGACAGGCAAGCCGCTCCTCATCGTTGCTGAAGACGTCGAGGGCGAGGCCCTTGCTACGCTCGTCGTCAACAAGTTGCGCGGCGGCCTCAAGGTCGCGGCAGTCAAGGCTCCTGGCTTTGGCGACCGCCGCAAGGCCATGCTCGAGGATATCTCGATCCTGACCGCTGGGCAGCTTATATCGGAAGAGCTTGGCATTAAGCTCGAAAACGTCACCTTGCAGATGCTCGGCCGCGCCAAACGGGTTCGCATCGAGAAGGAGGCAACGACGATCATCGATGGTGCCGGCGAGAAGAAAGACATTGAGGCGCGGATTGCCCAGATCAAGGCGCAGATCGCCGAGACAACGTCGGACTATGATCGCGAGAAACTTCAGGAGCGCCTGGCCAAGCTTGCGGGCGGCGTCGCGGTGATCCGCGTCGGCGGCGCCACGGAAGTCGAGGTGAAGGAGAAGAAAGATCTCGTCGACGACGCGCTCAACGCAACGCGTGCGGCAGTTGAGGAAGGCGTTTTGCCTGGCGGCGGCGTGCCTTTGCTGCGCGCGATCAAGGCCCTGGAAAATCTTCCTGTCGAGAATAACGATCAGAAGACCGGCATCGACATCGTCCGCAAAGCGATCCAGAGCCCAGCCCGGCAGATCATCGACAATTCCGGCGACGACGGAGCCATTGTCGTTGGCAAGCTGATCGAGAATTCGGCCTACGCCTATGGATATAATGCACAGACGGGAGAATATGGGGATCTGGTGAAGCTCGGCATCATTGATCCGACCAAGGTCGTGCGCACAGCCCTGCAGGATGCGGCTTCCGTTGCCGGCCTCCTCATCACGACTGAGGCAATCGTCGTGGAAGCGCCGAAGAAGGAAACGCCGGCCGTTCCCGGTGGCGGCGGTATGGGCGGTATGGGCGGTATGGATTTCTAGGATCGCCGTTCAGCCTGCTTTTCGCGAAAGGCCCCGGTTTGCCGGGGCCTTTTTGCGTCTCTAGGGAGACTCGCCAAGCCCCACAATAAAAAACAATCGTTGCCATCATTTCAAAAAGGCCATGGCGTGGCAGTTTCCCCTGGCCTGCAAAATGTTTTAAGATCAGTCTCAAGAAGGCGGCTTAACGGGGGGAGATTGAGCGATGCCTCGAGCGTCTGGGCCGCAGCGAGCTGCGGCCGACAGCCGGAAGACCGCAACACGTGCGGACCTCCTCAATGCCGTTTATGCTTCCTGCCCCATGCTTTCACGCGCCGAAGCAAAGGAAATCTTTGAAATGGCGCTGGAAGAAATTTCTAGCGCGCTGGTGCGCGGCGAGCCGGTGAAGCTGCGCTCCTTTGGCCTCTTTCTTGTGCGTGAGAAGCGGGAGCGCATTGGCCGCAATCCACGCACTGGCATTGAGGTGCCGATCATGCCCAGGCGGGTGCTCACCTTCAAGCCTTCGCCTGTGCTGTGCGCCGCAGTCAACGGGCTCCTGGCCCCAAAAGAGCCGGAAGACGACGATCTCGGCTGACACGCAGCCGTCTGAATGCCAGCGGCTTCAGCCCGAGCCCTTTGAGGCCGCATGTTCTTCTATGTTGAGGGGCTGCTCTGAATTTTCAACCCGCAAGGATCATTGTACCCGGGACAGGGATCTTAAAAAAAAAAAGTTGCAGACTTTTCGAAGATCATGCGGCACAAGAACACTGATGAAGCCTCACACGTGATCAAAATTAAAACGATCACAGTCTAGAATAAGGTAGTTCATGTATCTTCTCGCCGCCCTCGTGGGCCTATTCTCGGCTGCTGCCACGCTCATTGGCCTGAAGTCCGAAGACCATATCGTTCTCTTGCTCGCGGCAGCGGGATTTCTCTGCGCCTATACGACACGCCAGTCCCGGACGATCTCAATATTTCTCCAAATCTTTGCGGCAATATTCGCAGCCGAAACCGTGATTTTCGGCGTGATCTACCTCATTGCACAGGTTGGTCTCTGGCCCTCATCACTTCAAGAGTACGAATTTCCTGAAAGCTTGCCGCTCACCGTCGCGATTTTCGGCATCCTCGTCTACGCGATCTCCCATATTCCAGTGGTCAAATCGATGACCCTCATCGCTGACCGTTATTTTAACACGCTTGACGAGACGCGCGCACGTATTTGGCCTTTTCCCTCTTTTAGCGCACGCGAGCGGCATGTTGCGATTGCCATGGTCATCCTGCTTGTCATTATCAACCAGGCGCAAGTCGGGATCAATCTCCGGCTCACGTTTTTTTCGCGCGATTGGTTCAACGCGATCCAGGACAAAGATCAGGCCGCGTTCTGGTCGCAACTCTTCATTGTTTTCGTTCCTTGGGCGTTTCTTTTTATCGCAACAGCGGTCCTGGAATTCGTTGTCACAAACATCCTTATAATCCGGTGGCGGCGGTGGCTCACCGATGATTACGTCAAGCGCTGGCTCGATGCGCACACCCATTATCGCATGTCCCTTGCCGGCGGCGGCGCCGACAACCCGGACCAGCGCATTTCGGAAGACATCAACCGCTTCATCGATGGCGGCCAAATCGGCTACGGTATTTACTCCTTCTCGATCTTGCTGATCTCGAATTTGAGCTCACTCGTCACTTTCGCGATCCTTCTTTGGGATCTTTCTACCAATTTCACCCTGCCCTACACGACAATCGCAGTGCCCGGATTCTTGTTCTGGGTCGCTCTGATCTATGCTGGCGTTGGCACGATCGTAACCCATTTGATTGGGCGCCCGCTTATCCACCTTTCCTTTGAGCGGCAACACTATGAAGCGGATTTCCGCTTTTCACTCGCAAGATTGCGCGAATATGCCGAACAGGTCGCCCTGCTCTCCGGGGAGCCTATGGAAAAGGTCTCGCTTGCATCGCGGTTTGGCGCGATTGTTATCAACTTTTTTCAAATCATAGCCTGCCGGATGAAGCTCACCGCCTTCACGGCCTCCTATGGCCAGCTTAGTCCGATCATTCCTTTCGTCGTCGCGGCACCCTTCTATTTCGCTGGCAAGATCATGCTCGGCGTCATGACGCAAACGGCAAGAGCCTTTGGCAGCGTAAACGAAGCCTTGACCTTTTTTGTCACCTACTACGTCTCCCTCGCCGATTTCAAAGCAGTGCTCGACCGTCTGACGTCTTTCGAGCTTGCGATCGAGAGCGCGCAGACGCCAGGATTCACCCCGCAACTGGGATCGGATACCGAAGCCGCGCGCAAGTATCTCGACATCGAAGCACTCACTCTGCGCCTTCCAGACGGCCGTGAGATCATCAAAGATGCCAATCTGCGACTCACCGCAGGCGAGCCCGTCGTGGTCACGGGTCCTTCCGGTTCTGGCAAGTCCACCTTGTTCCGGGCAATCTCGGGCATATGGCCTTATGGCGAGGGCATAATCACCTTGCCAGCCGGCGCCAAGCTAATGCTCTTGCCGCAAAAACCCTATATCCCGATTGGCACATTGCGCGCCGCCGTGACCTACCCTCATAATCCAGAGGATTATACCGACTCGGCGATTGCCGGGGCGCTCCGTGCCGCCCGCCTCTCGGAACTCACCGGCGCGCTCGATGTCGAGGATATATGGCCACAGCGGCTTTCCGGCGGCGAACAGCAGCGCATCGCGATTGCCCGCGCCATTCTGGCAAAGCCCGATTGGCTCTTCCTCGACGAGTCGACCTCGGCAGTGGACGAAGCGATGGAAGCTGAAATCTACGAAACCCTCGCCAAAGTACTCCCCGCAACGACGATCGTTTCGATCGGGCATCGCACGAGTGTCAGCCGCTTCCACAAACGGCACTTCGAAATGCAGCCTGCTGCTCCCGGAATTTTTAGGCCCGCAGAGGTCGTGTTCAAACCAGCAGAATGAAATTCGGTCAAATCCTGGGCCTTTGCATGATTTGTGCGGCCTGCTCCGGCTCACAGCTCTGAGGGCGCCATTGAACGATGACTGCGGCTTCCAAATCGTGAACCGGATCCGGAGACCGGCACGGATCAATGGACTGTCCGGCTGACCTGAATGATCGCTGGAGTGAGGATGATTGCAAAGAGGACGGGAAGAAAAAACACAATCATCGGGACGGTCAATTTGGGAGGCAGTCCAGCGGCCTTTTTCTCGGCAAGCATCATCCGGTTGTCGCGGCTTTCTTTGGCAATGACGCGCAAAGCGGTGCCAAGCGGCGTGCCATATTTCTCGGCCTGTATGAGCACCGTCACGATCTGCTTCACCGATTCGACCCCAGTCCTCAGGCCGAGATTTTCATAGGCTGTCCGCCGGTCAGGCAGAAAGGAGATTTCTGCCGTCGTCAAGGTCAGCTCCTCGGCGAGCGGAATCGATTGAGCACCTATTTCTTGCGCAACCTTGCGGAAGGCATGTTCAATCGACATGCCGGATTCGACGCAGATCAGCAGCAGATCCATAGCGTCTGGAAAGGCGCGTCCAATCGAAGCCTGACGTTTGCTGATCGTATTTTTGAGGTAGAGCTCCGGCATCTTCAAACCAAGATACGCCGCAAAAATGATAACACCGATTTTCAGAAAGATACCGAGGCCGGGATCAACGACAATAAAAATATAGAATGCTGAGAGCGCAAGGCTCAGGATTGGTGTCACGAGGCGGAAAAAAAGAAACGCTACCTCCGCTTGGGGGCCGCGGAACCCGGCCATCGCCATCTGCAGTTTCGCCTGCTCGGTGCCAAGCCATTTCGAAAGGCTGAAGCGCTCGACGACCTGCTTCATATAGGCTTTCGGCGGCTGGCGGAGGCTTGGTTTGCTCCTGTCCGCCAAAAGCCGCTCGCGTTCGCGCGCCCTGATGCGCTCGCGTTCCGTTGCAACCGCCTTCATCCGCTGTCCTAGGGTGTCAACCTCAATCAGCGGCATAGCAACGGTCAGAATCGTAGCCATCGTTGCGATCGCAACGAGCATGCTGAGGAGAAATTGAGGATCCGTTCCCTTAGCGTATATCAGATCGAGTATTTGCATCGTGCGACAGAAAGAATTTTTGCAACAACAGCACCGCCCCTAAACAGATCTTCACTTGGAGAACGCGAGAGCTTTCTTCGTTGCAATCACATGCTCACCAAAGAATCCTCGAATAATTGGAGTCTGACTTTAAATGTCAAAGTTGATCATGTTCCTCATGACTAAAATGCCGATTCCCATCCACAGTGCAGACCCTCCCATGACGAGTTCACCTGTCTGCGTCGTCCACAGGAGCTCCATATATTTTGGGCTTGTAAGCCAGACCATTCCGCTCACGAAGAACGGCATGCTGCCAATGATATAGGCAGAGGTCTTGGCTTCGCTCGAAACAGCCTTGATCTTGCCTTTCATCTTTTTACGGTCGCGAAGCACTCCTGATAAATTGCCCAAAGCTTCTGCAAGATTGCCGCCGGCCTTTTGTTGGATATTGATTACGATAGCAAAGAAGCTTGCCTCGGTGAGCGGCACCCGCTCGACGATGCGATCGACCGCTTCGCTGGTTGAGAAGCCCATGGCCTGCGCCTCGACGATCTGGCGGAACTCGCTGCGGACAGGTTCGGCAGCTTCATTCGCAATAGCCCGCAGGCAATCACCAAGCGGCATCCCGGCTTTAACGCCCCGGATAATAATGTCGATCGCATTTGGAAATTCATCGACAAACTTCCTCAAGCGGCGTTTGCACAAGAACCCAAGAGTCCATGCCGGAATGCCGAAACCTCCAACGCCCGCTGCGGCTAAAATCACAAGAAAATTACCATTGAGAAGGGCGGTCAGCCCGCCAGCCGCCGCTGCTAAAGCAATGGAGGCGGCAATATATTTATTGCGGCTCCAGGAAAGCCCGGCCTGAGCAAGCCGTGCTTCCAAGGATTGCTTCTTTCGTTTGCTCCGTGCTTCAACTTCCTCGAGGCTTTCGGAGATTTGTTTACGCCGGTTCACAGCATCTGCTTGGTTGCCGCCGCCTCTCTTTGGCAGAGGCGAACGCAACGCGGCATGACGCTTCTCGGCCCTGATGTCTCCCGAAAGGTAAGGGTAGATGAAAACCTGGACGATGCCGCCCGCCGAGATCATTACAAGGCCAACGACCACCTCTGTATGGATGTCCATCCGGGAACCTTCTGACAGCAGCTACTGAATATTGTCCCTGACCTCGGAAGCATCGAGCGCCCTGGCCAATCGTGTTTCCTCCCCGTAGTAGCGGGCCCGTTCCCAGAAACGCGGGCGCCCGATCCCTGTCGAGCGGTGGCGGCCCCTGAGACGGCCCGACGAATCTTCCCCGGTGACCTCATAAATCATAAGATCCTGCATCGTGATGACTTCGCCCTCAAAGCCCAGTACCTCGCTGATATGGGTGATCCGGCGTGACCCGTCGCGAAGCCGCGCGGCCTGAACGATCACATCGACCGAGGATACGATCATTTCCCGGATTGTCTTGCTTGGGAGAGAGAATCCGCCCATGGTAATCATGGACTCAAGGCGGCTCAGTGCTTCGCGCGGCGAGTTTGCGTGCAATGTACCCATCGACCCGTCGTGGCCGGTGTTCATCGCCTGCAAAAGATCGAATGCCTCCGGGCCGCGGACCTCGCCAACGATGATACGCTCGGGCCGCATGCGCAGACAGTTCTTGACGAGATCGCGCATCGTGATCGCGCCGTTCCCTTCGAGATTCGGCGGTCTCGTTTCAAGCCGGACGACATGAGGCTGCTGCAATTGCAGCTCGGCCGCATCCTCGCAAGTGATCACGCGCTCATCGTGATCAATATAATTGCTTATGCAATTGAGAAGCGTTGTCTTGCCCGAGCCCGTCCCTCCCGAAATGATGACATTACAGCGAACGCGCCCAATGATTTTAAGAATCTCGCCGCCTTCCGGGGAAATGGCTCCAAAACCGACGAGCTGATCGAGGGTCAGCTTGTCCTTTCTGAACTTACGAATAGTGAGAACGGGCCCGTCGATAGCGAGGGGCGGCGCGATAACATTGACACGAGAGCCATCGGTAAGACGCGCATCGCAGATCGGCGAGGCCTCATCAACCCGGCGTCCAACCTGGCTGACAATACGCTGACAAATATTCATCAATTGCGTGTTGTCGCGAAAGCGAATGTTCGTCAATTGAATCTTGCCGCCAACCTCGATGAAAGTGCGGGCGGCGCCATTCACCATGATGTCGGCGATATCGTCACGGGACAGCAGGGGTTCGAGAGGGCCGTAACCGAGAACGTCGTTGCAAATATCGTCGATCAGATCTTCCTGCTCGCTGATCGACATGGCGACGTTTTTGATCGCGACAATCTCATGGACGATGTCGCGGATTTCCACCCGCGCATTTTCGGCGTCGAGACGCGACAATTGCGAGAGATCGATCGCTTCGACGAGCGCGCCGAAGATCATGCTTTTGGTTACATAATAATCATCAGAACGCTGGTGCTCAGACGCTGGAGCGTGTTGCGGCGCCAGGGGAGTATTTTGGACGGCAGCAATGCCGGCTGGCTTCGGTACCGCCGCCGGAGCGCTTGATATTGCCGCTGGGCTCTTGCTGCGAGCTTCCGGGATTGAACGCTTGCCGAACATAAATCCTCTTTACCAGTCTCCGTTTCGCTGCGAAGCCTTCAAGCCATCCTCAATAACCGGCTCGACACGTCCATTGACCAGCAGCTGAGCCTCATCAAGGCATGTGCAAGCATCAAGATCACCGCAGGCTGGCTAGCGCAAGGCACCCACCTCGGCGCGGAGGACCGGCTTGCGGCCAAACCGCATCATTAAGGTCTCAAGAAGATTGCGTTTGGCTTTACGCGGTTCGTCCCGGTGAGTCATTTTTCGTGCAAGATCCCTGATGGTATCAGCAGCTTTGCCGTTCGCCTCAACTTCGGCAATCATCTGGCCGTTGTTGGAAGCCGTACCAAAGAGCTTTGGCTCAAAAGAGAGGATCCCAGCTGGTTCAAGATCAACCGCCTTGGCAAAATCTCCAACGCTGATTTCTGGCCGTTTAGGTGTTCCAACGCAATTCATGATGAGCTTCGGATGTCCGTCATGCGCGCGCGCCGCACGGAGCATATCGAGCATGTTTTTTGTGTTGCGGAGATTGGCAAGATCCGGCCAAGCGACAATTGCAATCTCATCAGCGTTGATGAGTGCCCGCTTTGCCCATGCTGTCCAAAGATGGGGAAGATCCAGAATGACGCAAGGAGTCGTGGAACGCAGAATATCGATCAAGGAATCGAATGCAGTTTCGGCAAGGTCATACGTCCTGTCGAGCATCGCGGGAGCTGCCAGAATGCTCAGTTTTTCACCGCATTTCGACAATAGCCGGTCAGCAAGATTCTGATCGAGCCGGTCAGGGGCGAAAACCGCTTCCGCGATGCCTTGTGGCGGATCTTGATTGAAATCAAGCCCTGCCGTGCCGAAACCCAAATCCATATCGGCAATGACTGTTTGGATATCAAGATCGCGGGCAATCGAAAAAGCAATGTTATGCGCAATCGTAGATGCGCCCGTCCCGCCCCTCGCACCCGTTACAGCGACGATCCTGCCGATAGGGGTCGCTCCTGCATTCGTGTAAAGATGTGATATGGCACGGATGAAATCCAAGACGTTAAGGGGAGCGACAAGATAATCGCTGACACCCCTCGCCATAAGCTCGCGGTAGAGAACAATGTCATTCGTTCGTCCGGCGACGACCACCTTGGTGCCTTCGTCGCAGAATTCGGCGAAGGCTTCGAGATGGGAAAGAAGATCGCCTCCGTTGGAAGTGATATCGAGCACCACGACATTCGGCGTCGGAGCATTGCGATAGGCTTCGATGGCAGCAAGCGCGCCTCCCATGTGAACGCGGACATGCGCCCTCTCCATCCGGCGGTCGCTTGCAGCTGCCTCGATGATCTGCGCTGTCTCCACTGTGTCGCAGAATGCGTGCAAAGAGATCCGCGGTACCGGCGCAATCTGCGCATGCCCGCAACCGGCTGCGTCTTTCATCAATTTGCTCCAACTTGGCTGATAGACGAGTTCGCCACTGCCCAAGCCGTGCCCGGATCCTGGCCTTTGCGGAGGTTTTCGATGCCCCGCTCGCGCATCACGGTATCTGCAGGTGTTTCTGCCTGCGGCGTCACGAGGTCACGCGGATCGGCAACTTGGGCGGCAAAAGCGGTTTGATAGGCACAGCCGAAGTTCCAATAGGGCTTGTTGCTCCAGTCAGCGGCAGCGCCGCTGCCAACAGCAAGATCCCTTGGCCACTGGCCGCACTCGCCGGCAACGGTTGCCTTAAGGCCAAGAAAGCTCAAGCGGACCGGCGCAGCAAGGTTAGGACCGGCAGGATAAGGCACGACAATGATACGCGCTATCACACCGGAGGCGGAAAGAGCATTGCGGATCGGTTCCACCGGAGACGGACGCCCCCCAGCATCCGGCAGCGCAATGGTGATCGGACCGCGCCCGAATCTGCGATAGAGGCTGGCATATTCGCGTAGCTGCGCGGCTGAATGACGATCGAACCGGCCCGTCGCAGGCTCGACAAGAATTTCCAGCCTGCGCGGCTCCTCGCCAAGCACGATTGGATGACGGATCTGATAATCATCCTGCGGAATCGATGACACAGCCATGCGCTCCGTCGTCCCGCAGCCCGCCAGTAGCAGGCACAGGCCCAAAGGCAGCCACCACAAGGCAAAAGCTGGCCCGATCAACCTTCGGGAGCGAGCCTTGATTGGAATCACAATCGACATCTTCCGTAGCGCTTTTCTCACGCCTCTGCCTCAATCCAGAATGAAGCCGACCGGCCCCTTATAATCTTTGATCGCCTGCGGATTTCCGGGCGCGGCATAAAGCTGATTGACGCGGCCGAGCAGCCAGGCTTGCGGATCGGTCGCATCGGTGAAGCCGTCGGTGGGCTTGGCGATTTCATTCGGCCGCACGGCCTTGACGATATAGGGGGTCACAATGATCATCAGCTCGGTTTCCTGCCGCTGGTAATCGCTCGAGCGAAAGAGCGCGCCGAGCACCGGCAAATCGAGAAGACCCGGAAGCCCATTGATGGCCTGCCGCGATATTGTCTGGAGGAGTCCGGCAGAGGCGATCGAACCGCCCGAAGGAATCTCGATGCTCGTCTCGTTTTTGCGGGTGAGCAATCCCGGCACGACCGTGCCATAGACGGTTGCCTCGGTTTGCGTGTCTATTTCTGTCACTTCCGTTGCAAGATGAAGCAGGATGCGGCCCTCGGACAAAACAACCGGGGTGAAACGCAAAGTGACGCCATAAGGCTGAAAGATGGCGCCGCCGCCGGTGCAACCTGACGATGTGCAGGTTGACGGGCCCGGAATGGGGATTTCGCCGCCGACGGTGAGCTTGGCATTCTCGCCTGACACGGCGGATACCGTGGGTTCGGCAAGGACTCTCGTCACGCCATATCGCTCGAAAGCTTGCAGCGTCGCGCTCAGGGTGTTGGCGGGATTTTGCGCCGTTAGTGCTGTCGCCGTACCGTTTTGCGCTGCCGTGGCCAAAGGACTCACGCTGTTGACGGGCGCCGACGCGATGACGCCATTGATCGGAAATGGATTGAATTGCGTGAACGTGCCCCAATTGGCAGTCAGCGAGCTCGTTGTGATACCAAGCTGCTTGGCTATGTTGCGGTCTATTTCGGCGACAGTCACCTTCAACATCACCTGATCGCGGCCGCGGATGGTGACAGTGTTGACGACCAAGCCGTCCGCGCTTAGGCCCGGCGTGCCGGGAGGACCTCCTGCGCCCCCGCCAAAAGCCCGCTGGACAAATCCCTTGGCAATGTCTCCTGCGCGTTGCGCTTCCTCGGCGGAATCGACCGTTCCCGTCAGAATGATCGTATCATTGACAGTCCGCGCGGTAATCGATGCTGCCGGCATCGCCGCACGCAGGATCTGCTGGAGCTCGCCAACATCGCGGCCGATGCTGAGCTCGAAGGCCGCGATCTGGCGGCCTTGCTGGTCCAGGGCAACCACGCTTGTCTGACCGGCATTCATGCCGATGACATAAAGCTTGCGCGGGGAGCGCACGACGGCGTTCGCCACCGCTGGATTGGCAACGAAGATCTCAGCCGCATCCTCAGGCAGATCGATGATGACGGACTTGCCGGCACCCATCGTGATGCGCCGCGGCGCCATCCCTCCGCCCGCGAGGGCTTGCCCCCTCTCTTGCGCGTAAGCGAAGTGCAAGCTCCCCGAAATGGCGAGGCTTGCCGCCACCGCCGCGGCTAGGACTTGGATCAGGCGCTTCATCCGCGGGATTCCAGAACCATGAGGACTCTTTCAAGAGTTCACGTGACCGATTGCCAGGCGCAAGACCGCGAGCTCAGTGCGCTCTATCCTGTATCGCTAAACCGCTGCGGATGACGAGAAGCCCGCCACGGCCAAGGCCCGGCAATTGCTCGCCGGCAGCGTGCGAATCGGCAACACTGCGCAAAATCAGCGAAAGTTGACCGGTCCGCTGTGCAAGGGTGATGATTTCGGCCTGTGCTGGCGTGAGTTCCAAGGTTGCCGTGGCTCCACTTATGACTCGCTCCCCATTTTTCTCCTGGATATTCTGGCCAATCGCGAGAACGCGAATGTTGGTCAGGATGATCTGGCTGACAAAGGCGTTACCGGCGCCCTTCCGCGCCGCATCCTCGTCGTGAAAAGTATGGATCACGTCGACTCTATCGTTTGGCAGAATAAATCCGCCAGCCGTGCTCGAACCTTGCGTGTCGATGCTGATCGCAACCGCCCGTGTGCCTGAAGGCAGGACCGCGGCGAGAAACCCTGAGTGCGGCCCCTTGATCAGACGCTCACGCCGCAAAGGCTCTCCCGGCGAGAAATTGGAGCGGACAATCGAGCCTTTCAGTTCCTCGGTGCCGCCTGACAAAGCGCTTTTGCGGATAAGATCCTCTGGGATTTTGTCCTTTGGCCAGTTTTCCCAGCGCAGGTCCGAATCTTCGAGAATATCCCCGAAGTTCCGCTGCTTGGCCGCGACGAGCACATCTTCGGTTGCGAGTGGAGCTGGCGGCAGCGGTGCCGCAGCGCCCTCGGGAGAATTCGAACTTCTCGCAAGGATCGCGGCACCGATTCCCGCTGCGATGGCAACACCGAGAACCGCGATTCGAGCTGGCTTCATGTGATACTTCACTTCTGACATGCGCCATGCGCATCAATGCGCCTGGCGCTGGATCTCTTCGTTGTTGGATGAAACGCCGGAACGAACCATTCCAAGCCCTCTCCTGAATTTCAGCATCCCAATGCCAATCCCCGCTAAAAAAAATCGATAGGATTGCTTGCTGTTGATGCCACTTGCGCGCGCGGCCCCGTATTGCTAGAACAAATAATGAACAGAAGAGTTCAGGAATATCGTGGATAACCTTGGCTCTGGTTCCCGAGAATCGCGCCAAGGCGGCAGGCCCGTGCAAGATAGAGCCTTCCCTGCGGCCCTTATTTGCCGTTTAGATCCGGAGGAGAAACGATGGCTGGGAGTGTCAACAAGGTCATTCTCGTCGGCAATCTTGGCCGCGACCCCGAAGTGCGGCGCACCGGCGCAGGCGATCCTATCGTGAGCTTCTCGGTGGCGACATCCGATAGCTGGCGCGACAAAGCCACCGGCGAGCGCAAGGAGCGCACCGAATGGCATAACGTCGTGATCTTCAACGAGGCCCTTGGCAAGATTGCCGAGCAATATTGCAAGAAAGGCACGAAAGTCTATCTCGAAGGCCAATTGCAGACGCGCGAATATACGGATCGCGACGGCAATCAGCGCAAGGTAACGGAAGTGGTGCTGCCCCGCTTTCGCGGCGAACTGACGCTTCTCGATAGCCGCGGCCGCGGCGAAGGCTTCGACGCGGGCGCTGCTTTCGAAGGGCCTGCCACATCTTTCGGCCGCGCATCGCCGATGGAGAAAGGGCCAGAACGCCGCCCGGCAAGCGGCCCGAGCCGCGCCGCCGATATTATTGATGATGACATCCCGTTCTAGGACACACTTTTTGAGTTTGAGTCTGCCTCTTATCGCATACAAACTGTGGCCGCTGCACCCGAGAGCCTGGCGTCTCCCGGGCCATGGGGAAGTTCATCAAGAGTCTGTTTTCATTGCTTTTATTCGAGCACGATGCCAAAAAGAGCACAGACTTCTTGGACAAGATCATGTGATAAGATCAAACGTAAGCGCCTGGGCGCACCTCCCCGAAGCGCCCTTGCTCAAAGCCCGAATCGCTGCCAGGCCGGCGTTGCGCGGCAGCCCGGTAACCCCGGCAATCCTCTCATAAGCACTGGATAAGATTCCTTGCCCAATATTGACGACACCACCTCACCGCCGCAAGGCTCCGGCATCCGGCCGGTTTCAATTTCCGATGAGATGCGGCAGAGCTATCTCGCTTACGCGATGAGCGTGATCGTGAGCCGCGCGCTCCCCGATGTGCGGGACGGATTGAAGCCCGTGCACCGGCGCATCCTCTATTCGATGCACGAAAACAACTATACGCCGGACCGGCCCTACAACAAATCGGCGCGCGTCACCGGCGACACGATGGGCAAATATCATCCGCACGGCAATCTTGCGATCTATGACGCCTTGGTGCGGATGGCGCAGCCCTTCTCGATGCGCCTGCCCTTGATCGACGGGCAAGGCAATTTCGGCTCGGTCGACGGCGACCCGCCCGCGGCTGAACGCTACACGGAGGTGCGCCTTGCGCACGCCGCCATGCCGCTTCTCGACGATCTTGAGAACGAGACGGTCGATTTCCAGCCGAATTACGACGGGCGCGAGCGCGAACCCTCCGTGCTTCCGGCAAAATATCCCAACCTCCTCGTCAATGGCGCGGGCGGCATTGCGGTTGGCATGGCGACCAACATCCCGCCGCATAATCTTGGCGAGGTGATCGATGCGGCGATCGCTTTGATCGACCGTCCGGAAATGACGATCGAAGAATTGATGGCGATCGTCCCCGGCCCCGACTTTCCGACTGGCGGTCAGATTCTGGGGCGGGCCGGGATCCGCGCTGCTTACACAACGGGCCGCGGCCCGGTGCTGACACGGGCGAAGGTCGAAGTCGAGGAACTGCGCAAGGAGCGCGAGGCTCTGATCGTCACTGAAATTCCCTATCAGATCAACAAGGCCGCTCTGATTGAAAAAATCGCCGAGCTTGTCCGCGAGAAGCGCATCGAAGGCATTTCGGATCTGCGCGACGAATCCGACCGTGACGGCATGCGGATCGTGATCGAGATCAAGCGCGATGCGCTCGCCGATGTGGTGCTCAACCAGCTTTGGCGTTTCACCGCGCTGCAATCGAGTTTCGCCTGCAACATGCTTGCCCTGAATGGCGGCCGGCCGGAAGTTCTGACTCTCAGGGATTTCCTCAAGGCCTTCATCGATTTTCGCGAAGAGGTCGTCACAAGGCGCACCAAGCACCTGCTCGCCAAGGCGCGCGACGCCGCGCATGTGCAGGTGGGTCTGGCGATCGCACTTGCCAATATCGACGAATTCATCCGCCTGATCCGCACCTCTCCGGATCCCGCGGCGGCCCGCGAGGCCCTGATGTCACGCGCCTGGCCCGCGCGTGACATGGCTCCCCTCATCACGCTCATTGCCGATCCGCGCCATGTGCTGGCTGAGGATGGCACTTGCCGCCTGTCGGAGGCCCAGGCACGAGCCATTCTTGAACTCAGGCTGCAACGGTTGACCGCCCTTGGCCGCGAGGAAATCGCCGAGGCCCTGAGCAAGCTTGCCACCGAGATCGCCGACTATCTCGAAATCCTGCGTTCTCGTGCGAGGCTTTTTGCGATCATCAAGGATGAGCTCATCGCGGTCAAGGCCGCCCACGCGACACCGCGCCGGACCATCATTCTCGATGATGCGCCGGGTGTTGAAGACGAGGATCTCATCCAGCGCGAGGACATGGTCGTAACCGTGTCGCATCTTGGCTATGTCAAGAGGGTTCCGCTTGCCGCCTATCGCGCGCAAAGGCGCGGCGGCAAGGGCCGCTCCGGAATGCAGACCCGCGACGAGGATTTTGTCGCAAGGCTGTTTGTCGCCTCGACCCATGCGCCGGTCTTGTATTTTTCCTCGCGCGGCCAGGTCTACAAGGAGAAGGTTTGGCGCCTTCCCCTTTCCGCCCCGCAGGCGCGCGGCAAGGCACTCGTCAATTTGCTGCCGCTCGCCGGGGACGAGCGGATCACGACGATCATGCCCTTGCCAGAGGATGAGTCCGCATGGGACACGCTCGACGTCATGTTCGCGACAACAAGCGGGAGCGTGCGGCGTAACAAGCTTTCCGATTTCGCGCAGGTCAACCGCGCTGGCAAGATTGCGATGCGCCTCGGAGAAGGCGAGGAGATCGTCGATGTCCAGATCTGCAGCGAGGCCGATGATGTTCTTCTGACCACCGCCAATGGTCAATGCATCCGCTTTCCCGTGACCGATGTCCGGGTTTTCAAAGGCCGCGATTCCATCGGGGTGCGCGGCATCGCCCTCGGCCAGGGAGATCGTGTGATCTCGCTTGCCATTTTGCGTCACATCGAAGCGGATAGCGGCGAGCGTCTCGCCTATCTCAGGATGCGGAAGGCGGTTGCCGGTGATGTTTCGTCCGAGCCCTCCGAGGCAACAGGCGAGGAAGCTGGCAGCGAAGAGGCGCCCATCTCAGCGAACCTCAGCCCGGAACGTTATGCCGAAATGTCGGCCGCGGAACAGATCATCCTGACCGTTTCGGCAAATGGCTACGGCAAGCGGACATCCTCCTACGAGTACAGGATCACCGGGCGCGGCGGCAAGGGCATCGCCGCCATGGCTGTCAATCAAAGAAACGGCAAGCTGGTCGCTTCGATGCCGGTCGAGGACGGCGATGAGATCATGCTTGTAACTAACGGCGGCCAGATGATTCGGTGCCCCGTGGATGGCATAAGGGTTGCCGGGCGCGGAACCCAGGGGGTGATCGTTTTCGACACCGCTGAAGGCGAGCATGTCGCCGCCGTCGAACGGATCACCGAGGACGATACGCCGCGCGGCGGCGACGGAGAAATGCACGTTGCCGGATAAGCTAGACAAGACAGCGATTGAGAGCCGAGCCGCCTCATAGCGCGCGCGGTTCCGGACCCTGCTAACCGGTAGACTCTAATTCAAGCGCGCGGATTTGATTTTGTAGGCGCCATCCCGGGAGCGAACGAACATCTCGTCGACCTGCGGATGCCGGATAGGAACGCCGGACGTGTCAGGCACCAGGTTTTGCTCTGAGACGTAGGCGATATATTCGCTTTCGGCGTTCTCGGCGAAGAGATGATAGAATGGCTGGTTTTTATGTGGCCGGACCTCGGCGGGAATCGATTGCCACCATTCCTCGGTATTCGCGAAGACCGGGTCGACGTCATAGACGATGCCCCGGAAAGGATATCTCCGGTGCTTGACGATCTGACCAATGGCAAACTTCGCAATACGCGTTTTCATGACCGGATGCCGCTGCCAACAGCTGCCAGGCCGGCGGGCCTAGCCGCATGGATGGCGATAGCCAAACCTTTCAATTTACTCGGTTAATTGCCTCTTATTATGATGTCAACCCGATCACGGCCCCTATCAGAAGCGCTGCGGCGCGGTCTAACAAGACCCAATCGGGGGCGCATGGGTCCCGGTTGTCTCCAAATCCTCGATGACGCATAGAAGGGGCGGAGCTTTCATGCTCCCGGAGTTTCTCATGTCAAGCTCTTCCCCTGCGGTACTGCTGACCAATGCCGAAATGGCCGAAGCTGACCGGCTGACGATCGCGGGCGGGATATCTGGTACTGCCCTGATGGAACAGGCCGGGTGGGCAGTCGCGCGTGAAGCAGCCGGCCTTGCCCCCCGCGGCGGCCGTATCGCCGTTTTTTGCGGGCCGGGCAATAATGGCGGCGATGGTTTTACCGCCGCGCGCCGGCTTGAAGAACTTGGCTTCACGGTCGAGCTTGGGCTGCTCGGCTCCCGCGACAAATTGCGGGGCGATGCGGCACTGGCCGCCTCCCGGTTCAAAGGGGATGTCCTCGCCATCGAGGCGATTGATCTCAAAGCGGCCGATCTCGCCATTGACGCACTGTTTGGTGCCGGGCTTGGCCGCGATCTCAATGGCGCCGCGAAGGCCGCAGTTGAGCGCCTCAATGAGTGGACATGGAGGACAGGACGGCCGATCCTTGCCGTGGATATCCCATCCGGCATCGATGGCACGAGTGGACAAATCCGCGGCACCGCGATCAAAGCCGCCCGCACCGTCACATTCTTCCGCCGAAAGCCCGGCCATCTGCTGCTGCCTGGCCGGACAAGATGCGGCACCACTTCCGTCGCCGACATCGGAATCGATGCGAATGTTCTTGCAGCGATTGCACCCAAAACTTTCGCCAACAGCCCGGCTCTCTGGTCGAAAAGCTTTCCGGTTCCGCGCGCCGAAGGCCATAAATACACGCGCGGTCATGCGCTCGTCTTATCCGGAGGAGCTGCTTACACGGGGGCGGCGAGGCTTGCCGCGCGCGGGGCTCTCCGCGCAGGCGCGGGCCTCGTGACGGTTGCCACTCCCCGCGAGGCGCTCAGCACCCACGCCGCATCGCTAACCGCGATCATGACGCGTGTCTGCGACGGCCCTTCCGATCTTGAGAATCTTCTTGCCGACCGCCGCAAGAATGTGCTCGTCATGGGGCCCGGCCTTGGCGCCGGCGAAAACACAAGGGCACTTGTACGGACCGCCCTCGCGGCTGATGATGGAGCGGGCGAGCGGCGCCGGGCGGCCGTCCTTGATGCCGACGCGCTCACAAGCTTTGCGGATGATGCTTGCAGCCTCGCGCGGCTGATCCGGCAATCGGGCAAGGACGTTGTGATCACTCCGCATGACGGGGAATTCGCGCGGCTCTTCGGCCGCGCCAGCAAGGATGCTGAGAGCCATTGGGCGGCGCTCTTTCCAGGAGATGAGCAGCTGCCCGCGCGCCTCGCGGCTCTGCATTCGGATTCAAAGCTCGAGCGCGCGCGTGCTGCCGCGGCATTGACTGGAGCCACGGTGATCTTGAAAGGAGCCGACACCATTGTGGCGCATCCGGATGGCTTTGCGAGCATAGCCGGAGATTTGCCGCCCTGGCTCGCGACCGCTGGCTCGGGCGATGTCTTGGCGGGAATCGCGGGCGGACTTCTTGCCCAGGCCATGCCCTTGTTCGAAGGAGCCTGCGCCGCCGTCTGGCTCCACGGCGCCGCCGCCCGGCATTTTGGACGGGGCCTCATCGCCGAGGACATTCCCGAAAATCTGCCGCCGGTTTTAGAGACGCTTTTCGCCGAAGGCGTCTTGCAGGATGGTGAAAGCTGGGAGGCGCCAAGTTCATATGGCATCTGAAATGCTAGCGGCTATGGGAACGCAACGATAAAGACCGGGGCAAGCAAATTTGAAACGGATTAGGCTTTATTCCTAGACGCAATTTCAATCTGAATAGTTTGGACGGCGTCACGTCACGCCTCGCAGAGTCCCAAGGCACCGGCGTATGCTGCGGCCGGGCGGTGAGGCCGATGCACACATGCGGCTTTTGGATCCGTGCGCGAGAGCATGACCCAGAAGCTGCCGCCTGTTGGACAGGACTATGCGCGCACCCAATGAGATCGATTTCTGGCGAGGCTTCGCCCTTGTTACGATTTTCGTTAATCACATCCCCGGCATTTATTTCGAGCGCTTTACCTTCCGCAATGTGTCGCTGTCGGACTCGGCAGAGCTCTTTGTGTTCCTTGCCGGCTGTTCATTGCGCATTCTCGTCGATGGCGCGGCGCGCACAATGCCAGAGCAATGGCTGATCTTCCGCCTCGAAGCCCGCGCTTTTCATGTCTATGTCGCCCAAATCTTCGTCACCGAGCTTGCCATCGCGCTTCTCGCGGCCGCCGCATTTTTCCTCGACGCGCCTTATCTGCTTGATTGGCATAACGCTTCTGCTGTCTTCAATGATGCAGTGAAGGCGCATATCGGCCTTGTTTTGCTCACCCACCAGCTCGGCTATTTCAATATCCTGCCTCTTTACGTCGTCTTGCTTTTCATTGCTCCGGCAATCACGTTGCTCCATCGCCACACAGCAGCGTTTTTGCCGCTCATATCATTCCTGATTTATGCATGGGCTCTGATATCCGGCACAAATCTGCCGACCTGGCCGGTGGAAGGAACCTGGTTCTTCAATCCATTCACCTGGCAGTTGATCTATGTCCTCGGGTTCCTGCTCGCGGGCAAGGACGGGATTGGCGGCATCGCGCGGCGTAACCATTCCGTCTTGCGCTGGCTCGCGGCCCCGGCCGTGCTGCTTGGCGCGATCGTGGCGCTCACTGATTTTTCCCCCGATACGGTCTCCGTCCCGGAACCGAAGCTTCTATTTCTTTTTGACAAAACGTTTCTATCTCCAGCCCGGCTTATCCATAGTCTCGCCTTGACAGCGATGTTTGCCGGCTCCTTCAAAATAATCGCGCCCTGGATCCCCCGTTTTTCAGAATATTTGTGTCTTCTTGGCCGCAATTCGCTCAACGTCTTCTGTGCCCTGTCTCTCCTCAGTTTGATGGGGCAATTACTCCGTTTTATTTTTGGTGGTCATGTTGCATCTGATGCAGCGATTGTTATTTTAGGTCTACTTCTTATGGGCATTATCGCATGGGCAGCAGAATGGCGCGAAAGGTTGCGGGCAAAATTGGCAAACAAGCCGCTTCCGCCGCCGCACTCTCACTCTCCTGGCTTTTGATAGGAGCACTTCACGCGGAGGATGCGGGCCTATCCGCCCCGCCGCCAATGAGCCCGCCGTGCGACGTGCCTGCTGCAGATATCGCCGCACCGGCAACGCTTCCCAATGTGATGCAGGCCATGCAAAAGGGCGAGAAAGTCCGGATTCTCGCGATCGGCTCATCCTCGACCTTGGGATCCGGCGCCTCCTCGAAAAACAGGAGCTATCCGGCGCAGCTCGAAGCCATCCTCGAACGTGCTCTCAAGGGCGTCGATATCGTGGTCGTCAATCGTGGTGTTGCTGGCGAGGTCGCGGAGACGACGGCCGAGCGGATCAAGAGCGAGGTTGCGCTGAAAAAGCCCGATCTCGTTCTCTGGCAGCTCGGAACCAATGATGCGATTGCCCGCATCGCGCCGCAGGATTTCGAAAAGACGGTCCGCTCAACTGTCAATTGGCTGAAGGACAATGGCATCGACGTCGTACTCGTTGGCGTCCAATATACCCCGCGCCTTGCCCGCGACCCGAATTATATCGCGATCCGCGAAAGTCTGCAGAAGATTGCCGCTAACGAGAATATTCTTTATGTCCACCGCTACGACGCGATGCGGTTCATTGCTCAGACAAGGGCCAATTTGCAATTGCTTTCAGGTGATAATTTCCATCTCAATGACCTTGGTTACCAATGCATGGCGGAGCATGTCGCACATGCCGTGATCGTGAGCCTTTACGTCAAGCGCACGCGGCCGGTCCATAATTAGCTCCGTTCATTCAGACAACTTGGAACCAAGCTGCTAGCCCTGTCTCTTGGCGTCCGGCGATGAAACCTTCAATCACCCATTTGCCGGGATTATCGGCGACAAAAGCGGCATGTTTGGTTTTGCGTTCCGGCACGAGGATGGCATCACGCCAATAAGGCTCCCAGCCGTCATCAAGATCGTGCAGGAGCCGCATCACATGGCCATGCACCCGCATCTGCTGAACAACGGCGGTGCGGTTGACAAAGGCAAGCGTCACCGGCGTCCCGCGCTTCACTGAAAAAAGCGGCACCGGTGCAAAGCCGCTCGTGGCAGCGCCGTTCAGCTTCCAATAAACGGGCGGGTTTGGCCCTGGCCCGGACGGGCTCAACGCTTCGATCGAAAGATTGGCCCGATGTGCAGCTTGCAGCTTGATCTCTCTTGGCAGAAGCGGATTCTCTGGAAGCGAGGCTATTGGCGGCAAGGGAGCACGCTTGTCTCCCGCAGTCTTAAACTTCAGAAGAACCCGGTCCGGCTCATTGCCGCCAGCAAGACTTATATCCGCGGTTGCGCCAGCCTCCGCAGGAAGATCGCACATGACGTCGAAGCGCGCGCCTGGCCCCAGCGGAATTGTCCGCCGCGCGGGCTCGAAAGCTTCGCATGGCTGGCTATCAATCGCAAGAATCAAGGGCGCGATGCCGTTGAAAGTGACCGGCATTAGCCGTGTATCGGCGGCGCTCACAAGGCGCAGCCGCACGCGCGAGGCAGGCGGCAGTGTTTCTTCAACTGGCGCAGCAGCGGAGTTGACGGTGACGAGCGAGCCGGTCCTCCCTGTGCCTTTATCCGCCTCGAAGTCAGCAATCTGACCTTTATCATCGAGCTTCCAATCGCCGAGCAGGACGATCAGGTCGCGGTCAGCTTGCGGCGGCGCTTGCTCGTCGATGATCAGGGCTCCGTAAAGGCCGCGGCCGGTTTGCTCACGGGCAAAGGGCATGGCCTGCGGATGATACCAGTAAAGCCCGCTATCGGGAGGCGTGAAGCGGTAATCGAAAGAGCCGCCAGGCGGCACTGGCTCCTGCGTCAGGCCGCTGACACCGTCCATGGCATTGACGATCCGCACGCCGTGCCAGTTGATGCTTGCCGGCTGATCAAGCTTGTTGACCAGACGGATCTTGACTTCCTCGCCCTTCTTGTAGCGCAGGAGCGGCCCCGGCACCTCGCCATTATAGCCCCAGATGGCGGTTTCGGCGGACGGGGCCGGGAGGAGGCGCAGATTGCCTTGCCGCGCCTCGAGGATGCGGAAACCGTCCTGCGAAGGGGCTGGCTCTGCCCGCGCGGGCAGGCTCAGGACGCAAGCCAGCACCTCACCCAGAAAAAGGCGGCGTGTAAGATAGGGGTCTGGCTGCATGGCACCTCCGTGCGGAATAACCAGTTTAACCCGCAACCCGGCAAAAAAGCTCACGTGAAACTTTTTGTCCGGTGCCCGCGGGCGGTGGTCAAAACCCCTTACATCATTCCGCTTGAGATGAGCGAGATCGCCGCTTTCCTATCTTGCAGAGACCATGCTGCCTGATCACGCTTGGGCGAGCTGCGCTTTCATCAGCGCGTAATAAGTGGCGGCGTGGTGCTCGAAAAAAACATCCTTGCATTGATCTCCAACGCAAGGAATTCCAATCAGCGCGATTTCTGTCCCCGCATTGACGAAGTTGAGCGAGGGGGCAATGGGAATATCGAACCCATGTGCCGTCAAGAGCTCGGGCGCGAGGCTGGGTCCCGCTCTCGGCGCCGCCAATCCCGCGATCACCGCCGCCTTTGCTTGCAGCCCGGCTCTCACACGCTCGACTATGATCCGGCGCGCCTGATTGCCAAACTCGCTCAGCATCGTAAGGGCCGCCGAGCTCAGGGCGGTCAGAGTGCTCAGCGGATTCGGGGTGTTGATGTCAGAGGGGATTTCGACAGTGAAGGGCACCTGAGGAACCCAGTCGAGCGAATTGTTGATCCGGAAGGCAAAGCCTGGGTTGGAAAAACGGTTTTCGAAATCATAGGCATAGTGGTCATTGCCGGGCTTCGGCTGGGCGTAGAGATAAGTCTTATAGGAGTAATTTTTGTCTTTTGGGCTATCCTGGGCATATTCGAGATAAGATCGCACGAGTGTTCCCACCGCGGCGCCCTGACTATGGCCAGTGATGTAGATCCGGCTTCCTGCCGGAACTTTTTCTGCCAGTTGCGCGAGAACACCACTGGCGGGGTCCTTCAGAAGGAGGAGCGCGCCAAGCATGAAACCCACGGTGACATAGGCCAGCGGACTGGCGGCAAATTTATAATCGATGCGGTAAGGCCCGGCCGTGACGCTGCCCGACGATAGCGCGAGAGCCGCGAGCAAATCCTCCAAAATGCTGCCGGGGTCATAGACCGTGCCGCGTATGACAACGGCGTAAGCGCCATCGGCGTTTTGCCAGAGCTGCCACTTCTCGGTGAAGGGCGGAATGGCGGGGGAATCGAAAAGCTTGTTCCAGCCCGCTGGCTGGGGAAGCCCGCCGCCGCCCTCGACGATCGAGCAGAGCGCCAGGAGATCGAGCGCTTCGGTGAGATCGAACCCTGCTGCAAATGGCATGCTGTTCCCTCCCAAAAATTATCGGTGCAAGCCGAGCACCTCAACAAGAATCGAAAGACAATGCTCATAAGCCCCCGGATGCTCGCTCTCACGAGGACCCGCAATATTGATTGATTGGTCTTCTCCCAATTTAGATATCACATTTTTAACGGCCATGACGGCTTCATTATCCAAGTAAGGAACAATGTAACAAGGTTTCCCGTATTTCCTGGCGCAGGCGATTGTGAAATCGGTGCCGGAGGAGCGATAGCTTGCGTGAGGGACAAGGACGAGCGTGACCGCGCTGTCGCGGATGTTCCACTCCGTCCGCTGTTCGGGAGACTCGCTCGGGGTTTCCTTGAGATTTGGATATTTTGCCAGCAATCCTGGAGGCTGCGGGCAGTCTTCCGCCCAGCCGCCCTTCGGGCACCACCCTTCGTAAGCACACCCTGTCAGGGCTGCCGCATCGAGCGCGGCACGGTCGACCCCGGTCTGACCTCCAGAACGAATGCGCAGGCTGCGGGGGATGTTGTGCGCTTCCGGCATAGAGTTCCGCGGGTCGTTTGGTTTTCACTGGTCATGTCATTTCGATTTCGTCCAGCTCAGGATCTACAATTTGAACATCTGGCAGCAACGTAACGAATGCCGATATGCGTAGTCCAGAAGGAAATGCCACACGTAGATATCATTCATCGCCGAAGCAATATCGGCAGCGGCTTCTTCATCTTTTGCTTGGACTGCTAGCGACGCGTAAAGCGTCACAGGCACATGATAAATAGCCATTGCTGTTTTTCCTCCATTCATTTTGCGAAAACCTTGGCCAATTGATCGGGTTTCGCCAAGGCTCCAATTCGATTCATGCTTCCCCACAAATGGATCTAGCGCATGTTTTTCGCGGTTTGCGTTTGCCTCATTGGCCGCCACGGCCAGGAATTTGATCGCTGGCGTCATGGCTGGATGCCCGGCACAAAGCCAGGCATAGTCCAAGATTAAAGAGGTCTTTTTCAGCAATTAAAGGATTAAAGAGAGTGAGATTCTGCCTGGCTATTGCCGGCACGCGATCCCCGCAAAAAAAATAGCAATACCCGTTTAAAATAGTGCGGGGAACGTTGACATATATGCGGGGAAATGAGAAAAGAAAAAGGCCACGGGACTGGCGACCAAACCGACCCGTGGCCTCTTACGAAACCACCAGCTCAAGGAAATAGCCGATGGCAATCGATATTTTAAATCTTAAGACGCCCGTCCCCTGCATTCAAGGACTGTTTGGCAGTCGTCTTGTAGCGTACACAACCCAGGTGCCTCCTAATCAAATTATGAATCTTCTCGGTCATGATCCAAGAAGTAACAACTGGAAGCGACTCCCGGATGAACTGAAAGAGATTTACGAATATCTCCAACGTAGGACGAGTCCGAATCGTCGTGAAAGCGTATCGGCTTACATCGAAGAGCGGCTTGGGCCCAATAATATCTGCATTGGTGCATTTCCTGCCATCTCAATCGCCTTCCAAAACCCTACAGAGTTTAAACCGTATGGAGGGAATATTCCGTCGGCAGTCGGTGAACTGATGGTGGACATCTCTCCCACTAATGTACGTATCCTCATCGACGGCCTTGCACGTGTCACAGGAGCAATGAACCTCACCGACGAAAGCCATGGAGACATCTTAAATAGTTTTCTTTTTCCTGTGACAATCTATGTGCCAGCACCGGGAACAGAGCCGCTCAGTTGGTTCGAAATGGGTCAGCTATTTCATGACTTCAATTTCCGCGTCCAGCCTGTTTCCAAAAAAGACGCTTTGGCTTTGGATACAAGCGATATATATATTGCGCTCGCTCGTCGACTCGCGGAGTGCCCGTTTATTCGCGACCACGGGGGTGTCGCAGAACGCGCCGCAAGTTTAGGTGGCAAGAGTACCGAGTTGGTGGTCCAAACTGTTCTGGTACGCACCGTTCGTGGTGCCTGCGAGGGAAGGAAGTTCCAAGAAGCGCACCTCGCGTCGGTCGACCACCCGAATTTGACACGTCAGACCTTCAATTCTCTCTTGTCATCAATTGACGAATTCTTCAGCGGAATCGCTGCACGTATGGGCGAGAAGCGCTTCGCGGATAGGCAGGATAGCCTTCATCTTTCGGCTCCGGGTTGGCAAGCATTAGGTATTATCCATCACGACATCGCATTCAAACTCAGACTCGATGCTGTAGAGCGATCCAAGGTTCTCGATCGGATTGCAGCTATCGATTGGGGTCGTGGCAACCCAGATTGGCAAACATTGGCTATTGGGCACGCCGAAATCGACAAAAAGACTGGCTCAACGGTGAAGGATTCTGCTGGTCGCGTGAGAGTTGCACTGACCGGAGCTGGTCGCACGACCGTCCAAAAGCTAATCGACTATATTCGTGATAAGACGGGGCTAGCTGTCCGCCTCAAGACATTCGTGGAAGACGAAGCCGAAGCAGCCTGATGAAAGAACTGAGAAGGGGGCTCGGAAAAGCCCCCTTGTTGATAAATCTTTACCGCAAGAACATAGCATGCCTCACGACCTTCGCCGCCCCGCGCGGGCGCTGATCTCCGTTTCCGACAAGACCGGCCTCATCGATTTCGCGCGCGCTCTTGCGGGCTTCGGGATTGAACTCGTCTCGACCGGCGGCACCAAAAAAGCGCTTGCTGGCGCGGGCCTGCCGGTCCGCGATGTCTCGGATCTCACCGGCTTTCCGGAACTCATGGATGGAAGGCTGAAAACCCTGCATCCGAAAATTCATGGCGGGCTTCTTGCGATAAGGGAAAACCCCGAGCATGAGGCCGCGATGCTGGCGCATGGCATCGCGCCCATCGATCTGCTCGCCGTCAATCTCTATCCTTTCGAGGCCGCCATCGCCAGCGATGCGTCTTACGAGGAGTGCATTGAAAACATCGACATCGGCGGCCCGGCGATGATTCGCGCCGCGGCCAAGAATTACAACGACGTCGCCGTCGTCGTGGAGAGCGAGGATTACGCAAAAATCCTCGCCGAACTGAGCGCACATAATGGCGCCACGACGAGGGGTCTGCGTCAGGAGCTCGCCCAGAAGGCGTTCGCCCGCACCGCCGTCTATGATGCGGCGATCTCGAACTGGATGGCCGATAAATTGGATCTGACCGCCCCGCCCTACCGCGCCTTTGGCGGCAAGCTCTCAGTGAGCCTCCGTTATGGCGAGAACCCGCATCAAAGCGCCGCCCTTTACAGATTTGCCGCCGCGCGGCAGCGCGAGGGCATCATCACCGCGAGGCAGGTTCAGGGCAAGGAACTTTCCTATAACAATGTCAATGACACGGATGCGGCTTTCGAGCTCGCCGCCGAATTCGACCCGGCGCGCACGGCCGCCGCCGCCATCATCAAACACGCCAATCCCTGCGGCGTTGCCGAGGGGGCGACTCTCGCCGCGGCCTATAAGCGGGCACTTCTCTGCGATCCAGTCTCGGCCTTTGGCGGCATCGTCGCCCTCAACCGCAAGCTCGATGCACAAGCTGCCGCAGAGATCGTCAAGATTTTCACTGAAGTCATCATCGCGCCGGACGCCGATGATGAGGCGATCGCGATCATCGCCGCCAAGAAAAACCTGCGCCTTCTCCTGACCGGCGGCATGCCCGATCCGCGTGCGAAGTCCTTGACCTTCCGGCCCGTCGCGGGCGGCTTTCTCGTGCAGAGCCGCGACAATGCAAATGTGGATGACATGGATCTGCGTGTCGTCACCAAACGCGCCCCTAATGAACAGGAATGGCGCGATCTCAAATTCGCTTTCCGGGTGGCTAAGCATGTGAAGTCGAACGCCATCGTCTATGCCAGGAATGGAGCGACAGCAGGCATCGGCGCGGGCCAGATGAGCCGCGTCGACTCGGCACGGATCGCGGCCATCAAGGCCGCCGAGGCCGCAAGGGCTGCGGGTCTGCCAGAGAGCCTTGCAAAAGGTTCTGTCGTTGCCTCCGATGCCTTTTTTCCCTTCGCCGATGGGCTCATTGCCGCCGCCGACGCGGGTGCGACAGCGGTCATCCAACCCGGCGGATCGATGCGTGACAGCGATGTCATCAAGGCCGCCGATGATCATGGCCTTGCGATGGTGTTCACCGGAATGCGGCACTTCCGGCATTAGGTCTGGCTTCTCTGCATGACCCTATCCGGAACTTCGCAGCCTTGGGCCTCGCCCCCGGATGGATCACTTCCAATTGATCGGTTCCCGCCGCCGCATTGTGCGTTTTCTCGCCTTCTTTGATCCAGAGACACGGCATTCTTTTTGCAATTCAGATGTCACCAACAATTGATCGGACATATGCGGGCAATCATCTCCCGTTCAGCTTCTCCTGCCATAGTGGCTCCCAATTCGCGGCGATGATCGCGCGTTAAGGCCCGGGAAACTTCCCGGCGGTAAAATGAATTCTTATAAGGAGACATAACGTGCTTATCAGTTCCACAGGCGCTATTGAAGGCGGCCGTGTTCTCTACTCGATCGGTAAGATCGAGGCGGCTTCCTCCTGGCATGCCGAAGGCAGTGATCCTCTCCAACCCAACTGGCGGGAGATCATTTTGCGAGACCTCATCCGCAAGGCGGAAGATATCGACGCCGACGCCATCATCCGGCTCGATTATAAGAATGACGGAGCTCTTCAGATCGACGAGACCGGCGTGAAGCTCACACGCATCGTCGCGACCGGCATCGCGGTCAAGCTCTCCTGCGCGGCTTGATCGCAACGCTTGAAAGGGCGCCGTTCCCAAATCTCTCTGGCCGCAGTCTCGCCGGGCATCACGCGCCGGGTATCAAATATGACCGGGCGTTCCCGCGTAAACAAGGAGATGGCGAAAGGTGATGCCGCGGCCAGCAACGCCTGGAGAGGTAAGCCCCTCTGCGATGAACTTGCCTTCCCGGTGCGAATAGCGTGCTGCGGTTCAGCCTGTCATTAGGGCGTTGCAGCGTCCTGAACCGACCTTGTAAAGGCCTCCACCTCTTCGCCAAATCGCTCACGCGTGACCGGATCAACCACGGCGACCGGCGCCGAGACGATCAGGCCCGCTGCGTGACCAAAGCCAGCTGCAGCGCCAGCGGTTGTCAGCAGAATTTGCTCGCCGGCGCCAACTTTTGCATCCGTCAAAGTTTGACCGCTTTCGATGCTTCTGCCGATGAGTTCGACAACCCGCGGGTTTTGCGCGAAGGTGCCATGGTGAAGTTCGTCCGGCGATGAAATGCCTGTCAGATTGATAACGTCAATTCCCTCTCTGGCAAGAATGGTTCTCTCCGGCTCCTGGTTTGGATCGATCGCACCCAGTCTTGGCTCGCCCCAAAACTTCCGGGACAGAGAAAGCGCGCGGTCATCGACCGAGGTGAACAAGGTAAAATGTGGCTTTTTCGGCCCCAAGCCTGAGATTTGCTCGCGGGCAAGATCGACATCAACATCTGGCGCGGCAAGCATGACACTGCGGATCTTTTCCGTCACCCGCCCATCACGGATCGCCATCTGGCGCAAGGCTTCGAGTGTGACCCAATTGCCCATGGAATGGGCAACAATGATGATCTCCTTGACCTCTGGGTTCTTGGACAGCGCGCGCAAGCCGTCCTCGAGTGCATCGCGGGAATAATTCGCGCTTTCACGATCATAGCCATAGGCAAAAACGCTGCCTCGCGACGGCCAAGTGAAGAGAACGGGCACAACATCGCTTACCCCGGAATCATGGACGAATTGGGCAAAGCGGAAGACCGCGTCCTCGAAATGATTGTTGAAACCATGCACGAACACCAGCACCTGCTTGCGCGGCGCCGCATGGACCAGGCGGCGGAAGTTGGCAATGGCCTGGGACCGGCCGTTGTATTCAGCCTTGAGGGTCACGAAATCCGTGGCCGGATTGCCGGGAATTTGGCGGGGACGCTGAACTTCTCCGATCTGACGCACACTGTCGGGAGGGATCGACACGACGATATCGGCAAAGTCGAGGCCCGGGCCCCGCTCGCCAGAGAACATCTCATCCGGCGTGCTCCGTCTGCGCGTCGTCGCGACCAGCATTTCGACTTTACTGGTGCCCGGAGTGGCCGCCGCAACGGGCTCCAGAACCCCTCTCGGATCGGCACAACCAGCAATACCAAAGAGCATGAGGCCAATAAGCAGCCGCTCCCGGCGCAAATTCGCACCGTTCCCGAAGGAACTTGCACGCAGAACTGCTCGCCACGTCCATGAGCCAAGGCGGCGCATGAGCCTCACTCGTGTCCCAGTTGGACTGGGAGGGAACGCCAGCAAAGCGCCCCCGTCAAGAAGAGGGAATGGAGCGGGAACCGCGTAGAGGACGAGAAATAACTATAGTTTCAAGATGTTATACAGAATCGCCAAAGAGAGCTCTTTAGCAATTTTTCGAGGCCGCGTTGCTAATTCGACACAGATCGCTGCAAAAATTGCCCCTCACGCGGGTCCGTTTTCCGCAGCGGCAAGCAAAGCCGCCTGATGGCTGGTAATGAGCGCATCGATCACTTCATCAAGCGCTTCGCCGGTCATGACCTTGTCGAGCTTGTAGAGCGTGAGATGGATCCGGTGGTCGGTCAGCCTTCCTTGCGGGAAATTATAAGTGCGTATGCGTTCGGAACGGTCGCCGGAACCCACCTGCGCGCGCCGGTCCGCCGCGCGCTCAGCGTCGAGCTTCTCACGCTGCGTCTCGTAGATACGGGACCGAAGCAGGGTCATGGCGCGGGCACGGTTCTTGTGCTGAGAACGCTCATCCTGCACGAAGACAACCGTTCCGGTCGGCAGATGGGTGATGCGGACTGCGGATTCGGTCTTGTTGACATGCTGGCCGCCCGCCCCTTGCGCACGCATCGTGTCGATCTTCAGATCCGCTTCGTTGATCTCAACATCGATGTCCTCGGCCTCTGGCAGAACTGCGACCGTTGCGGCTGATGTATGGACGCGGCCCTGGGTTTCGGTTTCCGGCACCCGCTGCACCCGGTGCGTTCCGGATTCGAATTTCAGCCGCGCGAAGACGCCGCGCCCCGCGATTTCGGCAATGATTTCCTTGTAGCCTCCGGCGCCTCCTTCGCTCGCCGATATGATATCGACACGCCAGCCCTTCAGCTCGGCATAGCGCTGATACATCCTGAAGAGATCACCGGCAAAGAGCGCCGCCTCGTCGCCGCCCGTTCCGGCGCGAATTTCCAGAATGGCATTTTTTTCATCCGCCGCATCCTTCGGCAGAAGCGCGATCTTGAGATCCTGTTCGAGGCCGGAGAGCCGGGCGCGGACCGCTGCCAACTCTTCCTCGGCGAGGGTGCGCAGCTCGGGATCGGTCGCGGGATTGGCGAGCATCGCCTCAAGCCCGGCGGCTTCATCAGCCTGCCCGCGAAAATCCTGGATGGCCTTGGCGACATCCTCAATGCCGGCAAGCTCACGCGATAAAGCCACATAGGCCGCGGGCTCCGGGCCTGCGGCGAGGCGCGAGAGAATTTCAGCGTGACGGCGCAAGATAAGATCAAGCTGGTCTTGCGGCAATGTGGATAGCACGGTGCTCTCTAAGTTCTCAAAAATAGCAATGGCTGGAGGGAGGCCGCGAGCCCGCGGATGGAGCTGCAAAAGCGCAAGGGTCCGCGGCGGGCCGGATCCCGTTCTCTGTTTCTCATTTAGGAGGGATTTGCCAGAGCGGCAAGCGTGCAACACCGGGCGAAAGCGTGCGGCAGGCCAAAAGTAAACGGGCGTAAACGATTTGCAGAAGATCTCAGTAATGCAGAGTTTAGCATATAAATATTGATGATTGACATTTTTCTTTACGTAACTGTTGCCTCCACGTAACCCCTAAGCTCAAGGCACTTTCATGGCTGTTTATTGCAGCCTTCGGGCTAAGGGGAGCTAAAATGGGAGAAGTCACTTCTATCCGGACGGTAAAAAGAAAAACGGTTAACGACCGGGCCGAAACCGAAATGGAGAAATTAATCGGCCAAGCCCGCTTCAAACTCATTGAAACGGGAACCCGCAACCGCCTCATTCATACGCCGCGCGGCAGCAAGCGGTCCCGCGCTCTTCCCATCACAGGCAATATATCTGATCAGGTCTTCGCCAATCTTGTCCATGAAAACAAGCCGCTCCACTTTCTCCCCGCCCAGGAAATCGACGAGATCCAGCACGAAGCGGCAAGACTGAAGGCGCCTCGCCTTGTCACCCCAAAGGCAAGCTTTCGCGCAGGCTTGCAAACAACCCTCTCACCAGAGCTTTTGCACAAGCGTCTGCACACCATCCATCGCGATGCGAAGACCGCAGAGGAAGAGCGCGGCGTCAACATCCTGTTTCTCGCTCTCGGTTTCCTTCGCTGGTACGAGGATGAAAAATCCGATGTGCCGCGCGAAGCGCCGCTGATCCTGCTTCCAGTCTCCCTCGTGCGCGACGCCAAGCGCCCGGCCTTCGATGTGAAGCTCCGGGAAGACGACATAACAACCAACCAAGCTCTCCAGGAGCGGCTGCGCGGCGACTTCGGGCTCGCTCTTCCCGATATTCCGGAAACCAGCGGCTGGCTTCCCTCGGACTATTTCGATGCCGTCGCCAATGCGGTGGCCTCCAAACGGCGCTGGTCGATCGATGCCAATGCGATCGAGCTCGGCTTTTATTCTTTTTCCAAACTGCTCATGGTGCATGATCTTGATCCCGCCAATTGGCCGGACAACAGATTGCTCTCGCATCCGCTTTTGCGTGGCCTTCTCTGCGAAGGCTTCCCGGCCGAGCCTCAGATCCTGCCCGAGGCCGCAAGGCTTGATGAAGTATTACTAAGCCGTTCACAAACAAAGCCTCATGATCTATAATGTTGGGCATGCAATGCAGAAAGATTTTTGACGGCCGCAAGCTACCTCGGGATTCGAAAGAGCAACTTCGCATTGTAGCGGTTAGGCGG
>Ga0209061_1000718_pt1 | contig 73088 bp, 62 predicted proteins | sample Coa_R1_10_FD_187157 | JGI IMG/M metagenome (GOLD analysis project Ga0209061, IMG submission 187157) | Surface soil microbial communities from Centralia Pennsylvania, which are recovering from an underground coalmine fire - Coalmine... | ecosystem: Environmental > Terrestrial > Soil >... | reverse complement strand
AGCAAACTGGTAAAAGCTTCCCCCAGCAGCGTCTCAATATAAGGCATAACGGACCAGAAGCGTTTGAGGTCGAGGTATTCTTGCACGTATCTATCGCGTTCTCTGGTGACTTGTTCGCGTTTGAGGGCGCGGATCATGAGGTTTTTGTCGGTGTGTTCGGGGGAGATGAACTCGATGATGTCGGTTTTGTAGCCCATGATGCGCAGGGCGAGGGCGCGGAAGGTATCGGTGAGCATGTCGGCCATGCGCTGCTTGAGGATGCCGTGCTGCATGACGGGGCCGAAGGGTGGAACGGCGTGAAGCTGGTGGTTGAGGTGGTGGTGGCAGCAGGGAGCGCAGAGGATGACGCGGGAGCGCCAGCGAATGCCCTGCGCGATGGCCTCGTCGGTGGCGGTATCGCAGGCATGGAGGGCCATCACGATATCGGGGTGGGCGCCTGGCTGGTAGTCGATGATGGAGGACTGGCAGAAACAGGCGTCGCTGAAGCCGAGTTGCTCGCTGTGTATGTTGTCTTTCTCGATCAGAGTGCCGTTGACATCCACGCCTTCAAGGTGGGTGGGAATGCCGCGAATGTCGCGCAGGTAGTGATAGGTTGCCAGCGAGAGGTAGGCCGAACCGCAGCCGCAGTCGAGGATATTTACCGGCGAGGAGGATTTCTGGAAGCGTTCGAGTTCGCCGGTGTGAATCAGCAGCTTCAGAAATTCGTTGACCTGGGAAAACTTGTCCTGCATGCTGGGCAAAATCTTTCCCTGCTCGTCCATCACACCGATAGCCTGTAGAAAGGTGTCTGGCCTATCGGCTGGCAGCGGCATATTCTTGCTGAGGTCGTGGGTCAGTTCAGGCTCGAATTTTGAGGCAGTGGTGGTGCGATGCACGAGGGGAAAGCCATTTTTCTTGATCTGTACCACTATTTCCTCGCCCGTTGCCTGTACGCGTATGCTGGTGAAGGGCAAGGCCAGCAGTTCATCCAGCTTTGCCTCGGCCTCGGCTCCCCGGTAGTTTCTGGTAATGTCCTGCCGCTCAGTGAAGTAGGAGAATTGCAGGTAGCGTTCGCCTTTGAGCAGGATCGGGCGCACCATCACCTGTCGCCAGAGGAGAATGCCCTCGCGTATCTTACCCTTTGCGGTGAGTCGCACAAACGACGCCTCGTCCAGCACGAGGCGTTTGATCTGTTCCCTGTAATCTTGCGCCATGACGATTGTACTCGTTGCGCTGGAATGCTGATCGCAGCGTGGCTGCGATCAGCATTCCAGCGCAACGAAAACTTACTTCTCGCTTTCCTTCTTGTATTTGCTGATGATTTCCTGCTGGATGTTGGCAGGAACTTCTTCGTACTGGTAGAACTCCATGGTGAAGGAGCCGCGACCCTGAGTGATGGAGCGCAGGTCGGTAGCGTAGTGCAGCATTTCTGCCTGCGGGACGTTGGCGGTGATCTGCTGCATGCCGTTGCCGACGGGGGTCATGCCGAGCACGCGCCCGCGCCTGGTGTTGATATCGCTCATCACGTCGCCCATGTTCGCTTCAGGGACGGTGATGGTGACGGTCATGACCGGTTCCAGGATGGTCGGGCTGGCCTGCGGCACTGCCTCTTGCATGCCAAGCGAGGCCGCAATTTCAAAGGACTGCGCCGAGGAGTCGACCGGGTGATATTTGCCATCCACGAGGGCGACCTTGACGTAGACCATCGGGTTGCCGGAGATGAAGCCGCGCTTCAACGCCTCGCGCACGCCTTTTTCAACGCCTGGAATGAACTGGCCGGGGACGACGCCGCCGACGATTTTATCCTCGAAGACGAAGGTCTCTTCGCCCTCGCGTGGCAGTGGCTCGATCTCCAACCAGACATCGCCGAACTGGCCGTGTCCACCGCTTTGCCGCTTGTGGCGGCCCTGCGCTTTAGCCTTCTTGCGAATGGTCTCACGATAAGAGATGCGTGGCTCGCGTATCTCAAGATCAACGCCATACTTGCGCTTGATGCCCTCGACCACGATTTGCAGGTGCGATTCGCCCATGCCGGAGAGCAGGACATCGCCAGTCTCCGGGTCACGGGTCACGCGCAGCGTGCGATCTTCCTCAACCACACGCGCCAGGGCATTGCTCATTTTATCCAGGTCTGCCTGACTCTTCGGGAAGACGGCTACGGTATAGGCGGGTTGCGGGAAGTTGATCGGCTCCAGCGGGGTCGTGATCTCTTTGTTGCTGGTGAGGGTATCGCCGGTGTGGGTGTTGGAGAGCTTGGCTACGGCACCGATATCACCGGCTGGAATCTCTGTCGCCGGTTCCTGTGTCTTGCCGCGAGGCGTAATCAACTGGCCCATGCGTTCGTCGGCGTGTGTCTGGACATTGAAGACGTGCGTATCCGGTTTGAGCGCGCCGCTGTAGACGCGGAAGGTCGAGATGGTGCCGACTTGCTGCGCTGCTGTCTTGAAGACGAAGAGTGAGAGATTATCGCCGAAGGCTTTCACATCTTCCGGCACAGTCTCCGCCGCGCTGGGCAGGTAATCGACGATAGCATCGAGCAGGGTCTGGACGCCGATATTCTTGCTGCCCGCTGCGCAGAGGACTGGTACGAGCTGGCCGCTGCGCGTGCCGAGCTTGACGACCGAGAGAATTTCGTCGTCGCTGAGTTCTTCGCCTTCCAGAAATTTCTCCATGATCGTGTCGTCGCTTTCGACGGCGGACTCGATCAGTTGCTCGCGATAGGAGTTGATGCTGTCTTGTAGCTCAGCGGGAACGGGAATTTCCTGGACTTTGTTGCCCTCGAAGATGTAGCCTTTTCGGGTGACGAGATCGACGACGCCGCGAAAAGCGGTCTGCTCGCCGATGGGAATTTGCAGTGGAACGACCTTGAGGCCAAACTGCTTGCGCAGCGAATCGAGGGCCTGGTCAAACGAGGTATTTTCACGATCAAGCTTGTTGACGACGACCATACGCGGCAGGTCGCGCTCGTCGGCGTATTGCCAGGTCAATTCGGTGCCAACCTCGACGCCCTTTTCCGCCGTAACAACCACCAGCGCGGCATCGGCCACACGCAGGCCCGCTTTGACTTCGCCCACGAAATCGGCGTATCCGGGAGTATCGATGAGATTAATCTTCGTATTCTTCCATTCGACCGGCAGCACTTTCACATTGAGCGACATGTGCCGTTTCAATTCATCGGGATCGAAGTCGGAGACCGAGCTGCCGTCATCTACCTTGCCCTGGCGAGTTACCGCGCCACTATCGTAGAGCGCCGCGTCTACCAGCGATGTTTTGCCTGCTCCAACATGGGAAATCAATGCCACGTTACGAATCTGTTCCGCCCTGTAAACTTTCATAAACCCTAAATCCTCCTGAGTTTCTATGCGAGAGGCAATCTCCTTCTCCTCGTCATTTCAATCCCAAACAAATAGGATGGCAAGCCCTTTCAGACTCGAAGATTGCCTGTATTCCCGCGTAAGTGGGTGGTTCGGACCAGTGCAAACTGTGCAATACACCTATCATGTGTAGTTGGTATCGTGTAGTATAGCAGTTATGGGCGTTTTGTTCAACATAATGCAAGGGTGAAAGGCATCTTCCAGAAGAAGGTCTGGCACAACAGGACGAGAAGAAGCTCTATTGCTCCCATTGTTCCTGATACAGGTTGATCGGTTAGTGGAACGGGCTAAGTGATCTCGTCATTAACATGCAAGCGCTGAGGCAGCCGGGACGTATGTCAGCTTGTAGCCCACTCCTGGCACGGTATGAATGAAGCGCGGGTGAGCCGGGTCCGGTTCAATTTTCAAACGCAATTGATGGATATGGGCTTTGATTAAGGTCGCATCTCCCTGATAGCCCCAGACGTATGAAACAATCTGGTCAGCTGTACAAACCTGGTTGACGTTGATGGCTAGAAAGTGCAGGAGTTTACTCTGGATCGGCGTTAAGTGCGTCGTTTTGCCAGAGATGCTGGCCGTATTATGCAATGAATCAACCTGTAACGGTCCTATGGTGAGAATGGAGGCGGGCCGCTGTTTCAAAGTAGAGCGCCCTCTCCGACTCAGGGTACGAATCCGCGCTAGAAGCTGTCCCGGAAAAAACGGCTTGCGCAGGTAATCGTCGACTCCCGATTCCAGGCAGCGAATCTCATCCTCGACCCCTTTATCTGCTGTCGTGATCAAGACCAGTGCGTCATGTTTAGCCTGCAATTGCCGACACAATATCAGCCCATCGGCATCCTTGAATGCAGGGTCTAGAATGACTAAATCAGGTTGTTGTTCTATCCATTCGAGCCTTGCCTGCTCAACGGTATAAGCACGACGTACTTCAAATCCCATCGTTTTCAGCCAGCTAGTTAACATTTCATTCCAGTAACGGTCACTATCGACAATCAGTAATTTCATCTGATTCTTCTGTTTCCTTTCGGAGGGTAGAACACCACTAAGTTACTACTACAGAAAGTATAGTCAAAATACGCCCGCTTGCTAAGGATGAAGAAGTTGAGATCTGGTTATAAATAACTGTTCAGGTTGAAATTTGTGAACAATTTGTATCGGTTCTGATTGAAAAGCGATTTGCTGAGGTCAGGAGATGCATCTATAATGTTCTCAGGAAACGCAAGTGGTATTTCGACGGCCTCGTGCCAGATTTGAGATATTTTCGCCTGCTTGAGAGGAGGTTTTCTGTGATTTCATTTGGGTGCCTATAAGCCGGATCAGAAAGGGTTTCTGCTGGCAAAGGAACGTCTGGGCTTGAAGGTCAAGGAGATATGGCACGCGGGTTTTGGCTTCAAGTATGATATTGTCCCCGCGAAGAAGCTCGGCTATACGACGGTCTGGGTGAACCGGCAGAGGCAAGCCCGTCCTGGCAGAGTGCAGGAAACATTTATGGTGGGCGATATGCAAACGCTGGCCTATATGGTAAAGGGGGTTGCGGCTTCTGTGTAGTTTACCAGATGGTTTCGCTCACATACACAGGCTCGTTTTCAAAACAAGTTCTTCTCTGTCCATTGTGCTTTGTAGCGGTTTCATATCCATGAGGTATAATGGTCTCAGAAAACTGGTTCTGGTCTGTTATTCCTTTGAGGACAGTTTCAAATCTCGCAGGTTGACCATTGCATAGAACGCGCCTAACAGGAAGAGGAGGCCGGTTCCGATGTAGATCGTATCGTAGGTGCCAAAGGTCATCCCCAACACATCGACTCGCAGACCAACGAGAAGCGTGCCGAGAAAGCCAGCCAGTGAGACTGAGACCAGGTTGCTGAGCGTCTGGCTGGTAGCAAGGACACTCATCACGCGCCCCATAATCTCATGCGGAATAGCATGCATGAGCAAAGGTCCCATAGCTGTATTGAGCGCTCCCAACGGGAAGCCTATCAGGCATAAGAGGAGGAGCGCAAGTGCGAGGGTGCTTTGGCGGGAGAAAAGTATCAATAAAAATCCGACGATATACAAATTGAGCCACAAGAGGCGAGCTGATCCCAGACGTTTCACCAACCCTGCTGACAAGACAGCGCCCAGTACAGAGCCGACTCCGACTGCCATCGGCAGGGTTCCGAACAAGCTGGTCGGCGCATGCAGGTTCTTCTGAAAGAAGAAAACCAGCAGGGCATCGAATGCGCCTACACCAAGCGTGACAATGAGGATGGAAATGAGCATAGTAAGCATCAGTCGACTTTTACGGTAGAAGACCATTCCTTCTTTCAACTCACGAAAGAAGTTTACCTGCTGTGTCTTTTCACTTCTTTCCCTGTCGGCCTCTACACGCACAGCAAAAATCGCCACAAAAGAAACTACAAAGGAAAGAGCGTTCACCACCAATGCCCACTGGACACCGACAATAAATAACAGTGGTGCGGCAACAAAGGGACCAATAATCTTGACGATACTGCTGGAAGACTGTTCCAGAGCGCTGGCGTGCGCTCTTTGAGCCTCAGGGAGGATCTCGCTCAGGATCGTGAAACGTGCCGGGGTGAAGAATTGTTCGCAGATGCTGGCTGCAAGGACGACGCCATAGATTGATCCAATGCGCCAGAACATAGGAAGTGGTTCGGTTACGAATGGCAACGGTATGAGTCCAGTGAGGGGGATCAGAAGCAGAAGCAAAATTGCACGAATCATGTCCATACGCATCATCGTCAAACGTTTATCCCAGCGATCTACAAAGACACCAGCGAGAGGACCTAGAGTAAGAGGCGGAAGCGCCATAGCAATCATTACCCCGCTCACTGCGGCAGGAGCCCAGGGCTGATTTTTTGCAATGACGGTTGCAATCCAGAGGTTCAAGGTAACAAGGTAGATCATATCACCCAGCGCTGAAATAGCCTGACCAACCCAGAGCAGGCTAAAGTTCCGATTGATGAGAAAAAAAGGTCTCGGTGCGGGAGAAGTATCAGTAGTTGTTGTTTCCATATGTCTACACTTCCCAATTCCAGGTCAACGGAGAGCTTGCACTGTAAGCTCTCGTGGCCTTTGTAAGTCGAGCTGCTCTCGCAGCAAGCGATTCTCTTCTCGAAGCTGGACCAACTCCTCTTTTGCTCTCATGCCTTTACTCTACAGGTTTTTAGCCTCTTTGACAAGTCTAGCAGACCCTGGTAGTTACCTCTTTTTTTCATCTCTTTCAAAGAGCACCCGCTGTTCGGAGGAGCAATGCTTTAACTGTTTGATATGCTCCACTTGCACTGTTTTCTACGTCAATCATCTGAGGGCTACAAGTGATATAGTGGCCGCCCGGATAGATTTCTAACAGCTCATATTCCGTTTCCCCCGCCTCCTCGTTTGCAATTTGCTCTTGCGGGTATTCCATCAACCAATCCATGAGTTGCGCGAATCCCAGAGGCCGTCCCTGAGAGCGGTATTGATCGTAATAAGCGTGTATATCTTCCTTATCTAAAAATGAATCAATTTGTCTGAGCGGCGTTTGATAACGAGCTGTTTCAACAAGCACCTGTGATGGTTGTTGAGCATACACATGAGGCGGAACGAGCGATGGGCCATATTTAGAGAAATAGAGCATACTGTGACTGCTATCTATGCCTCCAACGAAAGGGCGATCGTCAACAAATGGCTTCGCCACTTTAGCTATATCATCAATGTCGGGATTTCGCATGTCTCCGAACAGCCGTGTTTGGCCATTGTTATCGATCCAGTAGAGTTCGCGGGCAATGTCGTCTCCACTATAGGCGTGAATTTGTTGTATACCAAAGTCCTGAAATCTCTTCGCGACGATAGAGCCTCTAGTGAGTACGAAATTTCCGATGCCGGCTAACGTCCAATAATCTCTGTGTTGACGAAGAAACTCAAAGGTGTCGTAAGCCTCTTCAGGAGTCTCCCCGGGGAATCCGATAAAGCCCATCATCTGCACGCCAATGCCAGCATTGGAAAGTTCTTGAAGGACACCCGGAACCTGTTGCAAGTTAATCCCTTTATTGATCAGATTGAGGACGCGCTGAGATCCAGATTCATAGCCGAAGGAAATGGCCACACATCCTGCTTTTTTCAATTCATAAGCTAAATCTTTCATAAAAGTGCGCTCTAGCCGAAGTTCGGCACCCCACCGAATAGAGATGTTGTTTTCCTGGATGGCCCTGGAAAGTTTGCGTAAATATGAAGGTGCTATCGCATCAACAGAGAAATAAACTGTTCTTGCGAAACGCGTGAGGTTTTGTATTTCTTGAATAGCACGTTCTAAAGGTCTGACACGTGAAGGGGATGTTGGGGATGTCGTATTCAGACCATAATCGCAAAACGTACACTTATTCCAGTAACAGCCGCGCGTCGGAGAGTAAAGCACCACCGGCTCAGGAATCCAATACTGACTCCAATCCCAGATATCATATCTGGGGTCGGCGAGTGTCGATAAGTTTTCATACCTTACCTGGGGCTGCCTCAACGCTTCAGGAGCGCCCGGTAAGAGTATTCCCGGTCGCTGCTCTGGTAAAGGCTCCTCACGAGCAATCGCATCGAGAATTTCGATAAGAGCCGTCTCTCCTTCCCCGACGACCAACGCATCGCAATCTGGAAACAGTTCCCATATGCGTGTCGGGTCATGCATGAACTTGATATCGTCACTAATCTCTGTACCGCCCATGCAAATGATACTGTGAGGGCAGTGTTTTCTAATGAGCCTGGACATGAAAATAGCAAACGGTAATTGGCTGGCATAATTGACGGACAAACCAACAAGATTCCATGGAGAACTCAGCAGCAACTCGGTAAAAGGGCCGTTGAAATAAGTGGAAAAGGGATTGATAAGCCTGTTCAAGTAGGAAGGATTAGTCAGGTCGTCAATGCTGGCCAGGTTGCCGATGGAACTGGGAAGCAGGCTAAAACCGTTGAACTGCCCTGGAAATCCCTGCACTGAGAGCAGATTTAACCAGCGAATAATCGCCATCACTGCCTGGCGGTAGGTTCCATATTCGTAAAAGCGTTCAGGAGCTTTCATAATCTCTATTGCTCGACTGGCTGTTTCTGGCGTTAAGCCAACACCTCCCAGCGCATAACGATAGAGAATTTGTTCCCATCGAGTCAACCGACCTTTTTTTTCTAATTGTGTCCTGATTTCCTCACAATAGCTAAGCAGGCTGGCAAGATGTTCTTTGCGGGCTAGATAGTTCAATGCCTCGATATTAGCATCTAAGCAGGAGAAATTCGTATATCCCGCGCTGGAAGTTGAGCCGACCAGGTAGGAGATCGAATGGTAGGGAACGGTCGGGTCGGTCAGCGGCAAGTTAATGAGTAAATAACGAACATCGTGCGAATTCATGCTGGTCCTCCGGTTGGTTTCTGATGGGTAAGAACTTGAAGATAAACGCCTATCATACCGTCTCCCTGTTGTCCCGGTGCGGGACTGAATAAGGAATTGCCAGCCCCAGGTAGAGATCCCTTTCGCGTATCAGCAGTTTCTGCTCCACAAGGGTTTGCAGAGCCGTTTCAACCTGTTGAAACGGGATGTCCTCCTTTAAGGTATCTATAGCGACCTGCTGGAGTTGTTCAATGCTCCGAATACTCTCACAGGCATTGTAGAGGACACGCTGCATGCCCGAAAGGACTGTGAGAGGCTTCAATGCTGCGGGGCGTTGATCACGTACCAGCAGATGGGTTTCTTTATCTATCGAAAACAGTTCGCTTTGCGCATGGTTATTTTGCCACTCGAGCACCCTCTCATGAACTGGGCGAGCATACCTGACAATGTCGCGCCCATCTTTATAACGGTAGGTGAAGAAGTAGGCGAGATTGGCGAGGCTCTGCTCTGAAAAGGGATAAATGTAGCTATAGGCGGGATAGGGAGTGACATTGAGGAAACCGAACTGTTCAGCCTTGTCATAGTTCGGGCTGAAGCGGTCGAGACGAATAGTTCCTGCCATTATAGGGGGTGTCAGGTGGCTCAAGAGAGGAATAAGCTCGGCCATTCTCGCATATTCCTCTGGAGGCTCTCCGGGAAAGCCCCAGATAATACTCCAGTGCGGAGTGATACCCAGCTCTTTGCACCATTTGAGCAATTGAATGTTTTGCAGCCCCTTCACTCCCTTGTTCATAATCTCAAGCACCCGGCTGCTCAAGCTTTCAATGCCAGGTTGAATATGCAGCACCCCCGCGTCACGGAGCAATTGGAGTTGATCCTTTCGCAGATTCGCCTTCACCTCATAAAAGAGTTCCAGGCCTGGCTGTCTCCTGGCAAGTTCTGGAAGAAACTGTTTGAAATATTTCATATCCAGAATGTTATCAACAACGGCAACGGAAGAGTAGGGATATTTTCTAGTCAGGTATTCTATCTCCTCGATGGCCCGCTGTGCAGACTTACTGCGAAAGCTCATCGTCAAACCATTGAGTCCGCAAAAGGTACAATGATGCTTTTCGCCCCACCAGCAACCACGTGAGGTTTCAAAGAGGAGCTTAGGCGAACCTGCTTCAAGACCAGCGCATTCCCACTGTTTAAAGAAATCATCGAATTCCGGGAACGGGAGAGCATCCATATTACGTACAGAGGGTGCATTCGAGTGGTAGCCATTCACTCCTATGTTCCCGCGGGTATACACTCCTTGCAGGTCGTCGAAGCGTTCACCCAGAAGACCTCTCTTTACGAGCAAGGGGAAGATCAGCTCCCCTTCTCCCGAGACAACCGCGTCGATAAAGGGAAACTGGCGTATCAGCTCGATACCCATGACCCCCTCGCAATTCGCGCCCCCAAAAACAACAAGCAGTTCGGGTGTGTCCTCTTTCAGACGCTTGGCGAGGGCGAGTGAGGAAACATGCTGCTGGAAGACACTGGTAAAGCCGACAATGCGAGGTCTGAGGTCCTGTACTTGCTGAACGCATGCTCTTATAAAATCCTCTGCCTTATCGTGTGCCATAAGAACGTCGTCAACAAATTCTTCCGCATTCCGTACCCGCCTCCCGAACAATTCCTGATATGTTTGGGCCTCCTTACGCAAGACCTGCTCGATATACTCTTCTCTTTTACTCCCGTTGGCACCAAAGAGGGTGTCGGAGAAAATCCATTCTCCTACCAGATCAGTGGTGTTAGGATGGCCGGCGGCGATATAGTCGTAGAGAGACGGGCCAATCTGTTTCGCAAACTGCAAAGTAAAATACAAGATTTTCGTAGAAACGTGGTTTGGCGTGAGTGTTGCCTTGAGGAGACTTAAACCAATAGAGGGCTGCCGGAGAGGGCCAAAGGGCATGCTCACGAGAACGACATCGGTCGCTTTCCACAGCTCCTTATGCCTTATGGCAGCCGCAGCCTCTTGTCGTATATCCATAGGTTGTTTACGCCCCCTGTTAGCAGTCAAGCTGATGAACTCACGCTGCTCAATAAGCGCGTGCTGGCCAGCACGAGTGAAAAAGCATCCCGGCGGGGTGTTTCGCAGAAATGGCTGCCGACTATAGTGACCTATAGGCCTGTGCGGTCCCCCGGTTCTGGATAACTCCTTCAAGCTGCACCAACTCCTCCAATTGTACTCGAAGGAAATCTGGTTCGCAGCTAAAAGTTATACAAAGGGATACCAGCATAACCCGGCTATTGCGATCAGCGCGGCAGAGTCGCGAATCGTGATGTAGTGATGTTGATCGATTGAGATGTAGCCGTGGCTCTTGAAGAGAGCTATGGCCTGATTGACGCGGACGCGAGAAGCGCCTACAAGATCAGCCAGTTCGCTCTGCGTGAAGCGACGTGAGATATACACCTCCCCGTTAGTCTGCTGCTGGCCGTACTTTTCCGCCAGAGCAATCAAGTGGCCTGCTACCCGCTCGTGGACCTCCTTCGCTGAAAGCAACTGGAGCTTCTTGTACATGAGTTGCAAGCGATTGGTGAGAATGTCCACGAGATTGATGGCCAGTATAGGTACGGTTCGAAGATACTCTTGAAAGACGACATAGTCTATCCACAGCAGGGTCGTATCTTCCTTCGCAACGGCGCTCGTCAGATACACTATCTGACCGACGCGGCCTGTTGTGTTGATCAGTTCGCCAGGCTCCAGGATGGCCAGGACTACAGGTAGACCACTGGCCTGGTCCAGTTGGATATGAACAACACCTTTGAGGATGATGTAGACTTCCTGAATGCTTTGCCCGGCCAGGATGATGCTCCCACCTGCTAAAACAGTCTTCAGACGGAGGTGACGATTCAACTTTGAAAGCTCCTCGGCAGTTAGCCCTTGAAAGAGGGGGAGCTTCAAGAGGTTAGAGGTGGATATACCATGCATGGGTTTTCGTCTCCTTCTGCTTTGGAAACTGCATTTAGGCTATGAGTTTGAACGAACCGTCATGGTAGATTCTTGCTCTTCGTCCTGGTAGTATCACTACTCCATCTCCTCGACCCTCCTCTCTCGCTGCGTTTGTGGTTGATCTGAGTCGGTTGGACGAGCGGCATTACTGGATAGAGCGTGAAGGATAGTTTTCACCTGAAAAGGGGTGAGTCCCTTATGCTTGCTGAGAATCAGGGTTACTATCCCGGTAATATGGGGAGTAGCGAAGCTGTTCCCTGTCGTGGTCGTCCAACCTCCATTCAACCACGGAACCCGTACATTAATCCCAAAGGCACCGAATTCAACCGGCGGCTTCGAGTTGTAGTAGAACAGATACGGGTCTTTGATGTCATGAGAGGCGACTGAGATAACAGAGGAGAAGACCGAGGGGAAGAGAGGGAGCGTCAGATTGTTGGCAGAGGCTATGAGCATGATATTGCGGAAGTAGGCAAGATCAGCTAGCTCATGCAGTGGTGCCAGGAAGTCCCTTTTCACCGTACCGAGGCTTAAATTGCAGACGTGCATGCCATTCTCTATAGCCCAGTTCAACCCAACAATGAAAATATTCCCTCGTCCTACCAGCGATGAGCCAAGCACCTTGATACTGTAGATTTCGCATTCAGGAGCGATGCTGCGAATGATACCGGCGCAAGCAGTTCCATGTCCATAATCATCCTTATGAGGTTCGCTGTCATAGGTGAGGCCTTCAGGTCCCTCCTGAAGAGACAGATACCCATTGACTCCGCTGCCCAGCGCTGGATGGCTCGCGTCTACACCGCTGTCAATTACAGCAACTTTGATGCCTTTGCCTGTACTTCCTCCCCAGGCCCATTCCGGCGTAATATCCTCTAGCGGGGGAACGGCCTGAAAGTACTGTAGATGAGCAGAAGTAAAAGGTTTACTCCATGAAGAATTCACTGACTCCTCCTGATTTCTTACTACTCTGCCTGACTGGCACTCAAGGCCCTTTTTTCAGAACATAAACGGGTGAGGCATGCTCCGAGTAGTTCAGGAAGAAGACACGCAGCCTATTCACTATGTGACCCCTTAAAAATCATAATACATAAACTTTAGAATTTCAAGGGCTTATACGATCTAATTTGAGTTTATACCGCTTTTGTCTGGAAAACGATAATTTCTTCAGTGGAGGGTTTTGGAGGGTGAGGGCATCTAGACAAAAGGCGGGGAGGGCGAGCAGGACTCTTCAGTCTTCCGTGCCGAGAAAAAATCCTTCTGTTTAACATTTTATTGTAGTATACAGATCTGATTAGGTATACTTGTGTTGAGTAGCTCTCACCAACTTTATTGGGAGGAGCAAACGGTCAAGCTCGAAGATGAGCCTGGTGGGCAGTATCCACAACAAAAAGGAGGAAGCGCATCCTATCCACTATTTTGATCCCAACAACACCAGAGATTGATTTTTCTTTATACTTGAGTTAACGAGAAAGGAAGGTCGCCGCACCTAAACCGGCTTGTGTCCATAATTTGCAGCGAGATGAGTGTTCTGTATATTGGATGCAGAGCAGCGCCTGTTTGCGCATCTTAGTGGTTATCTACCAGGAAATCAAGAGTAATGCAGAATAACCGCGTCAGCCAATTGAGCATTCTTGATCTGCTCCAGCCTCGATACACACGGGACCCCTACCCGCTCTACCACCAGCTGCGTGAGCATGATCCCATCTACTGGGATGAACGCTTCCAGAGTTGGGTGCTGACTCGTCATGCTGATGTAGTAGCCGTGTTGCACGATCCTCGATTCACGGCTAGACGTGCGTTCAAAGACACATCCTGGGTTCCGGAAGAGTTTCTCGATTCGATCAGCAAGCCAGTACGTGCGCTCAGTTGCCAGATGCTTTTTCTGGATCAGCCCGATCACACGAGACTGCGCGGCCTCGTCGCTGGAGCTTTTACCCCACGTGTTGTGGAAAATATGCGCCATTCCATCCAGCACGAAGTCGATGAGTTGTTGGATGCCCTTATCCCTCGTGGCCACATGGAGGTAATCGCTGATTTTGCCCGCCCGCTCGCGAGCACAGTAATCGCAAATCTCCTGGGCATACCGCTGGATGATCGTGCTCGCTTCTTAAAGTGGTCGGATGATTTCGGCTCGCTGATCGATGGTACTAAATCGGTAATCGAGGACGTAATCCACTTGCTCCAGAGCATCTCAGAGTTTCTGGATTATTTCCGCGAGATTGTCAGGCAACACAGCAGAGATCCTAGAGATGATCTCACGCAGGCAATGATCGCTGCTGAGGAACGGGGAGACTGTCTGAGTGAGGACGAACTGCTAGGGAATCTCGTGCTTTTACTATCGGCGGGCCACATTACAACCACCCACCTGATCGGTAACGGCTTGTTCGCTCTTTTGCGCAATCGCGAGCAGTACCGGCAACTCAAAGAAGATCCCAGCCTGGTTTCATCAGCCGTCGTTGAATTTTTACGCTATGATAGTCCTACCCAGAGCACTGAGCGCTTGCCGAGTGTCGATCTCGAGATTGGCGGCAGGCATATCAAACGAAACCAGTCAGTATTACTCTGCCTTGGTGCGGCCAACCGTGATCCTGCACAATTCCACAACCCCGACCAGCTGGACCTCAAACGCACTGATAACCGGCATATGGCCTTCGGCCATGGTATCCATTTCTGCCTGGGTGCCTCCCTGGCCCGGCTCGAAGCCGAGATCGCCTTCAACACCCTGCTCCGGCGCCTCAACCAGCCAGAGTTGATGATTGAGGAGCCAGAGCATATACCTAGTATTGCCTTTCGTAGCATCAAGCGTCTGCCGATCACGTTCGCATGATGGAGAGCCGCTCTGCAAATACATGCGGTTTGTTCAAAGTTTTATAGCGTTGTGAAAAGGGGATCACTACAATATCCTTAGAGACTGGACTTTCATCCACCATGAACACTACATACGAAAAATTCGCCGGGAGGAAAGAGCATGCATCTGATAGAATTGCTTACCCTACGTTCGAGGCCAGCAGCCGGGCTGTATCTCTTACTCACGCGGCGTTGCCCGTTGTTATGCGCCCATTGCTCAACCAGTTCCACCCTCGACAGTGAAGAGGTAGCAGAGGAAGATCTGCTCCGCTTTGTCAATACACTTACTCCGGACTGCAGACCAGAAATTATATTTCTTTCGGGTGGGGAGCCTCTATTACGGCCTCGCCTGGTGCGCCAGATTGCTGAAAAAGCTCATTCCTGCGGGGCCAGAGTTGTCATGATTACCGGAATGTTTTTCGCCCGTCAGGCGAAGATACCACGCCTCATCGAGGAGGCACTGGCTGAACCGGATCATATCATGACCAGCCTGGACATCTTTCACGAACGCCAGGTTCCCCGGGAAAATGTTTTGCGGGTGGTCCGTAAACTTGTCGATAGTGGCAAGGATGTGAGCATTCAAATTGCCGGGTGGAATGAGCGGGACCCCTATTTACGGGAGGTAACGACCAGTGTGAGGGAATACCTGGATGATCGTGTACCGATGCTCGTGGAAACGCTGAAGTGCCTGGGCCGGGCCAAACAGTTGCAGCAGTTACAAATGTTCAGGCCCCCAGATCCTATCTCACAGACAGAACCTGCTCCATGCGTAATGACATCGTGGCCTGTCATCACATGGAACGGGACGATTGTAGCCTGTTGCAATGAGGATGTCGTTGATGGCATCGATGCCCCCCATCTGCGTCTGGGTCATATCGCGACAGAGGATTGGCAGACGGTACGAGATCGTCACTTGCAATCGAAAATGGTACGTATCCTGCGTACCTTCGGTCCGATTTATGTGAATAAGCAGTATGGAAGCGAGAAAGTTTCCTGCGATGGATACTGTCCCACCTGCCACAAATTATCAGCCGATTCCGTCCTTGTAGATCGTGTAGAAGAGGTAATGGCTCGCCCGGCTGCTGCTTATCTTGAGCGACAGCTCACGGTGATTCAGCAACAACGGCACGCTGCCTACTCCGACATTGCCATGTACGGACACTTGGTAAAGCTGGGGTACAAAGGTCAGGAGATGTACGCATCAGAGTGACCCTGCTCCTGGCTTGCTTTCAGGGCAGGGAGAAGATCGAACAGAACCTGCCTTCATCATTGGACTGTCATACGCATCTGTTTAGAGAGGAGAAAGTGAGTGAACACGTTTAGTAACAGCCAGCAATTGCGCTATAAGATCAGGTTGATACTCGGCGAATTGCAGTCGTCAGCAATGACACTATTGACTCATCCGCGTATTGCCGATCTCTACACCGATTATCTTTTTATGCTTCACTCTATGATGCGAGCGAGTGTTCCGTTGATGCGGACTGCACTTGAACGCGCTTCTGCTCTGGCAGATGAGGACCCTGCTGCAGCGGGCTTTGCGGCCTATCTCTCGAAGCATATCCGGGAAGAGATGCATCACGATGACTGGTTGTTGGACGATTTAGAGGTACTGGGTGTGGATCGTGCGCAGATGCTGGCCAGGATACCCTCTTCGACCGTCGCGGAAATGGCCGGTTCTCAATACTACTGGATGTACCACTACCATCCCATCGCTTTGCTTGGGTATATTGCGGTAATGGAGGGATATCCTAATACCCTTGAAATGATCGACGATATCCGTGCGAAGACAGGTTTCCCTCGTGAAGCGTTCCGAACGCTCATCAAGCATGCCCATCTCGACATTCGTCATCGAGACGACCTGAACGAAATGATAGACAGTCTGCCGCTCACCCCCACGCATACAGCGTTGATTACCGTGAGTGCGATCCAGACGGTCCACCTCGCTGCTCAAGCGTTAAAGGAGGTTGTTGAACAACTCGTACCCGTGGCATAGTAGCTGCTAACGTCTCTATACCAGCTTTTTCAGAGAAGACAAAGGGCAACCTCATCTGAGGTTGCCTGGAGAGGATTCTCAGATGAGGCCCTTAAGCCATACGATCGATCGAATATTTGCTTGAAGAAGGCCCGCCACATACTCGTGGCAGTGACGAAGTAAGGAGACATACTATGAGCCAGGAGGCGTTTTCTGATGATGACTTGGCGCAGGCACACAACGTTATCGAACATCAGAAGCAAATCATCGAGGGACTCGAGCGCCGCCTTGAAGATGCCCGGCACCTGGATACACTCCGCGATATATATAGTCTCGCTGTATCTGCCAAGACCATCGCTGACCCCATTACACATCATCGTCTGCTCGATATGATTGTTCAAACTGCTGCAACCGTCATGTCGGCACGAGCAGCTTCACTCTTCATTATTGACACAAAGGCGCAGGAACTGGTCTTTGAGGTTGCTACCGGCCCCAAGGCAGCAGAAGTCTCGCAATATCGGCTGCCTCTGGGCCATGGGATAGCAGGATTTGTGGCGGTGAGTGGTCAGCCGATAGCCATTACAAATGTTGGCAATAATCCCTTGCATGCCAGCGATATCTCCAGGAGTATCGGATACGTCCCTGAAAACATTCTGTGCGTACCACTGTTTTATCAGGATCAGGTTATAGGGGTGCTAGAGCTGCTCGATAAAGAGAATGGTACACCATTTGATGAGCGTGACATGAATCTGGTGGGCTTCTTTGCAAATCAGGCGGCGATAGCTATCGAACTCTCACACACACATCACTATCTGATGAGACTGTTCAGCGACTTGTTTCAGTCGAACGATCAAGGGGTGGCCCACTCTCATGAGCAGATATTGCAACGCGCTCGTTCGTTCTGTGAACGTATGGAAGAAGATACGAGCGTGAAGCGGGCCGTGGAATTTGCAACGTTTTTACAGGACATCGTCTGGTCTGGAGATGATGAACGAACTCTCTGTCGCACAGTGCTGCAAAGCATGGGACTCTATTTGCGATCAAGGTTGACGCCTCTTCATGAATGGACCGCCTGACGGCGCTGAATCGCTGAGAAACAAGTCCAGGAAATAGATAATATATTAGGAGGGGGTATCTCGTCATGCCTGAGCTGCCAACGGGTACAGTCACGTTTCTTTATACAGACATCGAGGGTTCCACTCACCTCCTCCAACAATTAGGTCCGCGCTACTCCGATGTACTCTCTCACCATCACCAGATATTACGCGAGGCAATTGCAAGATGGAACGGTTATGAGGTGAATACGCAGGGAGATTCCTTTTTTGTCGCCTTCGCCCGTGCTTCGGATGCCCTGGCTGCTGCCGTTGAAGCACAGCGCTCTCTGTTGGAACGTCCCTGGTCAGATGACTTAAAGGTTTATGTGCGTATGGGGATACATACCGGTGAACCTACCCTCGCAGGAGATGATTACGTCGGGCTGGATGTACACCGGGCAGCGCGCATCGGTGCTGCTGGACACGGCGGGCAGGTAGTAATTTCGGAGGCCACGCGGGTGCTGGTAGAATATGACCTGCCGGAAGGCGTCAGCCTCCGTGACTTAGGAGAGTACCGGCTTAAAGACTTGCAGCACGCTGAACATGTCTACCAGCTCGACATCAGCGGGCTATCTACCGAATTTCCTCCACTCAAAGCCCTGGACGCCTATCTCCACAATCTACCCATCCAGTTGACCAGCTTCATAGGGCGCAAACGGGAGCTGGAGGAGATTATGCGCTTATTAGGGGCTGCGGGGCCACGCCTGCTGACGCTCGTTGGGCCAGGGGGAACCGGCAAGACTCGCCTCTCGCTGCAAGCAGCAGCAGAAATGTTGCCGCAGTTCAAGGATGGTGTGTGGTTTGTAGAGCTGGCTTCCGTGAGCGATGCTGCGCTCTTGCCGCAGGCCGTTGCCACGGCCCTGCGTGTGCATGAGGAGCCAAGACGCTCGCTACAGGATACACTCGTAAACACCTTGCGGACCAAAAACTTGCTCCTTATCCTGGATAACTGTGAGCATCTCGTAGAGGCAAGTGCCAGGCTTGCGGATACTCTGTTACGTGCCTGTCCCCTCCTGCGTATTCTCGCCTCCAGCCGCGAAGCGCTCGGCATCGCGGGAGAAATGATCTGGCCGGTTCCACCGCTCTCACTTCCAGATATGCAACACCTGCCCCCGCCAGAGCAGCTTACGCATTACGAGGCGGTCAAGCTTTTCATTGAGCGCGCTGTGACCGTCCAACCCGATTTCCAGGTGACCAACGAGAATGCTCCGGCAGTGGCCCAACTGTGCTTGAGGCTCGACGGTATTCCACTCGCCATCGAGTTAGCAGTGGCGCGGCTGAGGGTGCTGAGCGTCGAACAGCTTCTGAGCCGAATTGAGAGGCGGCTCGATCTGCTAAGAGGGGGGAGCCGTACAGCGCTTCCACGGCAACAAACGCTACGAGCTTTGATAGACTGGAGCTATAATCTGCTCAACGAGGTAGAACAAGCACTCTTTGCGCGTCTCTCCGTCTTTGCTTGCGGCTGGACTCTAGAGGCCATGGAAGCTGTATGCGTTGACGATGCTGTGGTAATAGACATCGATGTCCTCGACGTGCTTATCCAGTTGGTGGATAAGTCGCTGGTAGTGAAGGTGGAGGAAGATCATGGTGCAGTACGCTACCGCCTCTTTGAGACACTACGTGAGTATGCTGGCGAACGCCTGATTGAACGCGGGGAGTTGGAGGCAATTCAGGAGAAGCATCTCACCTACTTTCTCTCATTGGCAGAAGCTGCTTTTTCTGCGGGACTCGAAGAGCAGGCGATGTGGTTCAAGCAGTTGGATGTAGAGCATGATAACTTGCGCGCTGCCATCAGCTACATACGCACTCACAGAAGCAGCTCGTCTGACGAGAGGTATTTGCAGTTGGCTGGTGCCCTTGCTGATTTCTGGGTGACGCGTCTGCACATAAGAGAGGGACAGGAGCACCTGGGAGCTGCTCTTGCTAAACCATCCAGCCGAAGTATATATCGAGCGCGGGCGTTAATAAGCGCTGGAAATTTTGCTTTGCTGCAAAGTGACTTCAAGGCTGGCATGGCATTCATCGAGCAGGGCCTGGAAATCTGGCAGGAACTGGGGGATACGTCCACAGTCATGCGCGCTCTACAGAGCCTGATCGCAGCAGAACGCTTGCAGGGAAATTACGCGAGTGCAAGGCAACGAGCTGAAGAGCTTCTTGCCTTGCACATGAAGCAGGAAGTGAAGGATGAGGAACAGGTGTGCCTCACCTTAGTCAACATCGGGCAGGCATCCTGTGGGCAGCATGATTTCAAGGCCGCTCGTGAAGTGTACGAGAGAGCGCATGCTATTGCTCTCTCATTGAATATTCCCTATCTCCAGATATTCACTTACCATGGTTTAGCTGATACAGCACTCTGGAACGAAGAATACGCCGTTGCTATCTCCTATTATAGGCGCGCTCTCAGGCTTGCCCAAGAGCTTGGGGAGGTGGCCAATATCATGTCCTCGCTCGAAGGTCTTGCGATGGTCCTGGTCGGTCAGGGCCAGATGCGAAGCGCGCTTTGCCTTGCTGGTGCCGTGATTGCGCAACGGGCAGATCTCGGTTTCACTGTAATACCCGATTGGTGGGAAGCAGGCAGAAAGCAGCGGCTCGACCATGCCTGGTCTACTCTGGGAGAAGAATCGGCTAAGGGCGCATGGGACACAGGAAGCCGCATGACATTGGAGGAGGCAATCACTTTTCTTCAGGAGCAATCTGGTCTGAGTGGTGACGTTTCGTAAAAGCGCGCCAGGGAGTGCAGAAACGTGGAGATGTTATGCAGCAGGAACGCAGAATGAACACTGCAGAACAACGAGAGCATTTTCTCGTCCGTTTTTGGGGAGTACGTGGAAGCTATCCAACTCCGGGCTTCCAGACGGTTCGGTATGGAGGGAATACCTCTTGTGTCGAGGTACAGGCAGGGGAGCATATTCTCATCTTTGACGCCGGAAGCGGTATTATTCGTTTGGGAAACGATCTCATGCAGCGCTCACCGGGGGATCTCACGATCTCCTTATTGCTCTCTCATGGTCATGGAGACCATCTCTCAGGTTTTCCCTTCTTCGTTCCCTTATTTGAGAACCGTACGACTGTTCACCTGTTTGGCCCCTCGCTCGCGGGCAAGACAGTTGAGCAGCTTATTACTCCCCTCATGGCCTCCCCCTATTTCCCTGTGGATTTACAGACGCTCCCTTCAACTCGTAAGTTTCATACACTTGCCCACGGAGAATCCATTATCTGGTCATGCGGGCAGCACACCCCGATGACTGGCGCTCTGCATACCTATGATGGGTCTGAAATAGAGGTGCGCGTATTGACGCACTATACCTCCAATCATGGGCCTGACGGAATCATGATGTATCGTGTCGAGTATGCCGACCATAGCCTGGTCTACTGCACTGATGTCGAATGGAGAGATAATTACCCTCCTGCCTGCGTCGCCTTTATAAGTGGTGCTGATCTGTTAATCCATGATGCCCAGTATACAGGCGAGGATTACGAGAGATCCAGGCGTGGTTTCGGCCACAGTAGTGTCGAAATGGCGATCGGCATGGCCCGCACCGCAGGAGTTAGTGAACTCATTCTGTTTCACCACGACCCGTCATACGATGACGATAAGCTGGATTGGTTGGAGTCGCAGGCGCGCAAACAGTTTGCCCCTACCCGTTCCGCTTATGAGGGGATGGAAATCCATCTCTTAGCAGGGGGTGTACAACAACAGCAGGTCGGTCGAGCGCAATTAGGGTTGACACGGCGATAAAAGCTACTGCTCATTTAGGATGTTTTTCGTACAAAAGTTGACTTTGTTTAACATTTTATTGTGTCAGATGGTTTGCTACAGTACACTACCAGCAGGTAGATCGCTCTCCGTCGAGGTGGCGGAGCGAGTAGCCTGACTCTTAGGCGAGTTGTACTTAGCGGTATTGGCAACAAAAAGGAGGAACCGAGCAATGTCCACTAATTTTGATCCCATTAAGGCTTTGGAGGATGCGGGCCTTTCCTTTGACCGCGTCTCCGACGCTGAGCGGGAAGCGCTCAAGAAACTCACCGAGGAAGAAGTGAGGGTATTAATCAAAGTACGCAGGCAGATGGAAGAGGTGCATGAAGTTATCGGCCAGGCCGACGTCGCTGGAGGGATAGGCTTGTAGTCCGACTGCGATATGGGTGACGCTGTTCATTATTGCTACCCATATCCTTAAGGAATACGAGAGTACCCTTATCAACCAAACCCCAAAAGGAGCGAGAGCAAAGAGCAGTTTCAGGCAAATACTCTCTCACTTGTCTGGAATTGCTCTTCGCCTTCGGTAATAGCCCGCGCAGCACATGTCCAACAGATAAAGAGTAAAGGATTCAGTATATATGGATTTACAATTACAGCGTATGGCAAAAGTTCTGGTCAACTACTCACTCGCCTTACAGAAAGGAGAGGGGTTGTTGATTATGACAAATACAGCAGCAATGCCATTGGTGAAGGAAGTAGTCCGTGTGGCGCTGCAAGCTGGAGGCTATCCCGAAGTCTTTGATTTGCACTCTGAAGTACGCGAGATTACTTTACGAGAAGGCACTGACGAACAGATAATGCACATGCCAAAATATCAGGCCACAATGATACAAGAATATGAGACGATACTTCAGATTCTCGCTGATGAGAATACTCAATCAATGAATGGCATCGATCCAGCTCGCCTGGCCCTCTCAAGGCAAGCGAATAAAGACCTGAGCGAAGTCATGATGAGGCGTATTGCTGATGGTTCGCTCCGCTATTCTCTCACGATGTTTCCCACCAACGCCTATGCACAGGACACCAACATGTCCCTGAGCGATTTCGAAGACTTTGTTTATCGTGCCTGTTTCTTGAATGAAGAAGATCCAGTTGCCTGCTGGAAGGCAATCTCTCTGAAGCAGGAGCATTTGATATCCTGGCTTCGGGGAAAGCACACTATTCATCTGTGTGGTCAGGACACTGATCTGACTCTCTCCGTTACAGGTCGTACCTGGCTAAATGATGACGGACATATTAATTTTCCAGCGGGCGAAATCTATACGAGTCCGGTTGAAAACTCTGCCAACGGCACTATTCGTTTCAGCTTTCCTGCCTCCTATCGTGGCAGGATGCTGGAAGATATCTCTCTTCGCTTCGAAAACGGCGTGGTGGTAGAAGCCAGGGCAGCTCAGGGTCAGGACTATCTCGAGAAGATGCTTGCTACAGACGAAGGAGCATGTCGTCTAGGTGAGTTCGCCTTTGGCAATAACCGCAATGTCGATCGCTGCACGAAGAATATTCTCTTCGATGAGAAGATGGGGGGAACTGTTCACCTGGCTCTTGGTGCCAGTTTCCCTCAGGCGGGAGGAACTAATCATTCAGCAGTTCACTGGGATATGGTCTGTGACCTGCGTAAGGGCGGCGAGGTGCGTGTAGATGGTGAGCTTTTCTGCAAAAACGGCGAGTTTGTTATATAACGATGATACTCGTTAAATGTCAACTAGAGCAGTATACTGATTCTCGGGTTCAGTCCAGAACTGCTCTGATACGATTGATGCCTGGCTATACTCTCCTCGCCGCTCCCCTTTTACCTTTCATTACTTTGCACTTCATAACAGCTTGTGTAGTACCAGGTCTTAACTCTCAGCCTCTTTTTGTCTCGCTGCTTGTCTCAGGCAGTCTGATGACTCGACAGGTAAATTATGGTATACTCGGTAAAACCTGACAAGAGGAAGAAACATAGGAAATAGGGGGAGTCATGGTACGGGAAAATCCGAACAAAGATCAAACTGTTATCTTAATACTTGGCACTCTGCGGAGCGAGAAGCAGGATTTCTTCAGCACAATAAATTCCTTCTCTTTGTTCGCTATCGAAGAGAAGGATGGACGTACCATCCTCAATATTCCAGCGTGGCCTGTACTTGTTGCGCTTGCTGCTTTCTTCCTGGTGAGAGCCATACGCTTGAGACAGTCCTGAAGGCTAGATGAGGATGGAATGAAAGAGGAGATAGTAAACCAGTTGAGGGCTATTTGTTTCGCCTTGCTCGACCAGCATTGACTATACACTTTCTTGACTCACAGCTATTTTTTTACGCAGTTTGACCGATTGCAAGACGATGCCGCAAACAATGATGACCAGCCCGATAATTGAGCTAATCAGTATCTTCTCACCTAAAAAAAGCGCGATGTACACGAGCGAGAGAAAAGGGGTTAAATACAAGGCATTGGAGGTCACGGATGTATCTCCATATTCCAGCGCCTTGAACCAGAACACATAGGAAATGCCGTTCACGAGAAAGCCGTTGAGAAGGAGCCAGAACCAGACGTGAAGGGAGGGCATTTTCAGCGAGGAAAAGAGAAAAAGGGTTGGAGTGATAAAAATGAGGGCAGTCACAAAGTGGATGAAGACACTGACCGTCTGGTCGTAGTGGTATTTCTTCCCCAGGACAGAGAAAAGGGCAAAAACCCCTGCTAGAGCTAGTATATCTCTCTTTAGACTGGTGAAGCTAAGCGTAAAAATACGGCCATGTGTCACAATAACCACAATGCCCACGAAGCTGATGAGAATGGAACATATCTTTTTCACCGTCAGCCTCTCTCTAAGCAGAGGAAAGGCGAGAATGATGACGAGCATCGGCCACGTATAGGCTAAGATAAAGCCCTCTGAGGCGCTGTAAGTGCTAACGCTCCATAGAGCAGAACATAATAGAGATATGTTCCCAGGAATCCTAATCCCCCTATTTTTGCATAGTCGCTTATGCCATAGGTTTTCAGCACGTACATCTTTTTCTCAAAGAGGACAATGCAACCCATCACAAGGCAGGAGAAAATAGTCGAGTAAAAAAGCATTTGCAGATTGTCTAACTCGACCAGGATATTTTTCGAGACAACAGGGATTAATCCCCAGGAGAGAATGCATAAGCCAAGATAGAAAAACGATCTGGCTGACTGGCTTTCAAAAATATGCTGCTTTATCATGCAACAAAGTATATCCGAGCAAGCACTGCCTGTCCATCGTGCTCAGGGGATATTGTCCTTAGCCCTCTCTGCTGGTATACTGAGACTGGTATTTCATAACGCGAAAAATTAGATCAGAAGGGGGCAGATATATGCCGGTAGATATTAGTGATATTGAGAGTATTATTGAGCAGGCGAACAGGTGGCGGCAGACGCAGACGATTAATTTGATCGCCAGCGAGAATACGCCGAGCGAGGCGGTGCGCAGTGTGCAGATCTCCGACTTTATGGGGCGCTATGCCGAGGGACATCCCAACGTGGGCGAGCAGGTTAACCGCTACTATCAGGGGACGCGCTACATTGATGAGATCGAGAGCATGGCCGAGCGGGAGGTTCTGGACCTGTTTCACGCGAGGCAGGCCGATGTGCGCCCGATCAGCGGCAACGCGGCCAATACGGCTATCGTGCTGGGCTGGCTGCGCGGCGGCGATACCGTTGTTGCCAACTCGACGGACGCGGGTGGGCATATCAGCCATGGGCCGGTAGGTGTCCTGGGACGGCGTATCCAGGTGCGCGGCCAGTCGTTGAGGATAGGAGCGCAGAACTCGATTAACCTGCACTATCTGCCGCTGACGCCAGACCATTACCATGTTGATGCGCAGAAAACGATTGAGCTGATCGATCAGATTTCGCCGCAGTTAGTGGTGATGGGGAAGAGTCTGTTTCTCTTCCCCGAACCCGTTTCGGAAGTGGCGGCGTTCCTGAAGACGAAGAATATTCCCCTGCTCTACGATGCTGCTCACGTGCTGGGCCTCATCGCGGGCGGCCAGTTCCAGTCGCCTTTAGAGGAGGGTGCGACGTGGATGACGGGCAGCACGCACAAGACCTTCCCCGGCCCGCAGCGTGGCATCATCCTGGCGAATCTGGATGAGGAGGGCGAGAAAACATACTGGCCTGCCGCCGATCGCGGCGTCTTCCCCGGCTCCTCCAGCAACCACCACCTGAACACGCTGCCCGCGCTCGTCGTCGCTACCCGCGAGATGAAGAAGTACGGGCGCGAGTACGCGGCGCAGATTGTACGCAACGCCCAGGCGCTGGGGCGCGCGCTCGATGAGCTTGGCACACCTGTGGAGGCGCGTGAATTTGGCTACACACAGAGCCATATGATCGCTGTGAACGTGGCGGGGTGGGGCGGCGGCGTTGACGTGGCAAAACGTCTGGAAGAGAACGATATCATCGTCAACTACAACATGCTGCCCGGCGACACGAACCCGCGCCATCCCTCCGGCTTGCGCATCGGCGTTCCCGAAATGACCCGCTTCGGCATGAACGAGCGTGCCATGGGCGAACTGGCACAACTGATCCACGATGCCATTCGTGGCAAAAACGTCAAGGAGCAGGTCCACACCTTGCGGAGTCGCTATCTGGAAATGCAGTATGCCTGATTTTGGGGACGAGGCAAAACGCCAAAGCGAAACGGCAATGGGGCAAATACGAAGATAACCCTCGTATTTGCCCCATTGCCGTTTCGCTTTGGCGGAATGGATATTTAGGGAATATTAGGATTATTAGCAGACAGTTAAAGATAACTTAGTCTTTTTATTGTTCACTTGCCTTCGCTGTAGCAAGTAGCTACTGTATAAACAGGCAAACGGATATATAATCAAGGCTCTTTCTCAGGGAAAGAGTAGAACAGACATGATCGTAGTTCAATAATATTGTTTGCCTGAAAGAAGAATCAAGATAACAGCAACGAAATGAAAGGAGTGTTCTTATGATGACATTAGCTACTGTTGTATTGGCGGACATCAGTCTCGAAAGCCTGTTATGGTGGATTGTCATTGGTTTGATTGCGGGTTTTCTCGCCAGCCATGTAGTGCGTGGCGCGGGCTATGGAATGCTCGGTGATATCATCGCCGGTATCGTAGGAGCCTTTATTGGAGGCTGGCTGTTTGGTGTGCTCGGCATCAGCGCGGGTGGTGGTTTGCTGGGCAGCATCATTACCGCCTTCATTGGCGCAGTCATTTTCATCATTATCCTGCGCGCCATCGCAGGCATGCCACGTCGTAGGATTTAGCGTAGTGCGTGGCCGGAGTTCCCGGCAGGTCTGTGGAAACATTGGCAGGAAGGTTTTTTGAGCGAGACAGAGCTGTCTTAGTGGGTACCCGTTTTATGCGGCTCTGCCTCTTCTGACCTGCCAGGATGACAGATTGCGCCGGTTGTAGGGGCGTCGTTGCCAGTACCGTGTGAGTGGAGAAACGGAGCAAGTAGCGACGTCCTTTAGATTCTTGTTCGCTCGCCGGGCAGGCCACCCACAAGGGGATGGCCTGTGGAGATTCTACCTGACTTGTTCCGCGCCTTGATATTGTTTCAGCAAATCCAGCAGCCACTGCTCGTCGTGGATGGGGACCCCGGCTTTCCGGGCTTTGGTGAGCTTGGAGCCTGCATCTTCACCGACGATCAGGTGATCGAGCGATTTGCTGACGCCGGAGGCGATAGTGCCACCCAGTTTCTGGATGGCCTCTTCGGCCACCGGGCGTGTCATACTTTGCAGGCGACCGGTGAGCAGGAAGCTCTGACCGGACAAGGGACCGGTGGTAGCCTTTCGCTCTTCCTCCATATTTACGCCAGCTTTGCGCAGTCGTTCGATGAGGGCACGGTTGCGCTCGCTTTGCAGCCAGGTGTACAGGCTGTGGCCGATTTTGGGGCCAATGCCCGGCACCGCATTGATCTCCTCTTCAGTTGCATTGAGCAGGCGATCCATGCTGCCGAAGGCGTCGGCGAGAATCTGGGCGGTTTTCTCACCAACATAGCGAATGTTCAGGCCGAAGAGTAAGCGCCAGAGGGGCTGGTGCTTGCTGGCCTCGATGGCAGCGAGCATGTTTTCCGCGCTTTTTTCCTTCACACCTTCCAGTTCCAGCAGTTGCTCCTTCGTCAGGGAGTAGAAGTCAGCCACATCCTTGACCAGTCCGGCATTGATGAGCTGGATAGCCATTTTCTCGCCGATAGTTTCGATGTCCATAGCGCCTTTTGAGGCGAAGTGGATGATGCCTTCGGCGTTGCGGCCAGGGCACTCCTCGTTCGGACAGTAGGCCATGGCGATATCCTCGCTGCGCGCAATGGGCGTGCCGCAGAGTGGGCAGCGCTCTGGCAGGTGGTAAATCTGCTCCTGGCCTGTGCGACGTTCGATGATGGGCTTGACTACCTGCGGGATCACCTCGCCCGCGCGCTGTACCAGCACCCAATCGCCGATGCGCAGGTCTTTGCGCTGGATATCGCCCTCGTTATGCAGGGTTGCGCGCGAGACCGTCACGCCGCGAATGTTGACCGGCTCCAGTTCCGCCCAGGGATTGACGGCCCCCGTGCGCCCGATATTGATGCCGATGCCGAGCAGGCGCGTTGCGACCTGGATGGGCGGGTACTTGAAGGCGATGGCCCAGCGTGGGTCACGCCCGACCGCTCCCAGTTCCTCCTGTTGCGCGATGCTATTGATCTTGATGACGACGCCGTCGATCTCATAGGGCAGGTTGAAGCGTTCTGTCTCCCACTTCTTGATGTACTGCATGACCTGCTCCAGGTTCTTTGCCAGCTTGATATCGGGATTGACGACGAAGCCCCATTCCTTGAGCAGTTGCAGCGCCTCCCACTGTGTCTGAATCTCCATGCCCTGCATATAGCCAATCTGGTAGGCAAAGAAGTTGAGCGGGCGTGTCGCGGTGATGTGCCAGTCTTTCTGGCGCAGGGAACCGGCGGCAGCGTTGCGCGGGTTGGCGAATATCCTCTCGTCCTTCATCTCTTCATTGAGCTTTTCAAAGCCCTTAATGGGCATATAGATTTCGCCGCGTACCTCAACCCGTGTGGGAATATGCTCTCCATGCAGTTCGTGTGGAATGTCGCGAATGGTGCGTACATTGGGAGTCCAGTTCTCACCGATCAGCCCGTCACCGCGCGAAGCCCCTATGACGAGCCTGCCATTGTCATACGTCAGTGCCATTGCCAGCCCATCGATTTTCAGTTCGCACACGTACTCAAAGTGCGCGTTGGGCAGGATGTTCTGGGCGCGTCGATACCAGGCCAGCAGTTCTTCCTCGCTACGCGCATTCGCCAGGCTCAGCATGGGTACCGGATGCCGGTGCTGCTGCACTTCCTGGGTGGGCGCGGCACCAACCCTCTGCGTCGGCGATTCGGGCGTGACCAGTTCCGGGTGCTCGCGTTCGATACGCTGCAGTTCCAGCATCAACTGATCATATTCCGCGTCGGTCAGCGTTGGGTTATCAAGGATATAGTATTCGTAATTGGCTTCCTCGATCTTATGGCGTAGTTCCTCGACGCGGGCGGCAAGTTGTTCTTCCTCGCTGCCGCCGTCTCCCTCTATCTGTTCCTGCTGTGGTTGTTGCGCGTCTTCTACTGGCATCTCAAGCTGTTCAGCTTGCTTATTTTTATCTCGTGATTCGTCCATAGAAAAAACTCCCAGAAAAAGATTTTTATTGTGCTCTGCTCTCTTGTCTATTCTATTCTTCTGTATCTATGACGGTAACTTGTAGCACAACGACTTTTGTGGCTGTTTCATGTCAGGAGCCACTGTACTACAGAACGTGGACAGTGTCAATTTGCCTGGCGTGATGAAGTGACGGAAAATTGGTATTTTATGGATTGCCAATGATATCATAGTCGTCCCGGCTCAGCCCTGGTGTGTAATCCAGCTCGGCTATGATTATGCCGTCGGCAAAGGTTGCCGACATCAGGGTAGAAACCAGGATTTGCGGAGCACAATACACGAACCAGCTATAGAGGTCAATAATCTGGCTCACCTCTGGTTGGAAGTAAAGTTCAGTTCGGTCTATACAAAGAGAACCTGGTAGATAGAGTCTTTCCCCTCTTACCTTATGATCCCGCCGTCCTCTAATTTCAACCGCGATAAGGGGCTGTTGTTCGTTAAATATCTTCGCTAAGACTGTCTCATTGTCTCCCTCTCTATAGTAGTCCAGGTATTTCTCGATGTATGAGGCGATAGCAGGATAGCCAAACTTTCTGGCAAAGTCTGGGAAAATTGCTGAACAGAGATAAGATGCTAACTCGTAGTGGGCATACTCAAAAGTATGCTTCAGAGACTTCTCAACTACGTCTACTGTAGAGAGTTTCTGTCCGAAAGAGGAGAAACTCTCTCTAAGCAGCCTCGTCAGCAACTCTGAAAAATTTTCCCAGTAGAGGGGAAGGCAAAGCGGAAAAAGTCCTGAGCATTGTTTGATCTGCCTGAGAAGGGCGGGACGTATATTTGCGGGTGCTGCGTTCTCATCAGTCTCGATAAGGTGCGCAGTTTTCTGCGCGATTTCTATCACCTTTGTACAAAAATCCTGATTGTTAATACGAACTTGTAGCCTGTTCGAGTCATAGCGATACCATCTCGTATCCCTGAGATTGGAGAGGTCTGCCTCCAGGTCCTGCGGCCTTAAAGCAATATCTAAAAAGAGCGGCTCGGTGCCCTTAGCGTTTGCTCCAGGTGGTGGAAGATTTTCCTCTTTTTTCGTAGCTGTCTCCAGGGCTTCTATCTTGCGGCGGATGCCTCTGACTACATCGCGGAAAGCCTCATCATGTGAGGGCCACTGGGTTACAGCTCGTCCGTCGGTTGGCAGTGCCAGAAGCTTTGAGAAAGGTGCGCCTTCCCAATCACAGGGGCGTAATATGATGGGAATAACGCAGGCATCGCCCGCATCGTGCCTTGCAATTGCCTGTTTCATCTCAGTACTATAGCAGAAGTCTGAGGCCATGAAATCGGCGCTGATGAGCAGGAGGATGACTTTCGCGCTACTCAGGTGATCCATGATCCCTTTTTCCCACTCACTTCCTGGCAAGATATGTCCATCATGCCAGACATCGATGAGCCCCTGGCGTTTGAGGTTGCTCAGGTGAGTGTCCAATTCGGCGCGCAATGCGCGATCTTTGTGCGAATACGAGATAAACGCATCGTAAGCCATGCTCTCCTCCTGCTATACACATCTCTAAGTGCGCTAAAAAGCATTATACCTGGAAGTTCAGCAGTTGTCACGAGATTTTTGAAGAGAAAGTGATGCTCGCCCGGAATGGCGAGCATCACTTTCCGTTTTTTATACAGTTCGTTAAAACGGTTCGTAGTGCAAGACGGTGGGGGTGCCCTCGAAGAGTCCGTTGATGTGGCCGCGCCACTGGGGGAAGAGTGGGCCGCTGCGGAAATCTTTCATGTGCGCGTCGAGCGAGGTCCAGACGTTGGTGACCATAAACTGGTTCGGATGCTCGATGCAGCGCTGCACGCGTGCGGAGACACAACCTGGATGCTGGCGAATGACATCCAGGCCCTTGAGTATGCCCTGTCCCAGCGCCTCCTCTTTGCCAGGGGCGGCGGTGAAGAGCGCAATTTCTGTAATCAAAACGAATTACCTCCAAACTGTGTTCTTGTATCTTTATCGTATTATACAGGGTTCTAGACGCTATGGGAAACTCCCCAGTCTTGCTGGAATGTCTGCTGGAGCGTACCGATCACACTGGAATCGGAGATGAGTATGCCTAGCTCGCGGTTATGGTCGAGTGATTCGGCAGAGATGTTCTCGGAGCCGACGAAGGCTTCATGGCCGTCGGCCACCATCATCTTAGCATGCATATAGAGCTGCGCATCCTCCTTCACCTGCACTCCCCCCTGCTTGATCGTCTGGATGCCCTGATCGTTGCTGGTGCCGGAGGAAGGCAGGATAACCTGTACCTGTACGCCCCGGTGGGCGGCGCTGACAAGCGCCTGTTCGATGCTACTGTCCTGCATTTCTTCAGCCTCGATGATCAGCGTATGATGCGCGCTATTGATAAAGGTCATAAAATCGTTGCGCGAGTTGATGGGACTGACGACCAGGTTCGGGTCGTTGAACTGGGCTGTGCTGCGGTTCCAGTCGGCGTTGAAGATGGCGGTGACGGCCTGCACATCCTGGGGATTGGTGTCGATGATATCGTATTCGCGGTTGTCAGAGCTGCTGTACCTGCTGGAGCTGCCATAGCCGCCGAGGGCGGCACGACTGAAGTTCGAGGTCATGATATAAGCGGTCGAGCCATCGACAATCATGCCCTTCTCGTGCGTCAGCGCGAAAGCCGGGTCGGTATCCTCGACTTGAGCACCGGCTGCGCGCAATTTGTCCATTGTGCTCGTCGGTGCCGATGTACCCACAGGGTGAGGTTCCAGCATGACGCGCACGTCGATGCCCCGGTTGGCTGTCTCTTCCAGGGCGCGAATGACAGTTGTGTCGCTCAATATGTACATTTCGAGCCAGACAGATTTTTTAGCGCCGTCAATAGCGTCGACGATGGGGGAATCGCCCGCGTTCGGTTCGACGAAAACACTGACGCCCTTGACGCCGGAGCCGGTCGTGCAATTGCCCTGGCAGCCTGTACTGCTGGATGGGGAAGAGCCGGTGGGAAGTCCGTTGGTTGAGATATTGATATCGCAACCGGCCAGCACAAGGCAGAGGGTGAGTATGAGAACGAGTGTGAGAGGAATGAATCCCTTTCTAGAGGATGATAGCGATCGATGCATAAATTGACTCCTTCTGTTTCCCTGTAAGGCAGGAAACCCTTCCTGAAACGATAAATCAGGGGCGAAATCCTCCTCATACACGTAACGAGCTAGCAGTATCAGAAGAGTACAGAGATATCTAACAAAAAACACTCGACTCAAATCATTGCTTGAGCCGAGTGTTTTTCATGTCTTTGCCTGACAGCGAATTAGGGATGCAGGAAGATGTAGAGTGGAGCAAGCACCAGGGTGATCGTGCTGAGCAGCTTGATCAAGACGTGCAGCGAAGGACCGGCGGTGTCTTTGAATGGATCGCCGACGGTATCGCCTACCACGCCAGCCTTGTGGGGATCGCTCTTCTTACCGAGCACCGTGCCGTTGGGATCGAGGCGATCAAGCATCTCACCCTCGGCATTGACGCGCAGGTAGCCAGCTTCGATGTACTTCTTCGCATTGTCCCACGCGCCGCCACCATTATTCAGGAAGAGGGCGAGCACGATACCGCCCATCGTTCCAACCATGAGCATACCAGCCTCGGCCTCCGGGCCAAGGATGACGCCGACAGCAATGGGGGTGAGCACGGCGACGAGGCCGGGCAGTACCATCGCACGCAGCGCGCCGCGAGTGCTGATGTCAACGCAGCGGGCATAGTCGGGGTCGACGCGGTCGGCGGGATTTTCGGCCATGATTTTCGGGTTCTCGCGGAACTGGCGGCGCACCTCTTCGATCATGCGCTTGGCGGCAGCACCCACAGCACGAATGGCCAGCGCGCTGAAGAAGAAGATCAGCGTAATGCCGATCAGGGCCGCGATGAAGACGACGATTTGTGTCAGATCGACGCTGTATGCTCCCTTGGATTGGTTCAATGCCGCCGTTGCGCCTGCTATGGTATTGCAAGCGAGATGCGAATTTTGGCAGGCAGCCCGGAATTTGTACTGGTAGAGAACATCTAGGTACGCGCTGAAGAGCAGGAAGGCTGCCAGAGCTGCTGAGCCGATACCGTAGCCCTTTGTCAGGGCCTTCGTCGTGTTACCTACGCCGTCCAGCGCATCAGTGATGTCACGCACGGACTCAGCCTGACCGCCCATCTCGGTGATACCACCGGCGTTGTCGGTGATGGGACCGAAAGTGTCCATTGCCAGGATGTAGGCGCAGCTCATCAGCATGCCCATTGTGGCAACGGCAGTACCGAAGATACCACCCACATTGATGACGCCAGCGGTAACTGTAATGACGCTAAGCGTACCAAGATTGTTGAAGTGAACCTGGCTGCCGAAGAAGAAAGAGAGACCTAGCGCCACACAGATTGCCAGGACAGGCAGTGCCACGCACTCGAAGCCGACGGCGATACCAGTGATGATCGTCGTCGCGGGGCCAGTCAGCGTGGCGGCGGCGATTTCACGCACAGGACGCCACGTACCAGCAGTGTAGTACTGCGTGATATAGACGAAGGCGATACTGAGCAGAATGCCAGTTGTACCGGCAAAGCCGAACCAGACCCAGGCAGGAATGCCAGCGCTGCCGGTGACGGAGCTGTTGTTTAGCAGCAGATAGCTGGCCAGGAAGACACCGATGACGGAGAGGCCGCAGGTGATGAAGTAGCCGATGTTGAGCTGGTTCATCGCGATCTCACCGGGGTCTTTGCCCGCCGCCTTGTCAGGCTCAGTAACGACCGAGGGGCGAATCCAGAGCAGGCCAAGAGCCGAAGCGATCAGGCCGAAGGCGCGCACAACGAGGGGGAAGAGAATCCAGCCGATGTTGGCGGTTGCGGCGTAGAGAGCAACGCCCAGGATCATCGCGCCGATGTTCTCGGCGGCGGTGGACTCGAAGAGGTCGGCACCACGACCGGCGCAGTCACCGACATTGTCGCCCACGAGGTCGGCAATCACAGCGGGGTTGCGCGGGTCATCTTCAGGGATGTTGGCCTCTACTTTACCGACAAGGTCGGCTCCCACGTCAGCGGCCTTTGTGTAGATACCACCGCCAAGCTGGGCGAAGAGCGCCACAAAGCTTGCGCCGAAGCCAAAGCCAACGATCAGGGAAGGGGCCAACGTCGGGCTTGTCAGACCACCATAGGACCAGAAGACAAGTGAGACTCCCAGCAGCGAGAGCGCGACGACCAGGAAGCCGGAGACCGCACCACCACGTAGGGAGACCATGAGAGCCTCTCCCAGACTGCGTGTTGCCGCCGCGGCTGTGCGACTGTTAGATTGCACCGCCACGTACATGCCAATGTAGCCAGAGAGGCCTGAGCAGGCAGCGCCGATCAAGAAAGCAACAGCGGTATGCCATGCCAGGTTCCACTTATCGGCTGAAGTTCCCTGGCCCAGCAAGGCGAGAACAGCAGCAACGATGATGGCAGCGAAGATTGCGAGGGTAGCGATAGTACGATACTGACGGTTGAGGAAGGCCATCGCGCCCTTGAAGATGGCGCCAGCGACCTTCTGCATGGCGGGTGTGCCGGTGTCTTTACTCAGGACGTAGCGCGCAAGTAGTCCTGCGAAGCCTACTGCGAGCAGCCCCACAATAATGGGTACTAAAAGATAGTAACTCACTTTAGAAAACGCCCTCCTTCAGGCACAAGAAAAGATAGCAGGTCAACAGCGACCGCCGGAATGCGAGCGCATCGTTATCAATATCTGCCATTAGGGATGAAGCCACATCATTCCCTCACGCCACTTCTCCCTTCCTTGCCTGCCAGGAAACTCTCTTTCGTAAGAAGCGAGAGGTAACACTGTCGACCAACCATCCCCACACCTCGATAAAGAGGTGTTTAAATCGCAACTTAGTTTAACATAGTGTTTGTTTCCTGACAAGTATTTCCGTAACAGAATTACTGCTGAAACGAAGAATTGGTGTTTGTAGCTGTCTGTAGCTATGGAACTGTTGTTACAATGCGCTGGCTTTGCCGGAGAGCGCGGACTGGATACGCGGCAGCAGCGGGACGAGTTGTTTCTTGCGCGAGACCAGCCCTTCTACCACTGTTGTGTGCCCATCAAGGCTGAGACGAGTACCCAGCACCTCGGCTACAGCCTGCTCTCCCCCCCAGATGAGAAGGTGGCAGCGCATCTCAATAATATCGACGATCATGAAAAGGAAGACTTCGTAGCCGCGCTGCTGCGACAGGATTTGCATGGTGTCCAGCAATTCGGGAATGCGTTTCTCGATGGTTTCCGGGCTGGCGGTCTCAACGGTGCCAATGGCAAATTTTGTGTCGCGTACAGCGAACTCTTTGAAGTCAGCCGTGAGCAGGGCTTCAGCTGAGCGCCGTGCCAGGTCGCTGGCGGCGGCGTTGAAGATTTCATGGCCGTACTGCTCAATATCCTCGCCCGTTATCTTTGCCAGTTCGCTGGCGACCAGTTCGTCGCGTTCCGTGCAGGTGGGAGAGCGCAGGATCAGGGTATCATAGAGCAGGCCGCCGAGCAGAAGACCTGCCACGTCGCGGGGAATGTCCAGACCCGCCTCGTGATACATGCTGGCGATGATGGTGCCGGTGCAGCCGACAGGCTCGGCACGGAACATGATGGGTTTGCTTGTCAGGACATCGGCAATGCGGTGGTGGTCGATAATGCCGAGCAGTTCCGCTTCGTCGATGCCGTCCACCGCCTGCGAGCGTTCGTTGTGATCGACCAGCACCACCTGCTTGGGCCTGGCATTGATCAGGTCGGTACGCGAGAGATAGCCAACCAGTTTGCCATCTTCATCAACGACAGGCATAGAGCGGCGGCGGGCCAGCGTCTGCTGCACCTCGCTGATCAGCGTTTCGGGGTGGCAGTAGTCAAACTCGCGGTTCATGATATCCTGTGTGTTGATGCTCAGGTTAATCAGGCGCACAGCGGTGAAGGTATGGTAGGCGGTGCTGATGATAAGCACACCCTGTTTTTGCGCGGCGGTTTTTACTTTCTGCGAGACAAGGAGGTCACCGGTAATGACAAGGGCGGCGGCGCCGCATTCGATGGCCTTCAGTTGCGCGTCTTCGCGGTCTCCCAGCACGACCAGGCAGCCCGGCTCGATGTAGTCGGCCATCGTTTCCGCCTCCATCGCGCCGACGATGATCCGATCACCCAGTCTGCGTCGCCCCTCCACCAGCACGCGCCCTTGCAGCACCTTTACCAGATTATCCCGTACCAGGGGAACGCGATTCACGGCCTCGGGATTGAGGTCCTTAAAGAAGAGTTTGGCGAAATCCTCTGTGGCGATGATGCCATGTACTTTATTTTCTGCATCCACGACGGGCATGGAACGCCGGTTGTGTTCCTGGAGCAGCTTGCCAGCTTCCAAGATAGGCTGGTCGAGATAGGCGGAGATCACGCCGCGCCTCATCACGTCCTGCACCTGGAGATAGACATCGTCAATGACGAGCGGGGGTTCGACCCCGAAGCGTTCCAGGACAAAGCTCACTTCCGGTTTGAGGATGCCATTGCGGGCGGCAACGGCTTCTGGATGCCCCAGTAAATGCTGTAAACACGCATAAGCGTATGCCGAGGCGACGGAATCTAGATCGGAGTTTTTGTGTCCAATAACATAAATGGGTCTTGGCATACTGCACCTCTGTGTCCTTTCAGGGTCTCTGTTAAGTATACCACGAAGAAGGTTTTCTGTCCGTCTCGTACCCGTTCCATTGAACGAAAATCCTTTCTCTTCCAGAGCTTGCTATCAGATGGTATCTCGTAAATTGTCCCGCCCGCCGCAGGTCGACCACAAGCGTCGACCTGCGGCGGGCCTGACGCTGTCAAACTCGCGGCTGTCTTCTTCCTATGAAGACGACTACTCCTCCGGCTAGCAAAACGATCAAAAGACCCAGGGCAATGAACCATCCGACCGGCGGTGAGGCTGCGCTGCTGGCTGCTGGCGGTGTGACCGGCGTGGTAGAGCCTACGCTGCTACTGTTATCGGGTGTTGGTAGGATGACCTGTGGATTGTGAGGAGGATAGCCGTCCGAGGGATAGGCGGCGTAGGGGTTCGGGTACGTGGTTGGCTGCTGGACGATGTTAAGCGTTTTCACTATGCGGCGCGACCCGGTTGCAGAGGTGATGGTGAGGGCGAGGGTGTAGGCGCCTGTGGCCTTGTAGGTATGGCTGACGGTGGGGCCGCTGCCTGTGCTGCCATCGCCGAAATTCCAGGCGTAGCTATAGGCGCTGCTGTTGCCATTGACCTGTGTGCTGAATGTGAGGCTTTTTCCCACCTGTGTTTGCCCGATATCAGCAATGGCGGCGACAGGCGCGTTCTGCACGGTGATTGAGGTTGCGGGAACCTCTCCCAGAATTTGCGGTTGCTGCAGCATCCAGGTGGTGAGCATTCCCGGCAAAGCCAGCGCCAGGACGAGGGCGGGGGCTTTCTGCGAACTGCCACTGGCGAAGGTGTTCATCAACTGGATAGTATCCTGCGGCTGGTCGAAAGGGTATGACCAGGGGGGAGGGTTCCTGTCATAGTAGGTGGAGTTTCCGGCGAAGGTGGCGCAGGGGATGCCGGCGAGGGTAAAGGGAATCTGATCGCTGCCGCCCAGCGTATCATCCTCCGGTTTCATGTTGCTGATCTGGTCGCTGCTGAAAACCGGTTGCGAGACCGGCTGACCGTTGCTGCCACGATAGGTCAGGGTCTTGTAGCCCATGACCTGAAACTGCTGGAATACTGCAGGTATTGCCTGCTGCATCAGCGAGCGAAACCGGGTGATGTTTGCCCGTTGCAGCGTGGAGAGCTGGTTCTGGTGCGGGTAGAAGGAATTGTTTTGCAGCGGTGACATATCGATGTAGGAGGGCAGTAAAGGGTTTGAGAGCTTGCCGAGATAGCGTAGGGGATAGGCAATGCCGCTCTGCTCCTCGTTGAACATGGCGACAATATTGCTCAAATCGCCGTTGACAGTGCTGTTGACGTAGTGGAAGGAGCCAAATAGCCCCTGTTCCTCGGCGTCGAAGATGACGAAGCGCAGAGTGCGGGCCGGGTAGAGGTGATGGCTGCGCCAGTAATTGCCCAGAGCCTGTGCCACCCCCAACTCGATGGCGCAGCCGCTGCCATCGTCATTGGCCGATTGTGTGGAGTCTGCTTCCGCGTCGTAATGGCAGCCGATGACGACCACCTGCTCAGGGTGCAGGGCGCCGGGTACGCTCACTTCGACATTGAAGGCCGGTACTTTAGCCGGGCGTCCCTCCCAGCCCTGAATGGGAAAAGAGTCATGCACGACCTGCGGGTCAAAGCCCTGTAAATCGCGTACCATTTCCTGCGCCCAGTACGCAGCGAACTCATCGTGTCCATTCACATTGGGCGGCAAGTTGGTATCGTAGCCTGCCTCGCGGTGCAGGTAATGCGTCACCATGTAGAAAAGCTGGTTGTAGATGTAATCAGGATCAACCGTCGGGAAATCCGCCTGCAGTCGCGGCGGTAAAAGCGTGCTGGCGGAAGTTGTCGCTGGAGAGATGGCAGGCAGCAAAAAGCTCGTTGCCAGTAGCAGTGAGCAACAGGCCTGCATGATCCGACGCACCATGATGAGACTCGCTTTCAGCTTTTTCTTATTCCTGGTTCAGAAATGTGTTGACCACGCGCATGAATTCATCGAACTGGCTGCGGTGAATATTATGGGTGGCTCCGTTGAGCTGGACGGCCCAGCTATGCCCCGGCAAGTAGTTTATCGCCTGTTCCCAGGCTGCCTCATCCAGTGTTGATCCCAGGGCAGGGTCGGCGCGCATCAGGAGAATGGGCGCAGCAATAGTGCTGAGCAGCGGAAGAAGGTTGCCATGCTGCTCGCAGTCGGCGAAGACGCTTATTACCGCCTCGCGAGTCACTTTCTGCAGCGCATCGATCTTGCCCTCGATATCGGCCTCCGTCCAACCGGGACTGCTGGCCTGGATTTCGGGGTGCAGCTCCTCGGCGGGTCGCCCGATATCTTTTAGAAAGGTGGCGGCCTGTTCTTCGGCGCTCCCTTTGCCGGACCCGATGTTATGGGCAGGGTCTTCAAGGATGACGCAAGACAGTTCTGGCGCGGGCTGCTGTGACCATGCGCCGCTTGCCAGCACGATAGCTGTAGCGCCGCCCCAGGAATGCCCGCCCAGCAGAGGTCGTTTCAGGTCGAGAGCCTCTATAAATGCGGCGGCATCGTCGGCGCTGTGACGCAGGCTATACGCGCCCGGCGCGGGTTTGACGCTGTCTCCATGCCCACGCATATCGAGCGCGTAGACGCGGTAGCGGTCCGCCAGCACGGGGCCGACGCGCGCCCAACTCCGGGCGGAACTCGTAATACCATGCAGCAGCACAGCAGGCGGCAACCCGGTTTGTTCGGCACCCCACGTTAAGTAATGAAAACGACCGGCGGGCAGGTCAATCGTGTGGGATTGAGCCTCTATGTCAAGTCTGTTCTTCATGGTCCTCTCCTCTAAATCCCTCTCCTGTACTTCATTCTTCCTATCTCTTGTTATCTATTATGCCACAACTTTGTCTCTGCTCGCCGAGCACAGCAAGAAAAAAGAGCCTCCTGTAATACAAAAGGCTCTTTTTGATTCCAACAAGTACTAGCCAACCTGGGCAATAATCTGGTGAGTGATGAATGAAAATGAGGCGGCATGATACACTATTGGTGATTTTTATGATTGTCGGGGGAAGAAGATATGCAAATGGTTCGCAAGTTTGAGGTCTTTATAGAGGAAAAGGTCTCCGGCGCGATACGCCCGATGGAGGTTGCGGTGGATGTGCCGGTTGCGGCGCTTATTCTCGCGCTGGTGGAGGAGCTGCGTCTTCCACAGATAGATAGAGCGGGCAATCGCCTGCTCTATCTGCTGCGCGTGGCTCCCGACGGTCGGATGCTGACCGGGGATGAAAGCCTGCTGGCCGCTGGCGTTGTGCCGGGAGCACGGCTTATCCTGGATTCATACGTGATGGGCGGTTCGGCGGCCCGGTTGTTTAATGGCCCTCCGAGCGGCAGAGATTCTACATTCTATACAGACAACACAATGCCCGACGTCCAGGCCTTTCCCGTGCTGAGCAGAGACACGTCGGCGATGATGCCCGCTGTGAGGAGAGAACGGAAGGCGACACGGCGGGCCTTTCTGGCGCTGAGTGGGGCTGCACTGGGCGTTGGCAGTGTAAGCCTGGGCTATACAATCTATCGTTTGCTGCTGGCGCACCCTCTGGCACTGTCAGTGAAGCAAACCAGTGTGCATGTGCCTGTGCAGCCTACCCGGGCCCCGACTCAACCTGCGCTGCCAACGATGGCAAAGGCGCAACTTGTCTTCACGCAGCATCGCCAGCAGGTACGCGCAGTCAGTTGGTCGCCGGATGGCGCAATGCTGGCCAGTGGATCGGTAGATGCCCAGCTTCTGCTCTGGGATACGAAAGGGAACGTCCATGTGCGTGCCGGGCAGGGAGGCGCGATTCGAGCCATCGCCTGGTCGCCCATGCAGGGAACTCCTCTCATAGCTGTTGCCGCGACCAACCGGGTGAATTTTCTCAATCCGCTCTCAGGGGCGTTGCTAGCACAGGGCAATGGGCATACCAATACGGTGACCGCGCTCTCGTGGTCAGCGCAGGAGCCGCAGTTGCTGGTTTCGGGGGCGTTAGACGAGAAAGATATCGTCTGGAATAGCGCGACCTTTCGCCCGCAGACAGTATTTGCGCGCCATACTACCGGTGTGGAGGCGGTTTCCTGGGCTGCTGACGGGCAGACTATCGCCTCCAGTTCGCATGGCGGCGTAGTGCGCGTCTGGAGTGCGTTGAGCGGCCAGGAAGTTCATGGCTACTATTTTGATGGTCAGGTGCCGCTGCGTGCGCTGGCCTTTGCGCCGACAGGCACGATGCTGGCAGTTGGTGGAGATGATGGCATTGTACGTCTCTGGAACGGGACGGTCTGCCAGCAGCAGGCGGCAGGTCCCTTTGGCACTCGCTGTCTGGACACGCCGCAGCGCTTGCAGGCGAGCGCAAAAACGCTCCGCACTGTAGCGTGGTCGCCTGATGGGCGTTTCCTGGCGACAGGCGGAGATGACGGCAGGCTGGTGGTCTGGTATCCCGCACAGAGCCATATGCCCCTGTTAACAGTGAATCAAGGTGATGCCATCCACTCACTGACATGGTCACCGGATGGGAAGATGGTCGCTGCAGCTGCCAGTAATACGGTCACGCTCTGGCAGCTGCAATAAGATATGTCATTCTGAGCACAGCGAAGAATTGTATGAGTCATTGTTTGCTGGCCTCTTCGACGAAGCGTACCAGCATCTCCATGTTTTCGATAGCGCGAGCTGCTATTGTGCTACCGCTGCGCGGTACACTGTCTAAGGCTTCATACGCCAGGCGGCACTGATCGGCCAGGAAGGCGCGGCAGTAAGCTTTCGTCTCTGTGCGCTCGAATATAGCCAGCACAGCCTCTACCTGCTCATCGCTGACGGGGGGTTGCTGTGTATAGACCTGGCACAGGTATTGCCGGTCGCGTTCGTCGGCGTGTTCCAGCGCGTGCAGGATGGGCAGGCTTTTCTTGCGGCGATAAATATCACCAGCGGGTGTTTTGCCCAGTTCTTCTGTGCTGGCCCAGACACCGAGCAGATCGTCACGCACCTGGAAGGCGATCCCTATCGCATAGCCGAAGCGTCTCAGGCGCTCGATCGTCTTCTGGTCGTGTGTTCCCAGTAGCGCGCCCATCTCTGTCGCGCAGCCCATCAGGGTCCCCGTCTTGCGCCCGATCATATCCACGTACATCGCGACGGAAATGTCCTGCTGCTGTTCGAAGCTGATATCGAGATACTGCCCTTCGGACAGCACCAGGCAAGCTTTATCGAGAACCGCGCCGAGCCTTACGGCGACATCGCTCTCAACGCCCTCATTCAGCACATCCCACAATGTCAGGCGGCTGAGCGCGAACAGACCGTCGCCGGTATTGATGGCGTGAGGAACACCCCAGATGTTCCACAGTGTCGGACGATGATGTCGCTGCGTGTCACTATCCTCGATGTCGTCGTGAATCAAGGTAAAGTTATGCGTCATTTCGATAGCCGCTGCAGCTGGAAGCGCGCGCCGCAGATACTCTTTTTCGCCGCTATCCTCGCAAGCGTTCGTATTGTCGGCTCCGGTGGCTTCATAGGCTAACAAAAGCAAGGTCGGGCGCAGGAGCTTGCCGGATTGGCCTGGCAGCGGTAGGAAATTGGTATCGACCCAGCCAAAGTGGTAGGCTATTTGCCCGTAAAAGGGCCGTAGATCGTTGGACAGGGTTGATTGTTCGGCTACAACGCTGGCGCGCTGCACCGCCCTGTGCAACGTCGTCTCTATCTCCGCCCGGTACCGGGTCATGGCGGATTGTATGGTCGATGGTAAGGTCATTTGACTTGACCGGCGATATGAGGGTCATGCTGCCATCTGCAGGTGTGCTGCATTGCAAAACGTGGACGGTCATGCTGAGACCGCCCGGATGATGTCCCCTCGCTCGCGTCCTTTCTCTTCTGAACTCTAATGGTGGATGTAGAAGAATGCCGTAGCTACTACCGTGCCGACAGCCACGACCCAGCGTGTCAGGCCGCGTATGCCACCGACGCGGGCAAAGGGCGCGCACAGGTCGCAGTAGCGGTTCACATACTGGTAGCGGTGGCCGCGCACACCTTCGCGCACGATCACCACATCTTCGGTTTTGCTCTGTGTGTGCAGCTCGTCGCAGATATAGCGACCGCAGCCCTGACAGCGAAACTGGTCGATGAAGTGTGAGGTGCGCGAAATAGACCACTGATCAGGGTAGACCTGCGTTCCACAGACATAGCATGCCTGCGTGTGGGCCAGCTTCATCTGCTTTTCCGCGCAGGGCGAGTGTTGTTGTTTGGGAAAGTGCTCCTGGCAAAAACCATTGTGGCAATCTGGACAGCGCCCCAACGCTTCCTCATCGCATTCACGACAGCGACGAGCCGCGCTGAGCGTATACACATGTCTTTTTCCCTCGTTTATATCTTGCATGGTGGTTTGTAACTCCCGTAATTCTTATACTCTGTATAACGTATGAGCAACAGGATTCCGTATCTACTCAGTAGTATAACATACATATTTTAAAAAATATTGGGAAATGTAACCAGATATTCGCTTTTCTTTCCCTTTTTGGAACTATAACATTATTGCTTGCATGAAGACAATGAAGAAAGTATCATGGGTATATGAGATTTTGCCAGTGATGAGGGCTACAGGGTTGACGGGGTCATAAAACAGCGTTCGATAAGACGCTGCCTAACTCCTCTGCCTTGATTCTGAGTGCAGGATAGCGTGTATGGAAAGCAGACTACCACCAACTATCTGGGGAGAGCACCGTTTAGACTGGGGTGAAAAGACCCATGTAATGGGGATTATCAATGTCACGCCTGATTCGTTTGCGGGCGATGGCATTGTAATGGAGACGCTATCACAGGACGAGGTGGTGCAGCGTGCTGTGGAGAAGGCACAGAGGTTTGCGGTCGAGGGCGCAACGCTCATCGACGTGGGTGGGGAGTCGACGAGGCCGAATTTCGCCCCTATCTCGGCGGAGTTGGAATTGGAGCGCGTTTTGCCGGTGCTGCGGGCGCTGCACGCGACCTTGCCGGGGGAAGTGCTGCTCTCTATCGATACCTATAAGGCCGAGGTGGCGCGGCAGGCGCTGGATGCCGGAGCCTGTATCATCAACGATATCTGGGGGCTGCGGCGCGACTCGCAGATGGCGGCGCTGGCAAGCGAGCGGGGAGTGCCGGTGGTGGTGATGGCAAATATGCGCGGCTATCAGAAACACGAGATTGTCAGTGACGTGATTCGTTTTCTCTCCGGCAGTATCGATCTGGCACTGGCGGCAGGCGTTGCCTGGGAGCGTATCATCATTGACCCTGGCATTGGCTTTGGTACGACGCCACAGGAGAATCTGACTCTGCTGCGTCGTTTGGGAGAATTGCGGGCGCTGGCGCGTCCTATCCTGCTCGGCTCCTCGCGCAAATCGACGATCGGGCGCGTGCTGGGTGGTCTGCCGCCCGCTGAGCGGGTCGAGGGAACGGCGGCGACGGTAGCGCTGGGCATCGAGCAGGGAGTGGATATCGTGCGCGTGCATGATGTCCATGAGATGGCGCGCGTGGCCAAGATGAGCGATGCCATCGTGCGCGGCATGCCCGGCCTGGAATGATTTGGGGAAGGATGATACAAGATGAATTACCAGGAAGCTCTTGCCTATCTGTATAGTCTGAGTGATTTTGAGCGGGGTGGCCCGTTTTCGCGCAATCCAGAGGAGAATCTGCCTCGTGAGGCGCGGTTGCTGGAGGAGCTTGGCAATCCGCAGCAGGATTACAGTAGCACGTTGATTGCCGGGACGAAAGGGAAAGGCTCAACGGCGGCTATAATTGAGCGCGTGCTGCGCGAGGCCGGATTGCGCACCGGTCTCTATACGCAGCCCGACCTGCACACTTTTCGAGAGCGCATGCGCGTCAATGGTCATCTCATTAGCGAGCAGGAAGTGGCGCAGTTGATACAGCAGGTGCGTGCCGCCGTTGAGCGCATCGAGCAGCGGCAGGAATTCAGCCCGTTTATTACCTATGAAGTGGCCACCGCGCTGGCGCTGCTGTACTTTAGCAGGCAGCATGTCGATCATGCTGTGCTGGAAGTGGGTCTCGGCGGTCGGCTTGACGCGACGAATGTGACGCAACCGCTGGTCTCTGTCATCACCTCCATCAGCTACGACCACATGCAGATACTGGGCAATACCCTGACCGAAATCGCGGGTGAGAAAGCGGGTATCATCAAGCCGCGTGCGGTGGTCGTGACCTCGGCGCAGGCACCGGAGGCATTGCTTACCATCGCCGCCGTGGCGCGGAGACAGCAGGCGCGATTGGTGCGTGTCGGTCCGGCAGAGATTGACCTCGCGCAGGAGGCGGTTAAAGCCGGGCAGCTTCCTCCGCTGCACTATCGCTACCAGTTGGAAGAGCGCGACGGAGAGCGGCAGCGCTTCGCGGTCTGGACGCCGCAGCGCGTGTATGCCGGTTTGGAGATACCTCTGGCTGGAGCGCACCAGCTTGAAAACGCGACTGCCGCTCTGGCAGCACTTGAGATGCTGCGCGAACGTGGCGTTGCCTGGGATGAAACTGCCCTGCGGGCAGGGATGGCGGCAGTGCGCTGGCCTGCTCGCCTCGATGTCGTCGGGCAGCATCCGACCATCGTGGTAGATGGGGCGCACAATGCCGATTCTATGCAGAAATTGATGCGCGCTCTGCGCGAGTCGTTTTCCTTCCGGCGCCTGCTCGTCGTCTTGAGCGTCAATGCGGATAAAGATCTGCCAGGGATTGTACAGGCCCTGGCAGATGTCGATGGTGCTGTGCTGACGCGCATGATGAATCCCCGCGCCGCCTCAATCGAGCAATTACAGGAACTGTTCGCGCGCATTGCTCCCCACGTCCAGATAGATACGGCAAAAGATACCGGCGCGGCTATGAATCGCGCGCTGGAACTGGTGGAGAGCGATGATCTGATCTGTGCGACCGGCTCACTCTATCTCGCGGCAGAAGCTCTGCGCTGGGCGGCGGCGCGTGGCGATAAAACGGCTGCCGCGACCATTGAAAGCGTCGATCACTGATTACGGAGTAAGGCGGACGTGATGGAGGCAGAATCAGGCAGCAGAAGGGAGCCTGCTCGATGCCAGGGTCATCGCGGCATTGTACATGGCTCGCGACTTCCTGGTGAGATGAAAATAAAAGGGCAGGAGCACCTGTTGTGGTGACCTTGCCCCGAAAACATCCTTATCGCAGGCTATAGAGAATGTTCCCCATACCTGTAGCTTCGATTAGTAGAAATAGCCTGTGTAGCCTGACCTCGCGGCCACAAGCACGAAGCCTCTCGCCTGCTTACTTTGTTTCTTGCTGGCGTCTCAATGCGTAGCGGGCACTGCCTTTCTTTCCGGCTGCCGAAGCTTCTTCTGGCGTCCACTGGTGTGCAGTGCCGCGAGCCTGAGAGGTGCGCCCTCCTTTGCTGGCGATTTCTCTGCGTTTCTCTGGACTCATTGCAGCCAGACCTCGTGCTCTTCCTGTTCCCTGACGAATAATCATCTCTAACTCCTCTCTTGCAACTTCCTGATAGCACAACGCGCGTTGGCTCTGATTGTCTATATGCCATAGTGCCTCAGCGCGCATTTTCCCGTCACAACAAGAGTAACAGATTTGAGAGCAATCAGCAAGGGAAGCTTAAGAATGTGGGAAAATTCTCAGCCTTCTTTAAGGTAGGGCTTATTTTTCTTAAGTTGTTGGGCTGTTTCTGGAAGAAAGTGTACTCCCTTTTGCCTGCTCGCTCTCCTTCCAGGCACAAAGCACATCGCCGTCACAGCAACGAGCGCCAGGAAAGAGGAGATGGGAAAACTTTCGTGCAGAGCCAGCAGGGAACTCTGTAGATAGAGCAGTTCGCCTGTGATGCCTTCACCAGGATTGCGCAGCCAGAAGCTGCCCGGATCAACTTTCGCTCATTATCCGCGCATCGGCTTAAATTTGGAATAATTTACTTGAGTTTGAGTCAGCGAGCGAGTACAATAGGACAAAGCCATCTGGCACAGGGATACTCAACATGTAAGTGCATAGCTTCATCGAGGAGGTAACTGCATGCAAGGTCTAATGATGGATTATCCGTTGACGTTGCAGCATGCGTTTGATCGCGCCGTGCGCCTGTTTCCCAAAAAAGAGGTTGTGACCCAGACCGATAGTGGTGTGCCGCACCGCTATAGCTATGGAGAGTGGGGAAAGCGCACGATCCAACTGGCGAACGCGCTGAAAAGTGCTGGCGTTGAGCCGGGAGATCGCATCGCCACGTTTGCCTGGAACACGTATCGTCACCTGGAGTTGTATTTCGCTATCCCCAACATGGGTGCTGTCCTGCACACCCTCAACATTCGCCTCTTTGCCGACCAGCTTGAGTACATCATCAACAATGCCGAAGACAGGATCATCTTTGTCGATGGCGACCTCGTGCCGCTGCTGGAGAAGCTGGCCGACCAGCTCAAGAGTGTGAATCTCTACGTCATCATGGGCGAGGCTCCCAACGCGACGGGCAAGCTCCAACCCTCGGTGGATTATGAAACCTTCATCGGCAGTCAGCCGGAAAGCATTGAATGGCCGAAGCTCGATGAGAACGCAGCCGCCGCCATGTGCTATACATCCGGCACGACGGGTAACCCCAAAGGTGTCGTCTACAGCCATCGCTCCATCTTCCTGCACTCGATGGGCGTCGGCCTCGCCGACGGTCCCGGCTTGAGCGAGCAGGATGTCGTCTTCCCGGTGGTGCCGATGTTCCACGCCAACGCCTGGGGCTTTCCGCATGCCAGTGTGATGATGGGCGCGAAGCTCGTCCTGCCGGGCCGCTTCATGGACCCGCTGAAGGTGGGGCAACTGATGTCGGATGAGCATGTGACCGTGGCTGCCGGTGTGCCGACAATCTGGATTGGCCTGTTGAACCTGCTTGGCAAAAACGACTTTGATTTCTCGTCGCTGCGCGCCATCTACTGCGGGGGCTCTGCCGTGCCGCAAGCGTTGATCGAGGGTCTGCAAAAGCACAATATCAACATCGTGCAGGCCTGGGGCATGACCGAAACCTCGCCACTGGCCTCCGTCTCCAGGCTGCGCAGCTACCAGAAGGACCTGCCGCCGGAGGAGCAATTCCGCATCCGGGCGCGGCAGGGAACGGTGATACCGGGCGTCGAGTTCCGCGTGGTAGACGTGGAAACGGGGCAGGAGGTGCCGTGGGACAACAAGAGCTTCGGTGAGCTACAGGTGCGCGGCCCCTGGATTGCCCGCGCCTACTATGCCGACAGTGAATCGAGCGCCAAATTTGCCGAAGGCTGGCTGCGTACCGGCGACGTGGCCGTCGTCGACGAAGACGGCATCATCCAGCTTGTCGATCGCACCAAAGACCTGGTCAAGTCCGGCGGCGAATGGATCTCCTCCGTCGAACTGGAGAGCCTGATTATGGGTCATCCCAAAGTGCTGGAGGCCTGCGTCATCGGCGTCCCGCACCCGAAATGGTCCGAGCGTCCCGTCGCCTGCGTTGTTGCCAAACCCGACTACGAGGGGCAGATTACAAAAGAGGAAATTCTCGACTACCTGCGCCCCCGCGTCGCCAAATGGTGGCTCCCCGATGATGTCTTCTTCATCGACGCTGTCCCCAAAACCAGCGTTGGCAAATTCGACAAAAAAGTCCTGCGCAGCCGCTACGCGATGTACACGCCTTCGGAAGCATAGGGTAGAGAGCTGAGAAGGACAATGGATGGTTCCAGAGCTTGCATAGAGAAGCGCGGAACCATCCATTGTCTGCATTACAGGGCTTTTTACAGTCCTTAAAGCTACTCAAAACTGTAGGAGAGTACCTATGTTTGACGAAAGCATAGATGAAACGCATTACTGGAAAGACCCGATAGACATAACGAAAGAGCAATGGATGTTTCTTCTGGTTGTGCCACAAGAGAAGGAGAGCGAGAACAGGTAGGGCTTATAACCCCACCTCAAACAGCCGACACAGCAACTGCGTCGTAAACACCAGCACCAACTCCCTGGCAACTACTCCCGTCTGCTTGCCCGTTCTCAATAGCTCCTGCACCGCCTCTACATCAAATATCCCCGTAGCTCGCAGCGCCTCTTCTGAGATGGTTTGTTGTAGCAGCGCGGATTGTTCGATATCTAGCAGCGATTGCGTGGGGATGATCTCTGGCGCTTGCTTAAGTTGTTCCATTACTGAATCAGCAGGGAAGTAGTGTTTTGCCAGCGTGGTGAGGATGGTTTGTCCGGGTGTGCCATCTGCCAGGGTAGGAGGCAGGCTGGTGAGCAGGCGCGTGACTTCGGGGATGAGATAGGGAGAGCGCAAGGCGACGCGTTCCTGGGCGGCAAGCTGATGGGCAGGGCCGATTTGCCGGTCGGGCAGGCGCAGGTGCAGGTCGAGGTAGCGCCATCGCTGCTCCGGCGGTAGTTTCTCTGCCTGACGGGCCAGTTTGCGCGCGTGATGCGTCTCTTCCCAGGGCTCTGCCTCGCGCAGCAGTTGCGCCGCCTCCGCTGACCAGATGGGTGAGGCTGGCTGTATAGCTGGTGGTGAGATTATTTGCACATAGGAATGAAACAGTGTTTGCTCCTGAGATGCATCGTCGGGTTCAACTGGCTTTTGTGTGAATTGTTCTGTTGCAGCAAGCAGAGATGTTGCTCCTTGCCCGGTGAGCGCGACCCTTGCGCCGGTCTCGACCGAGACGGTGTGCAACAATTGATGCCAGGCGAGTTGATGGCTGTCGATGCAAGGCGCTTCCAGCCCCAGCAGTGTTGCTATCCAGAACTCCGGGCGGTCAACGCTGGTGATGGCTAAGAATGGCAGTTGATGGACACCGGCAAGTTGCTCTGCTTTACGCGAAGGTTTCCTATAGCCAAGAGAGGCTACAGTAAATGGCGATGCGGCATGTTGAGCGGCGAGGGCGCAGGTGAGAGCGGAGGCGCTGTTTCCTCGTGAAAGGGCGACCAGTTGCTCGTGCGCGGGTAGCAGGGCAGCAATAGTGTTGTCAAGTATGGTGGAAAACTGGTCGAGAATATCAAGGTGTTGAGTTGATGAGGGAGATTTGTCGAAGATATAGTCCGTGGAGGGGTTGACGATGATTTTAGAACGCTGCCAGCGCAGGCTGGAACCGGCGGGGACAACGTGGATGTCCTGAAAGGCTGTCCAGGGCGCGGGAATGAAGCCGTAGCGCAGCAAGGCGGCCAGGGCGGGCAGGTGCAGGCGGCGCGGCGCGCCAACCGCGAAGAGGGCCTTGATCTCACTGGCGAAGAGCAGGTTGCCCTGCGCGGGCCAGTTCTCGATGTAGTAGAGCGGATGCGCGCCGGCGAGCGGGCGGCGATAGACGAGCGTGCGCCGGTCGGGAGACCAGTCAAGGATGGGTGGCTCGATGCGCTGCAGTGTCGCGTAGGCCGGTTCGGCAAAAGCCAGCAGACCGGCTCCTGGATGAGTTGTGCGCGCCTGTTGCCCCGCTTGCCCGGCATGCTGAGCGAGTACGTTTCCCATGTTCAGCAGCACCTGTGCGACCATTTCCTGTGGAACCTGCTCCCCCGTGAGCCATCCTGCGAGTACTGGCATGCGCGATTCTTCCTCTCGTTGTTGTGATATCGCCCCTATTCTATGTCTCTAGCCGACAGATAGCAAGTCCCCTCACTGGCAGGCTTTCTGGTTTACCCGTATAACCTGTCATACGAGCGGTCCACCTGCGGGTCGCGAGAAGACATGCACCACGGGTAAACCGAATAACCAGAAAGCTCTGCCTGAGACGTCGTCTCGTCCTGTAGAGACAGGGGGTGGGCAGTACTCTTCTCGATAGCAATAAAATATTTTGAACTTATGTTCACGTTAATGGCAAAAATGGGGGAAAAAGCTTGATTGATAGAGATGGTAATGATACAATATGCACCAGATTAATGCGTTTTGCGGTTATTTGTTTATATGGTGGATGATTTATCGGGAGCAGGGACGGAACGCGTGAAACCGGCGGTGCTCCCCTTGCGCTAGGAGTCTGTACTCATGGGCGGCACTCTCCTGCTCGCACTGCTGGTTATTTCCCTTGCTGTCATTGTACTTGGTTATCTGCTTTCGCTTCGCGCCCAGCTCCAGCAGCGTAATCAATACACGGCCTATTCTGCTGATCGCAGTCTGCCGCCTTCCATGATATCTTCGCGCCTGCGCCGCAGGTATGAAAGTGCGTTGGAGACGGAAAGCACTTTCTCGCTCTCCGCGCTAGTCGATGGTATCGTGCGTCCTAAATTGAATAATCCGACTTCGCTCATGGGGCTTGGATTGGTGCTCATCACGCTTTTGTTGTTTGGCATGTTGATTTTAAGAACCTTGCTGCCCGGCATTTCCACGATTGCTGCTACTCTATCGTTCACGCAGCCCGTGGCTACCGCCCAGCCAACTCCCAATCCCCTGCAAGAGGCTTCGACCGCCTCGCAGAAACTTGTGCGCCTCAGTCAGCTTGATCCGGCGCAATACAATTCCACCCAGGAGTATAATACCTGGGCCTATTCTGCCTGTTCGGCTGCCGCGATGACTGAGGTGATTAACTCCTACGGGCATAATTACCGCATCACAGATATCTTGAAGGTTGAATCGCAGATAGGAGAAATCACGCCGCAGTTGGGCCTGCTGGAAGACGCCGGTATCGCCCACACAGCCTCCCATTTCGGCTTTACAACCATCTGGGGCTATCAATTCTCGCTCAATCAGATCATTGACATTGCCAACAAGGGACGTCCCGTCATCGTCAGTTGGCCGCCAGCTAAGTATCCAGGTGGTCACCTGGTAGTCGTTACCGGTGGAAACAGTAACTCCGTTTATATCGCCGATTCATCATTATACGACCGCCACACGCTGACGCATGCGCAGTTTCTCACCTGGTGGGGCGGCTTTGCCGCGATCCTCATTCCACAGGGTAAATAGCACAGAAGGATCGGTATGCAGGGTTCAACAATCGTGCCATCCCCGCCCGCAGGTTCACCCCATAGGCGACAACTGAAGCAGGGCAGGCTCCGACAGTCCCCCGGACCGTCCGCCCCGCAAGGGGTGACCCTCAGAGGCGTTAACTGAAGCCTGCGCAGGCCACCCGCTTGACACTGTAGGTTGAAGCAGAGACGGTTGTCCACCTCAGAGGCGTTAACTGAAGCCTGCGCAGGCCACCCGCAAGGGGTGGCCCTACTCTCTACGAAGCGGCCTGGGAAGCGAGCATATATAGTAGGGCCACCCCTTGCGGGTGGCCTGGAAGCGACATCACCCCTTCAGTTAACGCCTGAGGGGGCCGACTCTGGTGATCGGCCTGGGGGTCGCTTGCAACGTGCGGTCGGCCCGGGGCATGGAGGAGCCGTCTTACGCCTCTGCCTCTTCGGTCTTTTCGTCTTTGGCCTCTTCCTTTTTGGGGATGTAGAGTTTGATGCGGCGGAAGCCCTCGGCATGTTTCATATCGAGACCTTTTTTCTCTTTGGCCTCTTTTGCTGTGCCTTCGCTCCATCTGCGCAGGCGCTCGGTCATATCCGCCTCTGGCCCGAACTGGGAGATGTGGCATTTCAGACCCTTTGCTTTCAGATCAATCGTCTCGCTCACATCGATATACGTGTTCACTTTATCGGTGCCCCAGAGGTAGAGTTCGTGGGGGCGATAGGGCAGGAAGCCCTCGGTTAGCAGTTCGCGATAGGAGCGAGGGTTGCCGGCGGCGGGGAAAATGGCGTCCAGCACGATATTGCCTGTGGCGCGATGGTCGGGGTGATTGAGGTAGGCCGTTGCTTCAGGCTCCTCTTCAGGATCGGGGGCGAAGATGTGCCGCTCGGGGTCGTGGGTGAAGACGACGCGTGGGCGATATTTGCGGATGAGCCGGGCCACGGCCTTGCGCGCCTCCTCGCTGTTCGTCAGGTGTCCATCGTGAAAGCGCAAGAATTCGACTGCCTGCACGCCCAGCACTTCGGCGGCGGCTCGCTGCTCTTGTTCGCGTTGCAGCATGAGGTCGGTATCAACCAGGCTGGGAACCTCGCTGCCTTCCGCGCCATCGGTCATGATAACCCAGACAATTTTTTTCCCTTGCTTTGCCCAGAGCGCGCTGGTCGCGGCTGCGGCAAAATCAGCATCATCGGGATGCGCCCCCACGACCATTGCCTCAAAATCGGGTTCAGTAACCATTTGTACCGCGCCGGGCGCTTCTTTATAAGCCATATACTAAAACCTCTCGTCAATAGAATTACGTCGCAAAGGTGCGATATAGAAAGTTCGTTCATTATAGGATAGGACGAAAAATTGGCGGCTGTCAAGTGTGCAGCACTCTTTCAAGGGCCGTTATTACCTCGTGCGCCGGGACGGCACGGCCTGCCAGGCTGTCCAGGCCAACGGCACGTTCGCGTAGCCCTTCGCGCAGGATGGCTTGCTCTTCGGGGGTGTGGCCCAGCAGTTGGGACAGCGTCCCGGTTTCCCACTGGAGCAGGACCCCGGCTTGCAGCAAGCTGCCCGTGCGACGACGCACCATGTCCAGCCCGACCACTTTGCGCTGTCCCTGTCCGGCCACGACCTCATATGGGGAGAGCGAGCCGTAGCAGGCGCGGCGCAGGATGGCCTCGCGTTGAGCTGTTTCCGGGCGCTTGAGCAAGGCGCGCTGCTCGTGTGCCTCAGCCACCGGCACGCTGCGCGTCTCTATGCCCAGTTCTCGCAACGCGGCTGCCCAGGCTTCCCCAAACCAGCGATAGGATTCCACAATGTCGGGCAGAATCAGGGGATGGCCTGCTGGCAGGATGACATCCAGGCTGAGCAGGTGAGAGCCTACCAGGACGGCGGTGCCTCCCGCCTTACGGTGATAGATGGGCAGCCGGTATGCCTCCAGCGCCTGAGCATTGAGAACGCTATGTTTCTGTGAAAAGCCCAGCACCAGACCCGGACGTTCCGCCTGCGACCAGTAGAGCGTCGCTGGGTCTCCTGACGCGGTTGAGGCCAGCAGCATTTCACTCATGTCGATGTGAAGCTGCTGGTCCGCAATGCTGAGCGGGTAGATGCGCCAGCTAGTCGGCGAGAAGATTGGCTTCTGCAAGGCTTTTCTCCGCGGGTTTGCGATATATCCAGCCGCCGATGGCAGCCGCCAGGCTGATCAAGGCATCGATAAGCAAGGCGATAGGCGAGCCGAGGAAGTGCGCCAGCCCGCCGGTAAAGAGGTTGCCCAATGGGGTCGTTCCGGCAAAGACCAGCATATAGGCGCTCATCACCCGACCGCGCAGATGGTCGGGCGCGACAGTTTGCAGGGTGGTGTTGGAGAGCGCGGAGAAGACAATCTGCGCGAAACCCACCACCGCAATCAGCGCGAGTGACAGGAGATACCAGTGCGAGATGGCGAACAGGGCTTCAAAGATGCAGAAGGCCGTTGCGCCCGTGAGCAACTGCGAGATGCTGGGCCTGTTATTGCCCCACGCCAGCCAGAGCGCCGCGATCAGCGAACCAACACCAAAGGCCGACGAGATAAAGCCGAAGCCGATGGCGCCGACATTCAACACCTCGGTTGCAAAGAGCGGCAGCACAACATTGAAATTGATGCCGAAGAGCGAGATAACGCCCATGACCGCGATGATGAGCAGGATCGAGGGAGTGCGCCAGGAATAAACCAGCCCCTCGCGCAGGCTCTCCCACGTGCGCGGCTTTGCAATAGCTCCGCCCACCACTGCTTTCAGATTGCCGGGATGGAGGTGCAGTTGTCTCAAGTCGATCATGGCGAGGCCGATGATGACCGCGATAAAGCTGATGGCGTTGAGCAGGAAAAGCGGGGCAACGCCAAGCCACGCGATGAGGATGCCCCCGATGCCGGGGCCGATGATACGAGCCATGTTGAATAGCGACGAGTTCAGAGCAATGGCGTTGGGTAGGTCGGAACGGCCCACCATTTCAACAACGAACGCCTGCCGCGTGGGCATGTCGAGAGCGTTGGTGATGCCCAGCATCAGGGCAAGGATCAGCACCTGCCAGATACGCACCTCGCCTGTGGCTACGAGTAGCCACAAGATGAAGGCCTGGATCATGGCCGATGACTGGGTAAAGATTAAGACGGTACGCTTGGGTAAGCGATCTGCCAGCACGCCGCCGAAGAGCGCGAAAAACATAACAGGCAGGAATTGCAGCGCGCCAACGAGGCCAAGCCACCACGCGCTGTGCGTCAGCTCCAGCACCAGCCAGGATTGCGCAGTTGTCTGCATCCACGTGCCAATCAGTGAAATAAGCTGACCGAACCAGAAAAGGCGAAAATTGCGATGGCGCAGGGCCACAAAGGCCCGCAGCAGGCCCCTTGCCTGCTGCGTCTCGTTGCTCACTACAATCGATGATGAAGTTCCTTGTTGATTTCCAGGTAATGTTTGCATAAGGTCAGAAATCCAATCTCATTTCAAGATAAAAAACAATATTTACTTCTCTTTTTCAGCAGACTCTTTGAGGGCTAAAAGTTGCTGACGTGTGTGCTCGTGACGCTCCAGCTTCTCCAGCAGGGGTTGGCGCATCTGCTCCAGTCCATCGATTTTCTGTTCGATGAGGCGAAGCTGGTTATGGAGTAATTCATCCGAGCGATCGAGTTGTGCCAGTTTCGCCTCGACCTCGGTTTCATGTTGATAGGCTTCTTTGATCTGCACACGCTCATCATCGGCCTCCAGCATCTCACGAATGTCATTGAGGGAGAAGCCGAGCAGGTCGCGCATTTTTTTTATGCGTTCGATGCGCTGGACATCTGCCTCACTATAAAGCCGGTAATTCCCTTCTGTACGTTCGGTAGGAGGGAGCAGCCCAAGCTCTTCATAATAACGCAGCGTGCGTTTGGTCAACCCCGTGCGTGTCGCCACCTGCTCAATCGTAAACAAACCGGAAGGATCAGAACGAACTGAGTCCGCGCCGACCATCATCTTGTGCCTCCTTTGCAAAAGCGGCCATCTTATTTCTCCGCTCACAAGCTTTGTCTATAGTATACCAAAGATTAACGTTTACGTCAATGTTAATCGTCGATATGTATGCAGAAGTGTGGATAAGATGTCTGTATGACTGCCCGGATAGTTGGCAGTTGTGATACAATTGCATAGTATCGGATGGGCCGTTCTTCAGGTGAGTGGAGAGCCGTCCGGGTAGCAGCGAATTGTAGTTTCGTCAAGGACATGTCATACAAGGAAGTATCGAGATGTATACTACCCTGGGGTCCCTGGTGGAGAGGGCGATTACGGGCAACCAGCGTCCTCTTGAATTTTACTTGCGCGATCAGAGCCGTCTGCCGGGGCCACGAGCAAATCTGGAACTGGTCAGTGATTTTAGCGATCTTCTTGCAACGGTGGCGGCGGAACAGCCGGAGCAGACACGGGGCCTATTGAAATATCTCATCAACGGGACGCATACGGCTGCGAAGACAAACACTCCGGAAGAGTTTGTCTTACTCTGCGGCGTGGTTGCTTACGGTGCCTGCGCCGAGACGCAGCCAACGTGGCGCACTGAGGCATTTGAAGTGATGGGCGAGTATGCTGAGCATGCCTCGTGGCGTGTCCGTGAAGGGGCCGTCATGGGTTTCCAGCGATTGCTGATCGCCGCTCCCCAGGACACTATTCGCTACTTGAAGACTATGGCGGCGAGAGGAAATGACCTGCGTCAGCGCGCTGCTATCGCGGCTATTGCCGAGCCACCCCTTTTAAAGACGGACGAACTGGTTGACGCCGCGCTGGCTATCCAGCGTACCGTCCTGGAACGCTTGCGTTGCGCACCTTCTGAGAGCCGCAGACGCGAACCGTTCCGCACGTTGCGGCAGGCGCTAGGCTATACGCTGAGTGTGGTAACGGCTGCTGCCCCCGAAAGAGGCTTTGCCCTGATGCGCGAGTGCGCGGGCTGGGGAGACCCCGATGTTACCTGGGTGTTGCGAGAAAATATCAAAAAGAAGCGCCTGGCAAAATTCCCTGAAGATATGGAAGCCTTGATGCGCCTTCTGGCATAGAAGACGTTGCTTTAGTGATGAGTACTCCTGTAGACTATTATGTAATGACGATGCCAGGTCTGGAGACGGTGGCCTTCAGCGAGATACGCGAGCGGGTGCCGGACGCTGAACTGGTCAAGTTCTCGCGGGGTGTGGCGCAGTTTCGCAGCGCGGAGCCTCCAGCCGGACTGCTTGCGTTGCGCGCGGTTGAGGATGTGTTTATCACGCTCGCCTATATTAGCGGGCTGGGACATAGACGCGATGCGCTGCGTGTATTACATAGTGCGACTCTGCATTCCAACCTTGAGCATACGCTTGCTTTGTGGCGGCGAGCGCATCATGGCAGGCGACCTGCCACCTGGCGAGTCGTCAGTCAGAAGCAGGGGGCGCATGAGTTTCGCCGTGTGGACGCGGGCAACACAGTGATCGATGCGCTGAAGGAGGCTCTACCGCGAGGGATACACCCGGTAAAGGATGAGGCGGATATCGAGTTCTGGCTCTGGCTCAACGGCGGCGAGGCACTGCTCGGCCTGCGCCTGAGCGATGCTACGATGCGCCACCGTACCTATAAGCAGGAGCACCTGCCCGCTTCCTTGCGTCCCACGGTAGCGGCGGCGATGAGCTTGCTGTCACGACCAACGGCGGAGGATATCGTGCTCGACCCGCTCTGCGGCGCAGGAACACTGCTCATCGAGCGGGCGCTGCTCGCGCCGGTGAGGGAGGAGTTGGGCGGCGATATTCGCAAGGAGGCGGTGACGATGGCACGGCGCAACGCGCAGGCTGCCGGAATACGAGCGCACTGGCGCGTCTGGGATGCGCGCGAGCTACCCCTTGAGGCCGGGAGTGTGACCCGAATCCTGACGAATTTACCGTTTGGCAAGCAGATCGGCACGCACGAGGCAAACACCAGGCTCTACGCGAAACTCGCGCTGGGGTTTCGACGTGTGCTTGCGGAGGATGGTATACTGGTGACGCTTACCAGCGAAGATCGGCTCTGGGAAGCGGTCTTGCGTGATAGCGGCTGGCGCATCAGCAAAAAAGTGGTGCTGGTGATTCTGGGCCAGCCCGCCAGTATCTTTGTTGCCGCACGTGCGTAAGTTGCAGAAGCATATTATACATTTTTTAAAAGGAGAATAGTCCATTGGCTACGACAACGACAGCGGATTTTCGCAATGGTATGGTAATCCGCTATAACGGCGAATTGTATACGATTACAGAGTTTCACCATGTCAGTCCTGGAAACTGGCGTGCTTTCGTGCGCACGCGCCTGAAGAATGTGCGTACCGGGCGCGTGATTGAGCAGCGTTTCCGTGCGGGTGAGGAGATTGAGGAGGTGCGTGTCGAGCACCAGCCCTGGCAGTTCCTCTATGTCGATGGCGACGAGTATGTGTTCATGAATACCGAGACATTTGATCAGCAGCCCATTCCGAAAGAGATGCTGGGCGATGCTGTGCAGTTCCTGAAAGAACAAGATGTCGTGGAACTGCTGGTCGATGGAGAAACCATCGTTGCCGCCGAACTACCCAACTTTGTGGAGCTTGAGGTGGTCAGCGCCGAGCCGGGCGTGCGCGGCGACACGGCCAACAACGTCACCAAGCCCGCCACGCTTGAGACAGGAGCCACCATCAATGTCCCCCTCTTCGTCAACCCCGGCGACCGCATTCGCGTCGATACCCGCACCGGCCAATATGTTGAGCGTGTGAAATAACGGGAAACCGTGCCTTGCCCTGGCTCCTCCGCAGGCCGACCCTTGCGGTCGGCTTGCGGAGCGGACTGTCTTTCCCCACGCTCACTTTATCCCGATGCGGACGCGATAACTCCAGTACCAGGGGATAGGTTTGGACCCAATATACTGGAAAGCAGCGTCTCTGAGGCGATCCAAACCGAGTTCTTGATCGGTGAACTGGAACTGGCTGCTGAACGCACTGCTCTGCATCATCGCGAGAAACCGTGTCGCGTCTCCCTGCTCGATGTGATGAAGCAACACCTCGCGAGTGAAGCGGAAGTGGCCGCTTTCGCGCAGGGGATCGAGAGATTTGTTCTTCGGCCAGATCTTGAAGTTCTGAGCCAGCCCGCGCTCCCGGACCAGCTCCATCAGGCGCGAAGTCCCCTCCTGAGCGAGCCGATCAAGCTCCCAATGGATTGCTGGCGGTGTATCATAGTCGTATGCGGCAAAGAGTCCACCGGGTCGCAGAATACGAACAATCTCGGCCAGGGTCGCAGTCGGCTCCATCCAGTGGAAGGATTGGGCAGCCGTGACGATGTCAGCACACCCGTCAGATAGGCCCGTCTGATGCGCAAGCCCTTCACGATATTCGATATGGGCTGCGTGAGGATGAGTTTCGATTTTGTATAGGGCCTCCTGGCGCATATCGGCATTGGGTTCGATCCCGATTACCCGCTCGGCCTGCTCGCTCCAGAGTGCGGTTGACAGTCCTGTCCCGCTGCCCAGGTCCACTACCAGGGTTGGATGCGGTATATCAATCAACTGCGTCAGCAGATCGAGCAAAGCCGGTGGGGGTGCCGGACGCGCCCGGTCGTAGCTGCTGGCTTTACCCGTCCAGATTTCACTGGTTTCTGCCATGCTCTTTCTTTCTCACTTTTCGTCGCCTGCCTCTTTCTCATTCTGCTCTGTTGTTGACGATTTACCTTCTGTCACCTCCTGTGCGAGGGTCTGGGCCGTGGCGCGCAGACGGCGAATTTCAGCCACTGTGCCGTACACTTTCTCGATCAGTTCTTTGTTGGCTTCGAGGCCGACGTGGATGAGCCAGGAAGCGGCATCGCTGCGATTGTTGCGAATACCTGCCTCGATCAAAGCATCGATGGCGTCGAGGTCGCGGTCGTCGATGCGGCAGGTGACCACGTTGCTTTTGGGGGCAGGCGGCTGATGGGCGCGCCCGGCGCTGATGATGGAAATGTACGTCTGCGCTCGTATCTTCTGCAGCGGCGCGCCCAGCGTTTCAAGTATTCTGGCTGCCATTCCCTGTCCCTCTAGAACAAGGCCCAGCAGGAGGTGTTCCGGCGCAACTTTGCTGCCAGCGTTGAGTTTGTGTGCCTCGCTCCCAGCAATGCCAATGACCTTTAATGTGCGAGGAGTGAGGCTCATTTCGCCAACGACGGGTTCTTCTCCGCGCCCAACGATGCCTTCAACAGCCGCCCGAACAGATGCGAGGTCGATACCCAGGTCATTGAGGACCTTTGCCGCCTGATTATCTCCTTCATTTAACAGGCCAAGCAGGAGATGTTCGGTTCCAATATAGTTGTGATTGAGTTGTCTCGCCTCCTCTTCGGCCTGTGCCAGCACGTTCTTCGCCTGCTCTGTAAAGCTCTTGAATGCAATAGCGGTCTTGGTGGTCGTGTGCGTTATATTCTCCGCTTTGCTCATGATCGCCTCCCTTGCACAGTCTGTAAGTATATTGTCTTGTAATGTGTAAAATATTTACAGGCTACAAGTAAAATGTAACGTATTTTCAGATCAATGTCAATGGTTAAAGGTGGGTTATTTATGGCTCGTGCTTTCCTCGAGCCACTCTGCTATCTTTTCAGCGGTCTGGCCTATCGACAAACCTGTGAGATCCAGCAAGGTCATAGGTGGGTTAGTGCTGCTGGCGTGTTCCTGGAGCAAGTGGGTGAAGTTGAGCATGTCGGTGATGAATGGCTCGTTACTGGAATGACGCCAGGCGGGACGGTCACGCAGGCGTTGGGCAAGTTCTTCGTCGGAGCAGACGAGGGCGAGATAGTGGATGTCAGTGAAATAGCGGCGGTAGGGGCTGGCTTCCAGCTTATCGGGCAATGTGGTGCCGAAGAGGAGGATGGGATGCCCGCTCTGGTTGATGGCGACAGCCAGGTTAAGCCAGACGTTCCAGTAGCTTCGGTAATCGTCCGCAGCCGTGGCGGGGACATGGCCCCAGAGGATGTCGCTGTCCAGGCAGACGTACTGGGGCAGCTTTGGCGCGAGTTCGATGGAGAGGGTAGATTTGCCGACGCCGCTGGGGCCGGTGACGATGAAGAGGGGAAGCTGGCGAAACGGATGTTTGTGGCCGCAGTGGGGGCAGATGGCGTAAGGCCCGGCGCTTTCTATGGCCTGCTCGTCTGACCAGAGGCCGCAGGACTGGCAGATGTTGAACATGTAAGCCTCCTTGTTGGCTGTCTATCGGTGGAAAAGAGCAATAATCGGTGGCAGGAAAATGAGGAGACCGATGATGACGGAGATGATGGCGCTGAAGAGTACGGCCCCGGCAGCCACGTCTTTGGCGGCTTTAGCGAGAGGGTTGTATTCGGGCGAGGCGAGATCGACACAGAGTTCGAGCACAGTGTTGAACATTTCAGCAGTGAAGACGGCCATGATGGTGAGGAAGATGATAGCGAACTCAACGAGAGAGATGTGCAGGAGAAGCCCTACCAGGAGGGCGAGCAGCGCAATGGTGAGGTGGACGCGCATATTGCGCTGCGTGCGCAGGGTATACCAGAGGCCGCTGAAGGCATACCCAAAGCTCGCGATGAATCTGGCCCACTCGCTGCGGTTTTTCGCCTTCTCCGGCTGTTCTGGTTCCGGGGCCACCGGCGGGAGACTCATGTCCGGTTACGCTTTCTGCCCCAGGAATTGCAAGACGGCCTGCTGGATGCCGACCATTGCCTGGTAGCCAGCCTCGCTCATGTCGTCATAGCCGACGAGATGGAGCACACCATGTGAGAGCAGGTAGAGCAGTTCGTAGCCTGCGGAATGCCCGGCTTCGGCGGCCTGTTGTTGCACAGTGGGCCAGGAGATGACGACATCGCCCAGGTTTGTCATCAGTTCTGGAGGGGTTACAAAGGGTGTCGTGCTCTGGGCGGCTTCCGCGCCTTCCTGTGGCTGCCAGAGTTGCTCGGCGGGGGCGTTGACCAGCGGCCTCTCTAAGAGGGGAAACGAGAGGACGTCGGTGGGCTTGTTCATCTGACGGTACTGCTTATTCATATCCTTGATTGTCTCGTCGCTGGTAATGAGCAGTGTCAGCATGACGGGCTTGTGTATTCCCGCCTCTTGCAGCGTGCGCTCAATGGTCTGATCCAGTGGGAGAGCGTCCAGCAGTTCCTGCACCCTGGCATTTGCCTCATCGTTGCCGGTATCGATGTACAGTTCGAGTTCGGGATGGTTGTCTTGTTTCTCTGTCATCTCAAAAAACCTATCAAAAAAGAATACCTCCGCCTGTCGAGGTGCTGTTTTCCTGTTCGGAGATCTCAGCACCTCTTCACGGAGGCTAAAGCTGCTCTCTTATCGTGCTTTCGCGGTCTTGCGGCGCTTCGCCGCCTCTTTCTTCTTGCGTTTGACGCTCGGCTTCTCATAGTGTTCACGACGCCGAGCTTCGGCGAGAATGCCGTCCTGCTGGATTTTGCGGTTGAACCGCTTCAAAGCGGTCTCAAATGAATCGTTCTCGCCGATTTTGACTTCCGACACCAGATTCCCTCCCCTCGCGGCCTGTTTTCAAGAGAGGCATTGGCCCTATCTTGTTGACCTGCGCAAAAATTATAGTCCAGCCCTTTTACTGTGTCAAGGTTTTTTGTTCGTTTTCTCGCCGCCGGGATTGCTTTGTCGTCTGCCGACCAAAGGCGATAAGGAAGACGACGAAGCCGATTGCCAGGACGCTGAGCAGGCTAATGGTGCGGTCAAGCAGGATGGCGGCAGCCGCGAGGCTCTGGTTAGTGGGCGCAAAGAGGGCAATCATAGCAAACATGCCGGCCTCCACCAGCCCTACTCCGCCGCCTGTAAAGGGAACGATGGTCAGCAGGGCCTCGCCGAGGGCGATGAAGCAGGCAGCCGTCAGAATGTGCAATACGTTGCCGCCGATCAGACTGAGAGAGAGGGCGACAAAGAAAAAACGCAGCCCTTCACAGGCCCAGACGCCAACCGTGAGCGCTGCCAGCAGGGGCAGGCGTTGAAATGAACCCAGAGTACCTTCCTGGAAATTCGTGTAGTGACTCCGCAGGCGCGCCGGGATGATGCGGGCGATGTAGCGGCGCAACAGGCGCAACAGGAAGAGGCCGATGATGCCAGCGATCACCAGTCCCAGCGTCACGAACAGGGCGAGACGCAACTGCGCGGGCAGGTTGGCGTGCAGGCTGATGATAATGGCGGAGACAAAGAGCAGCAGCAGGACGATCAGATCCAGCAGTCGCTCTGCCAGCACGGTGCCGAAGCCGCGTGCCGTTGATACTCCTATGTCCTGGCGCAGTAAATAGGCGCGGTAGAGGTCGCCCAGTTTAGCCGGAACGACCCCGTTCGCAAAGAAGGAGATATAGACGATCTCCGTCAGCTTCGGCAGGCCGGGCAACCGGATGCCATTGGACGGCGTAAAGCCTGCATTTTCCAGCAGCAAGCGCCAGCGCAGGGCGCGTAGGGGAAACGAGAGATAGTAGATGAGAAAGGCTGTCAGGAAAAGCAGCAGGTTGGCAGCAAAGATGGCTGCCCAGGTCTTTGCCGGGTTGATGTTGAGCTTTTGCGCTGAGTAGATCAGCAGTGCCAGCACGATCAGCAATGGCACGAGCGTGCGCCAGTTGAGGAGCCGCCTGCCGAGCGAAAGCTGCTCGCGGGTAATTTCCGCGTCTCCTGTCGCGCTCTCTAGCGCCTCGTGCTCAATGCTGCCTGCCTGGAGCAGTGTGATTTCCTGCTCATCTTTCGTTGTTTCAGCCTCTGAAAGAGAGGTGTTAATCGGCTCGTTGTCCATATCCCATAGTTTACCAGAAGTTCATTACAGACATATTGCAATCCCAATTATTGTAATGCCAGAAGCTTCCCGGCTCGTGGCTTCCGCGTTCTGGAAGGTGCTTGTTTGATTGACCGGCGGCATGATGATAGACACCAGAACGAGCTTTGAGCAGATCGGCAATCGTTGCCTGTTTTTCCCGACTCGTCAATATCGGCTCGTTGTCATCGATACCCGGCTCTTCCAGTGTCTGCGTGAGATGGAACTTGCCCTCGTGAAGAGCTTGACCGAAAAGGCTGCTCAGAAGGCTCTTACGTATGGAGTGGCAGGGAAGGCGGCGCGCACTATCCCCCCATTCGAACAGAATCTTACCATCTGTGATCACGAGGACAGCCGCCGAGCTTGCAGCCTGCGCCCGCTCCCGTGCGATATGTAGTTGCTGCGTCGACCATCCTACGTCTTCCGGGGAGGAAATGTACTCCCAGGTCGCGTCTGGATACTCTCTATTCTGTTGCATCATCGTCTGGCCTTGCTTTCACTGCCTCTAAACGGATCAGGGCGATCAGGAGTAACGCGATCAGGTTGGTCATACTGTGGACATAGAGGTCATCGACCAGGTTATGCACACAGACGGTGAGCAGGGAAGCCAGCAGCCCTATTGCCAGCGCCCGATCGTTGGTAAGCTCAAACAGCGTAGCTTGCCCACTCTGAGAACGGTAATACTGCGTCAACTGCGGTGGGTGCAGAAGCAGGTAGAGCTTTTGACGTGTTCCGACGGGTGGAACTACCATTCTTCTCTCCATGCCCTGTTGCGCTTTTACCTGCCTGTATTTGTGATGAATTGCCCGGTAAGCGGAGCCACCCATGATAAACATAGTTGCCAGGAAAGTTAAGAAGGCGAACAGGCCGATGATGCCGGTTTCCGCTGCGATGTTGATGTAGTAGTTGTGGGCGTGGCCCAGAGAGTTCACGAAGATTGTGATGTAGTACTGGGGGTAGGCGTCGGGATAGTTGCCGATGCCGACACCCAGGATGGGATGGGTGAGAAACATATTGATGCCCGCGATCCAGTGGGCGAGGCGTTCGGCTGTCGAGTAATCCTGGGCGCTGGGGTTGGTGAAGGAAAACTGATAGGTGCCCAGGATATGGGCAATGGGAAGCAGCAAGGAAGTTGGCAGCACACTGGCAAGGAAAAGGCCCACCATGCCGAGGAAGCCGATTGCCAGCAGGCCGAAGACGGAGCGCAGGCGCGGCATGCCAATGAAGACGATGAAGACGATGGCGGCGGCCAGGGCGATTTCGCCGCCCCGTGACTGTGTAAGCAACTCCACATAGAGCAGTATGAGCGTGGTCACTCCGGCAAAGCTGCGCAGCAGCCAGCCGCGACCAAGCAGCGCGAGGGCCAGCGCGACGACCAGCGTCATATTGATGTAGCCGGCAAAGGGATTGGGCTGGCCGAAGGTGCCGTAGACGCGCAGGCTGGCATCGCGTAAGAAGTTGGCAGGCCCCAGATTGAGAAAGTACTGGGCGTAGCCATAAAATGCCTGCGTGATGGCTGCCAGGAAGGTCAAGACGATAAGCGCCCAGATCTGTTTGCGCGTGCGCAGATATTGCGATCCAATCAGGATGATGACCAGGAATTCCGTCCATTTGACGATCTCTTTGAGGCTCGAAGCGAGGTTGATGGCGACAAGCATGGAGATCAGCATGACGCCTAGCAGGACGACGGTGGCGAGAACGAAGTAGCGCGGCACCTGCAAACGATCGTGGTCGCGTGGCCCTGATAGTGGTTGGGTGGGTGTTGGATAGAGCACGAAACTCAGCAGCCAACCGGCGGCCAGGAAAGCAACGAGAAAATCCGCGCTGTTCAGATTGGCCGTGCCGATGGCAATGGAATCCAGCGACCCCCAGGGCACTGCGAGCGGCATAAGGTAGAGGGCGACACGCGGACGCACCATGCAGAGCACCAGCGCGAGTAAATAGAGCGGCAGGCGAACATTCCAGGGTTCTGGTAACGCGAGCAGCATGAAAAGGGCAAGCAAGGCCCCGATCAAACCAACCAGATTTGCTGGCGAAATACGCGAACGATACGAATGGAACACTGCGGCTATTGTGTCAAGCCATGAATCGTGGCGAATGCTCTCCCATTCACCAACGCCGGGAATATTCATGATGTTCTGTTTCTATCTATATAAGGGGGCTGACCCCTGCTATGAGACAGTCGATAACTTCGTACTCTGATTACTGAACCATGCAATAGTGCGGCGCAGACCTTCCTCCATAGGAACCTTCAGGTCCCAGCCGAGCACCTGTCGCGCTTTAGAAATATCGGGACGGCGGCGTTCAGGATCATCGATGCGGCTGTCCTCGAAGAGAATATCCGAAGAGGCATTACAGAGACGAATGATCGTGTGAGCAAACTCCAGGACAGTGTGCTCTTCGGGGTTACCCAGATTGAAAACCTCGCCCGTGGTACCGGGGGTGAACATGGCGAGTAACAGACCTTCGATGAGGTCGCTGACGTAGCAGATGCTTCGTGTTCTGGAGCCATCTCCGTAGATGGTCAGCGGCTCGTTCTTGAGGGCCTGTGTGATGAAATTGGGGATCATGCGGCCATCACTAAACTGGCTATTGGGACCATAGGTGTTAAAGATGCGCACAATGCGGGCGTCGAGGTCGTACTGGCGCACATACTCCATCGTCAGCGTCTCGCCCAGTCGCTTGCTCTCATCGTAACAGGCACGCGGGCCGACCGGGTTGACGTTGCCCCAGTAGCCTTCGTATTGTGGATGAACCAGTGGGTCGCCGTAGACCTCCGAGGTGGATGAGACCAGAAAGTGTGCCTTCTGCCGCCGCGCCTGTTCCAGCATATGATAGGTACCCTGGCTGTTGACCAGGATAGTTTCGATAGGGTGTTCCATGTAACCAACCGGACTGGCCGGGCTTGCCAGGTGGAAGATCGCCTCGGCCTCAAACTCGAAGGGCCGGGTCACGTCGTGTTCGATGAAGGTAAAAGATGGATGAGAACGCAGTGGGGCTATATTTTGCAACGAACCGGTCAGCAAGTTGTCCACGCACAGAACCTCGTGGCCTTCTTCCAGCAGCCGGGCACATAGATGGGAGCCGATGAAACCCGCTCCCCCGGTTACTACGACTTTCAAACGCTACCTCCAATTTCTCGAAAAAGATATACCCCTTTGCAGCATATCATATCGTGCAAGAGATGAAACTTTTGTTTGCAGGGATGGGGCCTATGGAAACATCTATTTGCACAGGCTGTTTCCCTGAGCGCCAGCAGCAAGCAAATAGAGTATGGGACTTGCCAGGCGCTGTCTTTTGGCATAATCTTTCTTATTGGCTAGACGAATCGGGTGTTGATAGGTAACAGGACGGGACTCCCTTCGTACGGATGAGATGAAAAATGAAACACTACCTTTTCAGGAGGAGATCAATGGCTCTTATTCTCTCACGTAGTGACGTACAACGTTGTCTCACCATGCCGGAAGCTATTCAGGCGATGCGCGAAGCTTTCGGCGCGCTGCACAGGAGACAGGCGCAGATGCCGCAGCGGCTGGCTGTCGGGCTTCCAGAACAAGGAACAGCACTATTGATGCCCTCGTTATTACAAACGGCAGAAGATGAAGCTTTTAGCCTCAAAGTAATCACGGTGATGCCGCATAATTCGCTTCGCGGCCTGCCAGCCCTCCATGCCTCCGTGCTCCTGCTGGATGCCACTACAGGCAGGACAGAGGCTATTTTAGAGGGCGGCTGGCTGACTGCTATGCGTACCGGCGCTGTCTCCGGTCTGGCTACCGATCTGCTGGCTCGCGAGGATGCGAATGTGCTGGCGCTCTTTGGCGCGGGCGCTCAGGCCCCGACACAGCTCATTGCCATCGACGCCGTTCGCCCGCTGCGCGAGGTGCGTGTGGTCAACCGCAGCGATGCGCATTACGATCAACTGGTGAAAACGGTGCATTCGATGCTTGGCGAGCAAAGCCCGGCTATTCGCCGTGCCGCTTCTGCCACTGAAGCTCTTGAGGGTGCCTCGCTTGTCGCCTGTGCCACCACGACAACAACTCCCCTCTTTACCCGGCGCGACATTGAGCCAGGGACGCATATCAATGCTGTTGGCGCGTTCACCCCTGAAATGTGCGAGGTCGATCCTGAAACCGTTGCTCATGCTCGCATCGTCGTGGATCAGCGCGAGGCGGCGCTGGCAGAGGCGGGCGATCTATTGCAGCCACTGGCGGCGGGTCGCATCTCCGGTTCCGAAACGTGGAGCGAATTGGGCGAGCTGGTGGCCGGGGCAAAGCCGGGCCGCCAGAATGAGGATGAGGTGACGCTCTTCAAGTCGGTTGGCCTTGCCGTGCAGGATCTCGCTGTGGCCGCGCAGGTGTATCGTAATGCGCGTCAACTGGGCGTAGGTATCGAGGTTGAGATTTAATGCCGCTGGCGCCGCCAGAAGTGATACATGACTTCGTCGCCGAGACTGAGAAAACCCCAGGTGGTGAGACCGTGGACGATGACGACACCAGGCAGCGAGTAGGGCTGTGGCTGCGCGAGGTAGACGATGCTGAAGACAATACCGGCGAGGCCAACACCGGCAACGCTGCGCCAGCTCCATTTGCCCAGGCGATGGTATAGCGTGTACAGTACGGTGCTGACCAGCCAGCCCCAGCCGATCCAGCCTGTCCACTGCGCAACAGCGGTTAGCAGGAAGCCGCGAAAGAAGAGTTCTTCGGCTGGCGCGTTGATAATCAGGTAGAAAAAGGCTTGCAGGGTGTGGTCGCCGATGGTGGGACGGCGAAACCAGGGACCCACGATATTCATACGATAGGCGGCGGCAAACACGGCCATAGGGATGCCAACGAGGAAGCCTACCAGAAGCTGCTCGTGCAGGTTATTGAGCGTCAGGCCGAGAAACGAGAGCGGCAGGTGGAAAATAATGATATACAGAAAAGGGATAATGCTCAGGGGGAGAATACGCATCAACACATCAGGCCAGAGCCAGCGCCAGGTATCGGCAATGGTCGAACGAGCATATTCTGGAGATTTCATCGAGGACACATTAGAACCCCTTCTGGGTAAAAAAATATCTTTTGCGGAATGAGCAGCCATTGTTTTACACTTACCTTCCCGGACGAGTAATATTAACTATGCATTAAGTAAGTGTAAAACAATATTGGCTGTCCTGTCTAGCGTTGCCTTTGCATCCTTTCTACCTGTGCCAGGCTCTCCTGCACCTCTTCCCGTGATAGGTTGCCGAGCAGGAGTTCGTCGTCACTTTTCGCCATCAGCCGATGGTAGAAAGCCATGCCTTCCTGTATCAGATCGGATGCTACCTCGTCTGCTCCGAGCATCTCAAAGAGCACATCCTCCGCTCTGGCAAAGCGCCCGGCCTTTTCATTGTACTGGAAAAGCCTCTGATTGGTTGCAAGCGGCAATTCGTATTCTGCCAGTCGCTGCACAAGGTCATCGATGTTGGAAAAGAGGTCGAATCCGTCGATGCTCTTGCCGCGCAGGAACAGCTCTAAGAAGAGATTCAGCGCCTTGAGGTGGCGGTAGTAGCTCTCGTTCTGCTTATCCAGGCTGGCGTAAACATCACCCTCCGCCTTGAGCAGCGCCGCGACATAGAAGGCGAGTTCGACGTTCAGCACGCCATGTGGGGAGAGCATGCCAAGCAGCGTTTCCTCAGAGAGCGAGTTAATCAGGCCGGTAGTGAGCCCGGTAGCCTGGCGAAAAGCCTCATCGATGAGGATGAGTGCTTCCTCCTGCTGGTTGGCCTCTTGCAGGAAGATGATCCGGGCGAGAAATCTCCCCAGCCGTTCCGCCAGGCGAAGGATATAGTCTTTGTTTACCATATGTTTCTCGGCATTTGAGACGGGCATCAATCCAGTAGCTTCTTAAGAGGCGAGTATGATGCCTGCACAATCTACGATAAGCGGGCAATGGCCTCGTTGATGCGCTGCATGGAGCGTTCGCGGCCCAGCACCTCCATCATCTGGAAGAGCGGCGGCGTAGCGGTTCGGCCACTTACGGCGGTACGAATCGAGCCGAAAAGCTGGCCGGTTTTCAGCCCCAGTTCCGTGGCAAGGGCACGCATGGGTGGCTCCATGACGCTGTGCTCCCACTGCTCTATGCCGTTGAGCAGATCGCGGGCGCGAGTCAGAGCCATCGCCGTGCGCCCGGCATCCATGCCTTTCTGGATGAGCAGCGGCGTCTCGTAGTCCAGTGTGTCGGTATAGAAGAACGAGACGGCGTGCGCGGCCTCGCCCAGCGTCTTGAGTCGTTCCTGCTCAAGACTGAGTACACGCATCGTATAGGCGAAGTCGAGCGGGCGCTGGACGATATCGGGCAGACCTTCCTCGGCCTCCGGGCGCTCCATGTAGGGGATAGCGCGGCGCGTGAACTCCTCAAGCGGCAACTGCCGGATGTAGTAGCCGTTCATCCAGGTCAGCTTGTCGGCGTCGTAGATGCCGCCGGAGATACCGACGCGGTCGAGCGTAAACCGTTCGATCAACTCGTCGCGCGTCATGATCTCGGTCTTGTCATCATACGACCAGCCCAGTAGAGCCAGGAAGTTGAAGACAGCTTCGGGCAGGTAGCCCTGCCGCTGCAAATCGATCCACGAGGGCGCGCCATGCCGCTTGCTGAGCTTTTTCTTGTCTTTGCCCAGTACGCTTGGTACGTGGTAGAGTTTGGGAATCTCCCAGCCCAGCGCCTTGTAGATGTGGACGTGACGCGGGGCGCTGGAAATCCACTCCTCACCGCGCAGGACATGTGTAATGCCCATCAGGTGATCGTCGACGATGTGCGCCAGGTGATAGGTGGGCAGTCCATCGGATTTGAGTATGATGAAATCGTCGATGTCGGCGTTGTTGAAAGTGATATCACCATGCAACTCGTCATGCACGACGGTCTGGCCCTCAAGCGGCATGGCGAAACGTACCGTCGGCCTGATGCCCGCCGCCTCGTACTCGGCGCGCTGCTCCGCCGTCAGGTAGCGGCAGTGGCGATCATAGCGCGGGGGCAATTTCTGCGCCTCCTGCGCCTTGCGCATCTGCTCCAATCGCTCCGGCGTGCAGTAGCAGTAGTAGGCATGGCCCGACTCGATCAACTGATCGGTGTAGTACAGGTAAAGCGCTTTGCGCTCCGTCTGGTAGTAGGGGCCATAGGGGCCACCAACGACAGGTCCCTCATCATAATCCATGCCCAGCCATTTTAGACCATCCAGCAAGTATTCAACCGCGCCTTCAACGGTGCGGGCAGTATCAGTATCTTCGATGCGCAGGATAAAATCGCCGCCGGTGTGGCGCGCAAACAGCCAGCTAAAGAGGGCGGTACGATAGCCGCCAATGTGCTGAAATCCCGTCGGACTTGGCGCGAAGCGCAGGCGCGGCCTCTTCTCTACCTTCTCCGCCTGCTGCTCCTCTAATGAATGCTCTGTCTGTGTCATAAAAAAATCATTCCTCCTCAATAGCACTATGGGGATTCACCTTATTTTATCATAGGAGGGCAACATGCCCTGTGCCAGACTATTGACCCACCTCAGCAGAAATGGATATAATCGATTGCAAACTAATAACAAACATCGAGTGAGTAAAAACACATGATCTGTATCATTTGCAAACAAGCGGAATTGCAAGAGGGAACAGACTCATCTCCAGAACTCACCGCAAGAAAGCAATTTGGGAAACTGTTATCTCTAACTTATCGCGTCCTCTTTTTAAGGAGCTTACATGGATTTTTTGCTGAAAAAACTCTTGCCCGATACCGCTACCGTTTCCCCTGAGGGAATGTTACACATTTGCGGCTACTCCATCAAAAATTTGGCGCAAACATATGGGACGCCCCTCTATGTATTTGACCGCGCCACCATTGTCAATGCCTGTCAGAGCTACCTGCGCGCCTTCCGGGAGCAATACCATGCCTCTGCCGTGCGGGTGCTATATGCCTCGAAGGCGTATCTTTCGCCTCTGGTGGCCGCTTTAGTAGCGGAGCAGGGGCTGGGGCTGGACGTGGTTTCGGGCGGCGAGCTGCTGGTAGCGCGGCGGGCGGGCGTGCCGATGGAGCGCGTCTCGTTTCATGGCAACAATAAATCGGAGGATGAATTGCGGTTGGCGCTGCGCCTGGGCGTGGGTCGCATTGTACTGGATAACTGGAGCGACCTGGAGCGGCTCACGCGCATCGTGCGTGAGGGCGAAGCGGAGGGCAAGCAACCGGGTGTGCTGCTGCGTGTGGCTCCTGGTGTGTACGCGGATACGCACCGCTACCTGCAAACCGGGCATGCCGCCTCGAAATTCGGTTTCCCGCTGTTAGATGGAGAGGCAAAGGCTGCGGCGCTGCGCATCCTGAACGAGGGACAACTACGCCTGCTCGGCCTGCACGCGCATTCAGGAACGATGTTGCGCGAGACGCGTCCCCATCAGGAGACGTTGCAGCGCTTGCTGGAGCTTGCTGGCGAACTGCATGAGCAGACTGGCTGGTGGCCCGTGGAGATCAGCCCCGGCGGTGGATGGGCGATTGACACGCCTGATAACGTGACAACACCCGGTGTTGAGGTGCTGGCACGGACGTTACAGCAGACGATGGTGCGGGGCATGGAGGCTATCGGTGCTGTTGGCGAGGCGCTGCCCGCGCCGGAGTTGATCGTGGAGCCGGGGCGCTCGATTATCGCGAGGGCGGGCGTAGCTGTCTATCGTGTCGGGGCGCGCAAGCCGACGGCGGGTGGTGTGACTTATATATTTGTTGATGGCGGCATGGCCGACAATATCCGGCCCGCGCTCTATGGTGCGGTTTACACAGCGATTGCAGCCGAGCGCGTGACAGCCACGCCGGAGGAGGAGGTGTGTGTCTCCGGGCGTTACTGTGAATCGGGTGATCTGCTGATTGAAAAGGTCATGTTGCCGCGCATGCGGGAAGGAGAATTGCTGGCTCTGCCCACGGTGGGCGCGTATTGTCTGCCGATGGCGAGCAACTATAACCTGGTTCCCCGCCCGGCTGCCCTGCTGGTGGATGAACAGGACGCGCGGGTAATGGAGCGGCGAGAGACATATGACGACCTGCTTGCCCGCTATCCGGAGCAATAAATATCCTCCACCTGCATGCATAGCACCAGGGGCAGACTGATCGATTGCCCCTGGCGCTATTTATCTTTCTGGAAAAAGGTTGCCGGAAATCCCCGTTAAAATCCTTGGGAAAGATCAGTCTTTTCCAAACTCATCCAGCACATCCAGGCTATTGATGAAATCTCGATATGCGTCGAGGTTATCCGGCTCTATGTCTTTTTTCGGCTCAGCTTTAGGTACAGATTGTTCATCGGTGGTTTCCAGGGCTACTCCGGCTCGCTCCAGTACACTGTCATCGACGTAAATCGGTGTCTTAGCGCGCACTGCCAGGGCAATGGCATCGCTGGGACGCGAATCTACCTCGACGTGTCGGCCTGCAACATCCAGAACAATGCGCGCATAGAAAATGTCTTCGATCAGGTCGGAGATGACCACACTCACGATTGTGGCACCCAGATCATTTATGACATTCTTGAGAAGGTCATGTGTCAGTGGTCGCGGTGAGGTCGTACCCTGGAGTTCGACGGCAATGGCATATGCCTCTGCATGCGCTATCCAGATGAACAAGTAGCGTTCCTGCTTCGTCGCTTTTAAGATGACTACTCGCTGCTGCGTGGCAAGATTAATACGCACGCTTTCAACTGTCATCTCAATCATGCTTTGTTCCCTCTTTCTGAAATCCGGGTCCGTCGAATTCCTGACGCCTCTATTGTATACCCTTTTTACTGTTAAGCGCAAATTACGTGGCCGGACTGATCGGTTGGCACTTACAATCAATCCATCAACCAGCCAATCAATAAATCAATAAGCATTACGTTACGACCAGGATTAGTCTCTCTCTATCTCCTTAACAGGAGTATAACAAAACCTGACGACTATTCCAAGTCCTCTCATAAGAAA